>Ga0169931_10001560_pt1 | contig 37709 bp, 31 predicted proteins | sample Kivu_15m_20L_FD_129675 | JGI IMG/M metagenome (GOLD analysis project Ga0169931, IMG submission 129675) | Freshwater microbial communities from Lake Kivu, Western Province, Rwanda to study Microbial Dark Matter (Phase II) - Kivu_15m_20L... | ecosystem: Environmental > Aquatic > Freshwater > Lake...
TCAATTTTGTTTTGGGCGGACAGGGGTAGGATAAACCATCCCAAGAATAGGCCCAATAAAATGATTTTTTTCATAAAAGGAAGAGGGTATTTGGTGATTATATTTGATTAGTACGGGTTAAATGCTCTTAGGTTATATCAAACTTAGTGTATTTATTTTTCAGAGACTCAAGGTTGAATAAAAAGGAACTCCAGATGACATCCACTTGTCACTCTTGGACACTTTAAACTACTAGCTCCAAGAGTATGCCAAAAGGAAAATTTGCCTTTGGAAGCTAAAATAGAGGGTAAATCTGACCCACTGTTGAAGTTTCGAACAGGAAATTGTTCAACTTCGAACACATTTCCTTAGAAATAGCTGATACCTATGCCGTATTTAGGCTTGAAGTCTTCCCAAAATTTCCTTGGCCTCATGCCACTTCAATCTTGGACCAAACTGGCTCACGATGCGTGAACTGGCCATGGAGGCCAACTTCCCGCTCTCGGCATAGGAATGTCCATTGGTGATGCCATAGAGGAATGCTCCTGCAAACATGTCTCCTGCCCCATTGCTGTCAATGGCTTGCGTAGGATAAGGCTCAATATCGATGAAGGTATCTCCATCGTAGATCATGGCCCCATTTTTTCCCATGGTAATGACAAAATGCTTGGCTGCCTTCTTCATTTCTTCACGCGCTTCGGCCAGGGTGCTTTTGCCTGTATACAGCATGGCCTCCTCTTCGTTTGCGAATAGCAAATCCACACTTGGACCAATCACGTCGTCAAAGTTGGCCTTAAAATACTTGACCATTGCCGGGTCAGAAAAAGTCAAGGCTACCTTGGTACCTGCTGCTTCGGCCACCTTCTTGGCATGTAGCATCGCTTCTTTGCCATTGGGTGAGGTCACCAAGTATCCTTCAATGAATAAATAGGAAGAGTCCTTGATGGCTGCATCGTGTACATCCTGGCTAGAAAAATGCTGCGTGATCCCCAAAAAGGTATTCATGGTTCGCTCCGAATCTTCGGTCACCATTACCAAGCACTTGCCCGTCACCCCGGACTGGAGTTGCGCGGAAGTCAAGGCAATATCCACTCCCGAATCAATTAAATCTTGGAGGTAAAAATGCCCCAATTCGTCATTGGCTACGCGGAAACAATAGAAAGATTTCCCTCCAAATTGACTCACTGCCACGACGGAGTTGGCTGCAGATCCACCCGCTTGCTTTTTGGCTTCGGCATGGTGGATGACCTGCATCAGGTGGTTTTGACGCTCCTCATCCACAAGAGTCATGAGGCCTTTTTCTACCCCATTGTCCGCAAAAAACTGGTCGGTTACTTTAAACTCAATGTCTACTAAGGCATTTCCGATGCCAGTTACGTTGTACTTTTTCATTCGCTATTTATTGGAGGTATATCTGTTTATTCTGCTTTTGTTGCCGGAACTAGATCCGGTGATTTGGTTGTTAATTATAGGGTCTTACCGCTCCGCTAGTCAAAAATCGGGTGCCTTTCGAAAGGTTTTTCACGATCAAAAAGGTAGCGGTAGGTGTGGTGGGTTTTGTAAATCTCTGCGAGTAATTGCTCACAAACGCGCATCATCTTGGGATTGAAATCACCAATCCAGTTCATTTCAATGGTCTTGTAAGGAAACGAGGCCTTGCCGCTCATTTTGTCGTAACTCAACACAATGGCACCTTCTACGCCCTTCCCTTGGTGTTCAGGAACGACCCCAAAGACCAGGCCGAGCATTTTATTGGGTGGAAAAAAGGTCTTGTACCAGAGAAATTTAAGCTTACCGATCAGGTCCATTTTTCCATTGACGTGCTTAAAAATCTGATTGATCTCGGGGATCTGAATGAAAAATCCGACAGGCTCTTCCTTGTAAAAGGCAAAGTAAATCAATCGTGGATCTAGAATGGGTTTCATCTTGGCAAACATCAATTGTGCCTCCTTGAGCGCAATGGATTTGCCCAAGTGTCGTGCCCAAGCCTTGTTGTACACCGTCATGAAATATTCAGGGGCCTTCTCTTGGAGTTCTTTCCCCTTGATGTAGCGAAAGCTGTAATCTTCATTGGCCAATATCACCTGGGCACGCTGGATCATCTTTTGGCCAAAGCCTACATTTTGCACGTTTCGCGCATAGGTGTATTGCTTGAAATACAGCTGAAACCCATAGTTTTCAAAAAAGGGCTGGTAGTACCCAAAATTCCAAGGCATGTTGTAATTCGGCTCCGAAAATCCATCGACCAAGAGGCCCCACCACTTGTCTCGCTCACCAAAGTTGATCGGTCCATCCATGGCTTCCATGCCTTCGCTTTGAAGCCAGGCCTTGGCTTGATCAAAGAGTAGAAAAGCAGCGTCTTGATTGTCAATGCATTCAAAAAACCCAACCCCACCTGTAGGCTGCTTTTCCTTCATCTTGGGGTTAATAAAGGCAGCAATCCGACCAATGGTCTGCCCAGATTCATCTAGAAGCAACCAGCGCTTGGCCTTGGCCCCATTTCGAAAAAGCTTATTTGTTTCTTCGTGAAATAGTCCCTCAATGTCCTGATCGATGGGGCGAATCCAATTTTTCTCGTTACGATACAACCGCACAGCCAGTTCTAAAAAAGCTTTTTGGTGTGCAGGGGTATCAACTTCGATCAGTTTCATTTAACGAGATTTTGATACGAAATTAGTTAAATGAGGAAAATAAATTGAAAATAGAAATGAAATACAATGGAAATAGAGTGGAAATAAAACCGAGCAAGCTCGGAGAAATACATCAAATTCTTATTTCACGAAGCGAAGCGGAGTTTATTTCCATCTTGTTTCAATTGTATTTCAAATTGTTTAATTCCCCAATTGAAACATACCAGGTCCGGAAATACCCAGTCCACCATCGGGAGTGAGTACGAAAATCTGGGGTCTTACCATCCCATTTTGGGTTTGATTTGGTCGGTACAGCCTGGATCTATTTTGTGCAGTGGTGGTTTGCGGATTGAGGGATTGTTCTGGTTCTTGGGACAGCCCTCCCTCAAATACTTGTTCACTCACGAGTTGTCCCTTAAAATCATACTGCTTCCAGGTACCTCGTTTTTGTCCTTCAGCGTAGGTGCCCGAACTAGCAACTAAGCTGGTTTGAGGGAAATAGGTAAACCAAGTGCCTGTTCGCATGCCATTGACATACCTCCCCTTCTCCAGACGGTTACCATCTCCATCATACATTACTCGCCTACCATCTCCATTGTCAAGGCTCCCGGCATCCAAAATCTCTCCCGAAATCGAAGTAAATGCGCTGATTTTCATTAAAATTCCATCCTTAAAGGTTTCTTCTTGATGGATAAAATCTTCTTTCCCTAACACTTGCCAAGTACCATTCTTAATGCCTTTTTCATAATTGCCCTTCTGGTAAAATACGGGTAGTGCAGGATAAATTTCCTTCCATTCCCCCACTCGATCCCCTTGCTGATAAATCCCTTTCGAAAGCAAGCGACCTTGATCATCGTAGTCTTCCCAAATACCCTCCAATACCCCTTTCGAAAAGTTTGCTACAATTGCCAACTTCCCATCCGCATGAAATTGATTGAACTCTCCCTCTTCCTGTCCGGCTACAAAAGTTACTCGCTGCTTTGGGTTTCCGTCTGGAAAAAAGGATTCGTAGATTCCATTAATCTCTCCCATTTCGAAAGAAATGCGCTCTGCAACCTTCCCAGAGGGATAATAGGCGGTAGATAGCCCATCTAAGGCATTGTTTTGGTAGCTGTATTCTGACTTTAGGCTGCCATCCGATCGGTAGACAAACCAGTCTCCGGATTTTTCACCTTGAAAATAGGAACCAGAAAGGAGCAATTCACCCTCCTTACTAAATTCAAAAAAATCGCCATGGAGCATCCCATTCTGGTAATTGACTACTTTTTTGGTACGGCCATCAGGATAAAATTCCTCAAAAACCCCATCCAACAAGTTTTCTTTAAACTCCAATTGATACTGAGGTACGGCTAGATTAAAAAGCTCCCTCACTTCCTGCTCCGCCACCGAGGCCACTGCGGAACCAGGATTATTGAGTAACTCTTTTCTAGCATAGACTTTCCAAACACCTTCCTTACTTTTTCCCACCATTTTTCCGGTACCTACCAAATTGGAATTTCCAAAGAAATAAAATCCTTGTGCTTGTATGGCCTGCGTACTTAGGAAAGAAAGTAAAACTAGCACTTGAAGGATTTTCATCTTTTGTACTTGATTGGTATTGTTTTTTCGAGTCTAACTAAAGAACGAATTAACTGACTTGAAGTTTTCGATTTCTTTTAATGATTTGCATAAAAAAAGGAGCGGTTGCTCCTTTTTAAGTTTTAATCAACCACCGAACCGTACAAATCAAACTCGGTGGCGTCGTACACCTTGACTGTTACAAAATCCCCTACTCGACAATACTGAGTTGCCGCATCGATCAGGACTTCGTTGTCTACCTCCACGGAATCAAATTCGGTACGTCCCACAAAATGTCCTCCCTCCTTCTTATCAATCAATACCTTAAAGGTCTTGCCAATTTTTTCTTGATTGAGGTCGTAACTAATTTGTTCCTGCACCTCCATCAGGTGGTTGGCACGCGCTTGCTTTTCTTCCTGAGACAACTTGTCTTCCATCCCAAATGCATGCGTATTTTCCTCGTGGGAATAGGTAAATACCCCCAAGCGCTCAAACTTCATGCGCTCCACAAAATCCACCATCTCTTGGAATTCCTTTTCCCCTTCACCAGGATGGCCTGCAATCAGGGTGGTTCGGATCGCAATCTCAGGAATCAGGTCACGGATGCTGTGGATCAATTCCTCCTGCTTCTCCCGGGTAGTCCCTCGGCGCATGGCTTTGAGCACATCCGTCGAACCATGTTGGAGCGGAATATCGAGGTACTTGCAAATATTGGGGCGTTCCTTCATCACGTCGATGACGTCCATGGGGAATCCCGTTGGATAAGCATAGTGGAGTCGGATCCAATCGATGCCTTCCACATCGGACAAGTTGCGGAGGAGATCGGCAAGGTTTCGCTTTTTGTACAAGTCCAAGCCATAGTACGTGGAATCTTGGGCAATCAGTAGCAATTCCCTAGTTCCATTGGCTGCCTTGTGCTGGGCTTCCTTGACGAGTTCTTCGATAGGTCTGGAAACATGCCCCCCCCGCATCAGCGGGATGGCACAGAAAGAACAAGGACGATCGCAGCCCTCAGATATCTTCATGTATGCATAGTGGCTGGCATGGGTCAGCAAACGCTCCCCTACCAATTCATGCTTGTAATCGGCTTTGAATTTTTTCAGAATAGCAGGCAGGTCACGGGTTCCAAAAAATGCATCAACTTGTGGAATCTCCTGCTCCAAATCATCCTTGTACCGTTGCGAAAGACAGCCTGTCACGTAGACTTTGTCAACCAATCCTTTTTCCTTGGCATCTACATACTGCAAAATCGTATCGATGGATTCTTGTTTGGCATTGTCAATAAATCCGCAGGTATTGATGATGATGATGTTGTTGTCCTGACGATCAGACTCATGGCTGGCATCGATGCCATTGCCTTTGAGTTGCGTTAGCAGTACTTCAGAATCCACCAGGTTTTTGGAACAGCCCATCGTGATGATGTTGACTTTGTCCTTTTTTAATGTTCTTGCTTTCACAGAATTTACATCGATTTGGGAGGACGAAGGTAGGTAAAAAGGCTAGAAAAAGAATAGTTAGGCCAGTTGACTCTTGCCTTCAATGGATTTTTCCACCGGATGCTCCTTCCTTGTTAACACTTTGGTAAAACAACCTTAACGCAGCGTTTGAAAGCGGGGGAGCAGTAAATCCTAATTTCGCCCAATACAGCAAAATTTTTTAACTCCTTGCATTTATTTTTAGCCCCCGATGCAAGTCGGGGCGCATTGCAGGGGAGTAAACTTCTTCAGTTTCTGGTTTATTTTGACCATTCCACTGCCAAACCTTTTGGGGTTTATTCGTCTTGGTGTACCTTAGATTCGAAATATACCCTCTATGGAATTCACCGCCCCAAACGCCCAAAAATTAACTTTTGATTGCAAAAATTATTCCGACGAGACCCTACTGAAGCTCTACGAATCCTTACTTGTCCCGAGAAGAATTGAAGAGAAAATGCTGATTTTGCTTCGTCAGGGACGGATCTCCAAGTGGTTTAGTGGATGGGGACAGGAAGCCATTTCGATTGGGGCTGTAAATGCACTCGCTTCGGATGAATTTATTCTTCCCATGCACCGCAATTTGGGGATTTTCACGGGCCGTGACATGCCTCTGGAGCGTCTATTTGCACAATTTCAGGGAAAAGAACTGGGCTTTACGAAAGGCAGAGATCGCTCTTTTCACTTCGGGAGCATCGAACACCATGTTGTGGGAATGATTTCCCACCTCGGTCCTCAGTTGGCCATAGCAGATGGGATTGGGTTGGCACACAAACTTGCAAACGAGAAAAAAGTGACTCTGGTCTTTTCTGGAGATGGGGCAAGTTCAGAGGGGGACTTTCACGAGGGCTTGAATGTAGCCGCAGTCTGGAAACTACCGGTCATCTTTGTGGTCGAGCACAATGGCTACGGTCTTTCCACTCCGAGCGAGGAACAATTTGCCTTTCAATACTTCACGGAAAAGGGCCCCGGATATGGCATGGAAGCTGTGCGGGTTCAAGGCAATAATGTCTTAGAAGTATACGATACCATTTTACGCCTCGCCGAAGACCTGAGAGAAAATCCCAGACCCGTTCTTGTCGAAGCCATCACCTTCCGCATGCGCGGACACGAGGAAGCATCGGGCACCAAGTATGTCCCCAAATTCATGATGGAAGAATGGGGACAACTGGATCCCGTAGACCGCTACGAGGATTACCTCACTTCCATTGGCGTGTTGAATGAGGCGCTCAAAGAAACACTCAATACAAAAGTAAAAACCCAAATCAACGATGCTTTAGAAATCGCTTTTGCCGAAGAAGCAGTGAATGCGAAGCTGGAAAAAGAATTGGGCGATGTGTATGCTCCTTGGACCCAACAGGTGCAAGCCCCAGGGTCCACACAAACGGAAAAGCGCTTCATTGATGCGATCAGCGACGGCCTTCGTCAATCCATGGAAAAATACCCCAACCTGGTGCTGATGGGCCAAGATATTGGGGATTATGGTGGCGTGTTTAAAATTACGGATGGATTCAAAGCCCAATTTGGAGGGGATCGAGTTCGCAATACGCCACTCTGCGAAAGCGCTATCATTGGTGCCGGACTAGGACTTTCTATTAAAGGCTATAAGGCCATGGTCGAAATGCAATTTGCCGACTTTGTGAGTGTAGGCTTCAACCAAATCGTGAATAATCTGGCCAAAATTCACTATCGGTGGGGACAACATGCGGATGTAGTGATTCGAATGCCTACTGGTGCAGGTACGGCAGCGGGACCCTTTCATTCGCAATCCAACGAGGCCTGGTTTTTTCATACCCCGGGCTTAAAAATCGTGTACCCTTCCAATCCCCAGGATGCCAAAGGCCTCCTGAATGCGGCTTTGGAAGATCCGAATCCCTACCTCTATTTTGAGCACAAACTCCTCTACCGCTCCATCTCGGGACCGGTGCCAGATAACTATTACACGGTTGAAATCGGAAAAGCGGCCTTAGTAGCTACCGGAACTCAAGTTTCGATTATCACCTACGGCATGGGTGTGCATTGGGCCACCAAGGCCGTAGAAGAGTTGGGTATTTCTGCTGACATTTTAGACCTCCGCACCTTGCTCCCTTGGGATCAGGAAGCGGTAGCAGCAACAGTTAAAAAGACGGGGAAAGTCATCTTCTTGCATGAGGACACGCTTACTGGCGGTATTGGTGCCGAAATCTGCGCTTGGATTTCGGAGCACTGCTTCTCTTCCTTGGATGCTCCTGTGATGCGGGAAGGTAGTTTGGATACTCCCGTGCCTTTTGCTCCCAACTTGGAAAAACAATTCGTACCAGCGGATCGATTCAAGCAAAAACTTCAAAAACTGCTTGCATTTTAATAGGCAAACCAGAAATTCAATCCCCATGGCGCAAATCAGACTCATTTCCAAAGAAGAACTTTTCAAAGTACAAGCGATTGCCCACCAAACCTGGCCTTCCACCTTTGCCGCTATTCTAAGTTCGGAGCAGATTGCCTACATGCTCAACTGGATGTATGACCTAGATTTGCTGAAATCTCAGGTGGAAAATGGGCATGGGTTTTTGATTGCTGAAGCGCAAGGTACTGCCATTGGTTTTGCGGGTTTTGAACTCAACTACAAGAATGGACCAAAAGCAAAACTCCACAAATTGTACCTACTCCCCAACAGCCAAGGGAAAGGAGCAGGAAAAGCGCTCCTACTTGAGGTGGCAGGACGAGCGCGAGAAGGAGGTCAACAAAGTCTGACCTTGAATGTCAACCAATTCAACGAGAAGGCGATTCGTTTTTACCAAAGCCAAGGATTTGTAGAAATCTACAAGGAGGTCATCGACATCGGCAATGGGTACGTGATGGATGATGCTGTGATGGAATTGGTGCTCTAATTCTTTTTTTTGAGTACAGTATCCCAAAGGACCAGTCCATGGGCAGGGGCTGTGGGCACAGGAGGCCAGTCCACTTCTGGATTTTCCAAGCGCTCCTGGATTTGCACCGCATTCCAGTTCCAAATCGCGTACACCATCTTGCGCACCTGATGGTGCAAAAAACCCTGCCCCACTACCTCCACTACGAAAACAGGTGCAGAAGTATAGGGTAAGTTCATCTCATTCGCCTCAAATACGCGGACTGCCTCCACGCTCCTTTCGTAGGAGGATTTGGTGGCCGAGGGCTGACAAAAAGCTTTGAAATTATGGTGCCCAACAAACAAGCTACCTAATTCTTGCATTTGATTTAGGGAGTTGGAAAAAGGAACCGCGGAGACGAAGGAAGAGGCAAAGGGATGAAAGTCCTGAAGAGATGCGAAGAAATAGCGGTAGGTTTTTTGTCGGACCGATTGAATCAAATTAAAATCCCGAGCAATAGGCACCATGCTTTCCAGTCGAATCTCTCCTCCTAGGTGGGAATTGATCGTTTCTAAAAGGCCCTCAAATTCAATTTCCTCCTCCATGAATAGCTGTACATAGCCCCTTCTACAGCTTACTCCCGAATCGGTTCGGCTGGAACCAATCAAGCGAAAGGGGCGCTCTTCCAAGACAAATCGGAGTACCCGCTCCAACTTTCCCTCTACTGTAGGCTGCTCAGGTTGCTTGGCCCAACCTTTGAAGCGAGCCCCAAAGTAGGAAATGGAAAAAAGGTAGGAGAAAGGTTTAGAAAGCATGAGCGCAAAGATAATCAGCAACTAGCTCCACCCATGAAGTAGATACCTTTTCTTAGTGAATTTGAAAAAAGGGCAATATGTTTTTGGGGGAAAAGCAAACACCACCCCGTTTCGAGGTGGTGTTTTTAGTTTAAAGCTTAACTCAAAATTCGAGCTGCCAGCCAGTCTCCTAATTCGGAGGTTTTGTAGGCCTTTCCTCCTTCGGCGATGTCTTCGGTGACGATTCCTTCCGCGAGCGATTGATTGACTACGTCGCTGATCAATTTGGCTTCAGCTGCCAATCCAAATGCATAATCAAACATCATGGAAGCGGATAAAATGGTTCCCAGCGGATTGGCAATATCCTTACCAGCGGCTTGAGGGTAGGAACCGTGTATCGGTTCGAATAGCTTCACCTTGGCTCCCAAGGAAGCCGAAGGCATCAATCCCATGGAACCAGAAATGACCGATGCCTCATCCGTCAAAATATCCCCAAAAAGGTTCTCGGTAATCAACACGTCGTAGGCCTTTGGCCATTGGATCAATCGCATGGCCACTGCATCCACAAATTCATACTCTACTTTTACATCTGGATACTCAGCTGCCAATTCTTGGACGGTTTCTCTCCACAACCTAGAAGTGGCCAACACGTTTGCCTTGTCCACGCAGGTGAGAAGTTTTCTCCGCTTTTGCGCAGCTTCAAAACCCATGCGAGCCAATCGTACAATCTCCTCCTTGCTGTAGACATTGGTATCAAAAGCTTTGGTTCCTTGCTCGTTTCTTCCCCTAGGCTCACCGAAATAAATGCCACCAGTCAGTTCCCTAAAAAAAACGAGATCAACCCCATCCACTCGGTCCAGCTTGAGAGGGGATTTGTGTACTAAAGAAGGAAAAGTAAAGGTGGGGCGGACATTGGCAAATAATCCTAATTTCTGACGCATGCGCAATAAACCCTGCTCAGGGCGCACCTTGGCTTTGGGATCATTGTCGTATTTGGGATCACCAATAGCCCCGAAAAGTACTGCATCTGCTCCCTCACAGATTTCGTGAGTAGCATCAGGATAGGGATCCCCTGTTGCATCTATGGCACAAGCTCCTACCAAGCCTTCTTGGAAGGTGATTTGGTGACCAAATTTTTTACCAATGGCTTCAACCACTTTTACTGCTTGAGCAATTACTTCGGGTCCAATGCCATCGCCAGGCAGGAGTGCTATTTTCATGTTCATAACTACTAAATTACGGATGTATTTCCATTGGGTTCTTATCCATGATGTTCAACATTTTTTCAGTAGCCATCATGGCCGCTACCGTTTGGTCTGGATCCAATCCTTTGGTTTTGAATCGACCTCCATATTCCCAGGTAATCACTGTTTCTACCAAGGCGTCGGTTTTTCCCCCAGGCGGAATGGTCACGTGGTAATCAACTAATTTGGGCAGGTCCTTTTGCAAGGAAGTATAAATCAGACTCACTGCCTTCATAAACGAATCGTACTGTCCATCACCCGTAGCAGTGGCATCGTGGTAGCTGTCGTATACCTTGAGTCGCAACTGTACCGAAGGTTTTAGACCTTTGGATTGGGTCATGTGGTACCCATCAATGCTGATGTTTTTGGTAAAGGAGTTGTTTTGGAGCACATCCGAAATGATGTAGGGCAAATCCTCCGTAGTCACTCGCTCCTTTTTATCACCCAATTCAATGATTCGTTGGGTTACGCGTGCGAGTTCATCTGGCTCCAAGGAAATTCCAAGAGCCTCCAGATTTTTTGAAATATTGGCCTTTCCAGAGGTTTTACCAAGGGCGTATTTTCGCTCTCTGCCAAATCGCTCAGGTAGCAATTGATTGAAGTACAAACTCTTTTTCTGGTCTCCATCGGCATGGATGCCGGCTGTTTGGGTAAATACATTTTCTCCTACCACGGGCTTATTGGCGGGAATGTATTGCCCGGAAAATTGTTCGACCAACTTGGACACCCGAAAAATCTTTTGTTCCTGAACGCCAATTTCCAAATTCGTAAAATCCTTAATGACTGCCACGACGGATTCCAAAGGAGCATTTCCAGCTCGTTCCCCTAGCCCATTGATGGTGCTGTGAATGCCGGACACCCCTTGCTTGACGGCTTCGAGCACGTTAGCAACAGCCAAGTCGTAGTCGTTGTGTCCATGAAAATCGAACCGCAAAGACGGAAATTTGGAGGTTACTTCCCCAAAAAATTCGCGCACCTCTGCAGGAGAAAGTATCCCCAAGGTATCCGGAAGCATCACCCGCTGAATGGGTTGCTGCGCCAGCATTTTGATAAGGCTTAACGTATAGTCCCGGGAACTGCGCATCCCATTGGACCAATCTTCCAAGTAGACATTCACTTGAAGCCCTTGCTCTAGCGCATAGGCAATGCAGTGGCGGATTTCGGAAAAATGTTCCTCAGGCGTTTTTTTTAATTGATAAACCAAGTGATTGAGGGAACCTTTGGTCAGTAAATTGAGCACCTGGGCGCCGGCCTCCACAATCCAATCCACGGAAATGGGGGTATCCACAAATCCCAAAACCTCCACCCGATCTAAAAGTCCTTTTTGCGCAGCCCATTGGGTGATCCGTTGTACTCCTTCCAATTCCCCTGCTGAGACGCGAGCGGAAGCGACTTCGATGCGGTCTACTTTGAGTTCTTCCAGGAGTGCCTTGGCAAGGTGAAGTTTTTCGGAAGGCAAAAAGGATACGCCTGAGGTCTGTTCGCCATCCCTCAAGGTAGTATCCATCAATTCCAATCTTTGTGCCTCCATGCCAAACTCCCCTTATTTCTTGGCTTCAAAGCCTTCGATTTCTGTAGCCATGTTGATGAGGTAATCGATGTCATCGAATCCATGCTGCATGTTGTCCTTCTTGTATTCGTTGATAGCAAAGGATTCAGCATCCCCCGTAGCCAATAAGGTGATTGTTTGTAGCGGTAAATTCACCTCCACTAATGTTTGGGGATCAGCCGCTATAGCAGTAAATAGTTTTTCCGCAAAGGCAGGCATCACCGTCACCGGAAGTACACCAATATTGAGGCAGTTATTTTTGAAGATATCGGCAAAAAAACTGGATACTACACAACGAAAGCCATAGTCATACAAAGCCCATACGGCATGTTCACGGCTGGATCCACATCCAAAGTTTTTGCCCGCAACCAAAATCTTCCCGTTGTACGTGGAATCATTGAGTACAAAATCAGTCTTTGGCATACCAGCAGAGTCGTATCGCCAATCGCGAAACAAGTTGTCACCAAAGCCTTCTCTTTCTGTTGCTTTTAAAAATCGGGCAGGGATAATTTGGTCCGTATCCACATTCTCTGTCGAAAGGGGTACAGCGGTACTTTTTAGAATGGTAAATTTATCGTAAGCCATTTTTTCTTGGTTAAAAGAGGGTCAAATTAGACAGCTGGGAATTTTTATCGGTACACTGCATAAATTCTGCCTGCCGCTGGTAGGTGTTTCGCCTGCCTGCCGAAGGCAGGTACTTCCCATTTCTTATTTTCAATTTCTAAATACATCCCGTGGATCGGTAATTTTCCCCGTGATAGCCACTGCGGCTACCGTCAGTGGGGAGGCGAGTAAGGTGCGCGCACCCGGTCCTTGCCGACCTTCAAAGTTCCGATTGGAAGTAGAAACAGCATATTTGCCAGCTGGTATCTTGTCATCATTCATGGCAAGACAAGCAGAGCAGCCTGGTTGACGCAATTCAAAGCCCGCTTCTTCCAAAATGTCCACCAATCCTTCGGCTTGAGCTTGTTTTTCCACCTCCCGAGATCCGGGTACAATCCAGGCGGTGATGGAATCGGCCTTTTTGTGTCCTTTGACAAATTGAGCTACCGCCCGGATATCTTCGATGCGCCCATTGGTACAGGAACCTACAAATACATAGTCTACCACTTTTCCTAGGATATGTTCGCCAGGAGCAAATCCCATGTAGTCCAAAGATTTGAGGTAGGAAGTCTTGTTGGAGCCTTCCATGCCCTCGGTGGTAGGGATGTGGTCAACAACTTTGATTCCCATGCCTGGATTGGTACCATACGTAATCATGGGCTCGATATCGGCAGCATCAAAAGTCAGTTCTTGATCAAAAACTGCACCCTCATCCGTGCGTAAGGTATTCCAATAAGCCACCGCTTTTCCCCAGTCCTCCCCTGCAGGAGCATACTGCTTGCCCTTTAGAAAATCGTAGGTAGTTTGGTCGGGAGCAATCAGTCCTCCGCGAGCACCCATTTCGATGGACATGTTGCAAATGGTCATGCGCGCTTCCATGGAAAGGCTACGGATGGTCGAACCTGCATATTCCACAAAATAGCCCGTAGCACCGGCAGCAGAGATTTTGGAGATGATGTACAAAATAATGTCCTTGGAAGTCACCCCTTTCCCTAAAGCACCCTCCACTGAAATGCGCATCTTCTTTGGCTTGGACTGCATGATGCATTGGGTAGCCAGCACCATCTCCACCTCGGAGGTGCCGATTCCAAAAGCAATGGCCCCAAAAGCACCGTGGGTGGAAGTATGGGAATCCCCACATACGATGGTCATTCCGGGTTGAGTTACCCCCAATTCGGGGCCGATCACATGGACAATACCATGGTGAGCAGAGCCCAAGTCATGGAGTTCAATGCCGTACTTTGCGCAATTCTCGCGAAGCTTTTCTACTTGCATGCGGGAAAGCTTGTCCTTGATCGTCTGGTCTTGATCCACCGTAGGTACATTGTGATCAGGAGTGGCAATGGTACGGTGCGGGTACTTCACACCAATCCCTCTTTTCTCCAAATTCAGGAAAGCCACGGGCGAAGTCACTTCATGAATGAAGTGCTTGTCGATGAAAAACACATCAGGGCCTGCAGGCACGGATTTGACCACGTGTGCATCCCAGATTTTATCAAATAAAGTATTCTTTTCCATAGTTAGGCAGTCGCATATTCTTTGACTGGGATTTTGTTGAGTGCATCGATAAATGCTTGTGCTGAAGCCAGTACGATGTCTTGGTTGGAGGCAAACCCGAAATAGGGTTTGTCAGACTTAATGAGACGCATGTGCACCTTGGCCACATCGTCACTTCCCTGAGTCATGGCCTGAATTAGAAACTCCTCAAGTTCTACCTGCGGCTGTACCAAGGATTCAATGGCTTTCAATACCGCATCTACAGGCCCTACACCGGTGGAAATCGCCGAATGATGCTCATTCCCAATTTTAAGGCGTACTTCTGCTTGAATGACACCATTGGAGGTGTAGTTGACTGCCCCCAATTCAATGAAATTCGAGTCCTCAATGTACTTACCCACCAGCTCCAATAAATCTTTTCTTCCTACATCCCGCTTGGAATCTGCCAGCGTTAGAAATGCTTCGTACACTTCACGTAATTCCTCTCCTTCGAGTTCCACACCCAAGGCATCCAAGTGATGCTTGAGTGCAGCTCTTCCAGATCTTGCGGTAAGCACGATGGTAGACTCGGAAACACCCACTTCCTTGGGGTCGATAATTTCGTAATTTTCGCGATGCTTCAATACCCCATCTTGATGAATTCCCGAGGAGTGAGCAAATGCATTTCTTCCCACAATCGCCTTGTTGGGCTGTACCGGCATGTTCATCAATTTGGACACCAGGCGGCTAGTGTGGTAAATTTTTGGAGTGACAATGTCCGTGTACACGGGAATGGATTGGTGGCATTTGATGGCCATGACAACCTCTTCCATGGAGGTATTGCCGGCACGTTCCCCGATTCCATTGATGGTCACCTCTACTTGTCGTGCTCCTTGCTGCACCCCAGCTACGGTATTAGCAGTTGCCATACCTAGGTCATTGTGGCAATGGGTAGCAATGATGGCCCGATCGATATTTGGTACCCGGTTTTTCAAACTAGCAATGATCGCTCCGTATTGTTCGGGCAAGCAATACCCCGTGGTATCGGGAATATTGACCACCGTGGCTCCTGCTTTAATCACCTCCTCGATGATTTTGCAAAGAAAATCTGCCTCAGCTCGCCCAGCATCTTCTGCATAAAACTCCACATCTTCCACGAATCGCTTGGCAAACTTAACCGCCGCTACCCCGCGTCGAATGATGTCCTCTGGAGTGGAGCGGAGCTTGTACTGAATGTGATAGGGAGAAACGCCGATTCCGGTATGGATACGCCCTTTTTTGGCGTACTGAAGTGCTGCCCCAGCTACCTCAATGTCTTTTTCAACCGCACGCGAAAGTGCACAGATAATCGGATTAGAAACGGCTTTTGATATTTCAATGACAGAATTAAAATCTCCAGGGCTAGAGATCGGAAATCCCGCCTCAATGATGTCTACCCCAAGTTCTTCTAGCGCCTTGGCAACAATGATTTTTTCTTGGGTATTTAGTTGACATCCAGGAACTTGCTCTCCATCCCGAAGCGTGGTATCAAATATCCATAGCTTTTCACTCATGACCTTTTGGGGTTAGGGTACATTAATTATTCTCAGGTCTCAACTTGCGCACCACGGCGCCTGCCTGCCACATTTCGGATTCACGAAGTTGCGCTAGTTCCGCTTCTAACTTTTCTCTGTAATCTGCCTTGGAGTTGGAGTCAATGGATTTTTGCGCTTCGGTACCAGATTTCACAGACTGATACAAGGCTTCAAACACCGGTTTGGTCGCATCGCGGAAAGGCTTCCACCAGTCCAAGGCACCACGCTGAGCAGTAGTAGAGCAGTTGGCATACATCCAGTCCATTCCATTTTCAGCCACTAGGGGCATCAAGGACTGAGTCAACTCTTCTACCGTCTCATTGAATGCTTCGGATGGGGTATGTCCATTGGCTCGGAGCACTTCGTACTGAGCCGCAAAAATTCCTTGGATGGCCCCCATCAAGGTACCACGCTCTCCAGTCAAATCCGAGGTCACTTCACGGTAGAAGTCCGTTTCAAAAAGGTAACCTGAACCCACACCTATACCCAAGGCCACGACGCGGTCTTTGGCTCTGCCTGTTCCATCTTGGTAAATGGCGTAGGAAGAATTAAGTCCTCTTCCCTCTACAAACATTCTTCTCAAGGAGGTACCGGAACCTTTAGGCGCAACCAAAATCACATCCACATCTGCTGGAGGCATGATTCCTGTTTTTTCCTTGTAGGTAATTCCAAATCCATGGGAAAAATAAAGGGCTTTGCCAGGGGTCAAGTGTTTTTTCAGGGTAGGCCACAAGGCAATTTGCCCAGCATCGGATAGTAAAAATTGGAGGATAGTTCCTCGAGAGCAGGCTTCTTCAATTTCAAAAAGTGTCTCTCCAGGCACCCATCCATCGGCGATGGCTTTGTCCCAGGTTTTGGAGCCACTGCGTTGACCCACAATCACCTTGAAACCGTTGTCACGAAGGTTGAGCGCTTGGCCTGGGCCTTGCACCCCATATCCAATGACTGCGATTACCTCGTTTTTGAGGACTTCTCTTGCTTTTTCTAAGGGGAACTCCTCTCGGGTTACTACGTTTTCTTCAACGTTTCCAAATTTCAATTTCATAGTAGAAAATTTTAAGAATAGATTTTTAGGTTGAGTTTAGTTGACAAATGAGTCTATGGTGAGCATGCGCTTGGCGACGGCCACCCTTCCGGATCGCGCAAACTCGAGGATGCCATAGTCTTTCAAAATTTCGAGCAGTTCTCGCGTCTTTTCCTTGTGACCGGTCAATTCAAGCACCACAAAGTCTGGTTCAGCGGCAATGATTTTAGCATGGTGATCACGAATGATTTTTTCCAAGCCCCCATCTAGTCGCGACACAGGAATCTTGTACAAGGCCAACTCCTGGTAGACTACCCCCGAATCCTCGTGGTGGAAGGCTTTGATCACATCGATGATTTTTTCGATTTGGTTGACGAGTTGGATGACCGTTTCCTCGGTGACCGTCACTTCAATGGTAATGCGGTGGACACCAGGAATTCGGCTTTCAGAAGCCGTAAGGGCATCGATATTGATTCCCCTACGCGTAAAAATGATGGTGATTCGGTTGAGAATCCCAATGAAATTTTCAGTGATGACAAAGATAGTGTAACGTTTCATTGGCAGGAGATTAATGGAGTCTAACTTCTTCTACGGAGCATCCCGTGGCGATCATGGGGAATACATTGTCCTCTTTTTCAACCACCACTTCCAAGAAATAGGGGCCGTCATGGATCAACATGTCCTCGATGGCCTCTTGGAGGCTGGAACGTTCCTTGACTTTCTGGGCCTTGATCCCATAGGCTTCAGCGAGTTTGATAAAATCGGGATTATCTAGTTCGGTAAAGGAATACCGCTTGTCGAAGAACATTTGCTGCCATTGGCGCACCATCCCGAGGTAATTGTTGTTGAGCAGGACGATTTTGACAGGAGCCTTGGTCTGCATGATGGTACCCAACTCTTGAATAGTCATTTGGATTCCTCCATCTCCCACCACGCAAATCACCTGACGGGAATAGTCGTGAAGTTGAGCGCCGAGCGCCGCAGGCAATGCAAATCCCATGGTTCCTAGTCCACCTGAGGTCACCTGCGTCCGCGTTTTTTTGTAATTGAAATACCGCCAAGCAATCATCTGGTGCTGACCCACGTCGGTAACCAACACGGCATCATCTGCCTTGTATTGGTTGATCTGATGGATGACCTCTCCCATAGTCAGGCCTACCTTCGTAGGGGTCAAGTCATGTTGCACCACCGCTTCTTTTTCTTGCTGTTCCAAGGTTCGGAATTTGGCCATCCACTCCTCGTGTTTTTTGGCGCTTACCGCTTCGGTCAACTTGGCCAAACTTTCCTTGCAATCTCCAAGAACTGCGACATCGGCTTTTACATTTTTATTGATTTCGGCAGGGTCCAATTCCAGGTGAATCACTTTAGCCTGCTTGGCGTAGCGCGATAAATCTCCTGTCACCCGATCGTCAAAACGCATTCCGACAGCAATCAACACATCGCACTGGTTGGTCAGTAGGTTTGGTGCATAGTTGCCATGCATTCCCAATTTGCCAACATAGTTGGGGTGTTCTTCAGTAAGTGCACCTGAGCCCAACAGCGTAGATGCAGCAGGAATTCCAGATTTATCCAAAAAGGACTTCAATTCCGCTTCGGCTTTGCCCAAAACCACGCCTTGGCCAAATAGCAAATAGGGACGACTAGCACCATTAATCAGCGCTGCGGCTTCTTGGATAGCGGATTGAACTATTGGATGATGAATTTTATAGGATCTAAACTCTTGACAAGGGCTGTAATTGAATTCCCCAAGTTCTACTTGGGCATTTTTGGTGATGTCAATGAGTACCGCTCCTGGTCTACCCGCACGAGCAATAAAAAATCCTTTGGCAATGGCTGGAGCAATATCTTTGGCATGCCTTACCTGGATGTTCCACTTGGTGGCAGGCATGGAAATCCCCATGACATCTGTTTCCTGGAAAGCATCTGTCCCCAAAAGATGTGCCGCTACCTGACCGGTGATACAAACCAAGGGAGTGCTATCGATTTGTGCATCCGCCAAGCCTGTAATTAGATTGGTGGCGCCTGGCCCAGAGGTCGCTAGGCAAACCCCCACTTTCCCAGAAACGCGCGCATAGCCTTGAGCGGCATGAATGGCTCCCTGTTCGTGTCTCGTAAGCACGTGTTTGATTTGATCTTGGTAATCGTACAGTGCATCATACACAGGCATAATTGCCCCCCCAGGATAACCGAAAATCAGTTCCGCTTGCTCCGCAATCAGCGATCGAACCACGATGTCAGCACCTCTCATTTTTGTTTCCATGGAATTAAAATTTATCCGTGACACAACCTTCCGAGGCGGTTGCTACCAAGCGATTGTATTTTTTAAGTGTGCCTTGCAAGCCTTCGATGGGCTTTGGAGACCAACTTACTTTGCGTGTTGCAAACTCCTCTTCGCTTACTGCTACCTGAAGGCTTTGGCTGTCAGTATCGATGCTGATGAGGTCACCATCACGGAGTAGTCCAATAGGGCCTCCACACCAGGCTTCAGGAGTCACGTGGCCCACTACGAATCCGTGGGTGCCTCCAGAAAAACGACCGTCAGTAATCAAGGCTACGTCTGCACCCAAGCCAGCACCAATGATCATGGAGGTAGGCTTGAGCATTTCAGGCATTCCTGGTGCTCCTTTTGGGCCTACATTGCGAATCACCACCACATCACCCGCCTTGACCTGCTGGTCACGAATGGCATTGTTGGCATCCAACTCAGAGTCAAATACCTTGGCAGGTCCTGTAAAAAGCCTGCCCTCTTTGCCTGTAATCTTGGCAACTGCGCCTTCAGGAGCCAAATTTCCAGACAGAATGCAGAGATGCCCCGTGTCTTTGATGGGAGATTCTACCGGATGGATGACATTGACTTTGGAAGGTACTAGTGCCTCCACCTTTTCCAAGTTTTCAGCCAGGGTCTTTCCGGTAACGGTGAGGCAATCTCCATGGAGGTAACCTTTTTCCAAAAAGTATTTCATGAATGCGGGTAGCCCACCTTGCTCGTGCAAATCTTCCATCAGGTACTTGCCCGAAGGCTTGAAGTCGCCGATCATCGGCGTCTTCCCATTGAGTTCCTTAAAGTCTTGAAGGGTAAATGCTACTCCAGCCGTACGTGCAATGGCCAATAAGTGAAGCACCGCATTGGTACTTCCTCCAAGGGCAATGGCCACACGAACCGCATTTTCAATACTTTTTCGAGTGACGATGTCCTTGGGCTTCAAGTCCATCTCTAGCAAGATGCGTAGGTAATGATTTACCTCTCTGCATTCCCGTAGTTTTTCCGGAGAATTGGCAGGGTTCGAAGCCGAATAGGGCAAAGACATGCCCAAGGCTTCAATCGCTGAAGACATCGTGTTTGCGGTGTACATTCCTCCACAGGCCCCTGCGCCAGGACAAGCGTTCCGAATCACCCCATCGTAATCTTCTGGGGAAATGGTTCCTTGAATCTTTTTGCCAAACGCCTCAAATGCGGAGACGATATTCAGCTTTTCTCCTTTGTAGATTCCTGAGGCAATCGTACCCCCATAAACTAGGATGCTGGGGCGGTTGATCCGGAGCATGCCGATGATGGCACCGGGCATATTTTTGTCACATCCGGCTACGGCTACACACCCATCGAAAGAATGTCCCAACACAAAGGATTCAATGGAATCTGCAATAATCTCTCGGGACACTAGGGAATAGCGCATCCCCAAGGTACCCATGGAAGTACCGTCAGAAATACCAATCGTATTAAAGACCAAGCCGGTCAACTCCTCCTCTTGGGAAGAGGCTTTGATGTGGGCAGCAAAGTCGTTGAGGTGCATGTTGCAGGGATTACTTTCGTAGCCGCAACTTGCAATCCCTACAAAAGGCTGCTTCATTTTTTTGTCAGACATGCCAGTTGCATACAGCATCGCCATGCCTGCTGGATGCTCGGGGTTATCACTGATTTCCCAACTGTATTTTTTTAGCGGATTTTGGGCCATGGTATCGGAAATAAAAAAAGTGCCTCTTTGATTGGAGGCACTTTTCAAAGTATACAAGTATCGCTATAGTCTTGTGCCTCACTTGGAATTAGAAATGAGAATGCTAAAACGCAGTAAGAGGAACAAAGAGTTAATCATAGTTTGAGGGTTTGTTAATTCAGCACCGAATTACCATACAATAGTAATTATCTATGCTGAGACTAACAATATTTAATTCTTCCTTCCAATCCAAAATTAGTATTAAAAATTGGGTAAAATGATTATTTACAGATTTTAATTTCAAATAAAAAAAAATAACAAGAGATACGCCTGAAAAACAGCCTAAAAATCATCTGTACTCAAAATATTCTTCTGATTTTTATTTTTTTCAATTTTTTTGATTTTACAATGCATTTCAACTAACGATTGGTCTAAAAAACCAAATAAATGCTAAAAATTTGGTCAAAGTTTGATTTTTTAAAAAGTAAATGAAAAGATTCAATCTACACTGATTTCCTTACTTTTGTTGAAACAGCGCTACCCCATGATCACCTTTCCCAACGCCAAAATCAACCTCGGACTACACATCACCCAAAAACGGAAAGATGGCTACCATGAGATCGAATCCTGCATGGTTCCCATCCCACTTTGTGATGCCTTGGAAATGATTTTAGACAAGAAATCTTCTTGGAATGTCAGTGGCTTGGAGGTGCCTGGGGATCCCAAAGACAACTTGATCCTGAAGGCAGAAAAACTGCTCAAAAAAGATTTTCAAGGATTGCCCAATCTCCAAATTCACCTCCACAAACACATTCCCATGGGTGCTGGTTTGGGGGGAGGTTCTGCGGATGGAGCCTTTGCATTGAAGTTGATGAACAATCTGTTTGACCTGCACCTAGACGATTTTTTCTTGGAAGAATACGCAGCCGAATTGGGAAGCGATTGCCCTTTTTTTATCGAAAACACCCCCAAAATCATCCGAGGAAGGGGAGAAATCCTTGAGCCCAACTCGGTATCTCTTCAGGGATCCTACCTGGCCCTGGTACACCCAGGAATTCATGTAGGCACCAAGGAAGCATACGCCGGGGTAGTTCCCAAGGCTCCAAAAAACAAACTCGAAACCATTTTGGCAGACCGCAGCCGCTGGAAAGAAGAATTGATCAATGACTTTGAACCCTCCGTCTTCCAAGCCCATCCAGAACTTGCTGCGCTGAAATCTAGCCTCTACCAGGCTGGAGCCTATTATGCCGCCATGTCAGGTTCGGGCTCAAGCATTTTTGGCTTATTTGATCAAAAGCCGACACTTCCCAACTGGCCAACAACTTATTTTGTGTATGAATCCCTCCTTTAAAGGGTAGGGATGTGGAAAATTAGGCTTTGGGAATCCATGCCTCTTTCCTCTTTTTTTGCCAATAATTGAGCACCGGATAGATCAATACCGAGATGAAGATGATGCCCGTTCCCAAGTAAAATTGTTGGGTCATTTTTTCTTTTTCTCCAAAAATCAAAACTGCTAACAGAATCCCATAGACTGGCTCCAGATTGATGGTCAAGTTGATGGAAAAAACCGACAGGCGCTTCATCAATTCCACCGAAACCGAAAAGGCATACACCGTACAAATCCCTGCCAAAATCAAGATCCAAAACCAGTCCAATCCCTTCCAAGTCCATTGAATGGCTGTGCCATCGAGGTAGGAATAGAGGGGTAAAAAAAGCAAGGCCACTAGGCTAGCCGCCGCCATTTCGTAAAAAGTGATTTGGTAGGGGCTGTACCGAAATGTCAAGCGTCCGTTGAGAATGGAAAATAAGGCACTCAAAAATGCCGCTACCAAGGCCATAAAAAGACCCAGCCAATACCCATTTTCGAACTGAAAGATGACTAGCAAACCTGAAATCACCAGCAAGCCCAAGGCAACCTCGAAGGGTTTGATCCGTTTTTTGTTGATCAAGGGGTCCAAAAAAGACGTCCAAAGTGAGGTAGTGGCCATGCCCGCAAGGCAAACAGAAGCGGTAGATACTTTGGCTGACCAAAAAAAGAAAATCCAATGCAAGGAAATCAAAACCCCTACGCCTATGATTTTAAGCAAATCCATAGGGGCCACACGGAGCGATTCCTTTCGGATTACCATCAGCACGGCTACTCCTATAGCCGCCAAAAGTGTTCGGTAAAAAACGAGTTCTAGAGCGGGTAAATTAATCAACAAACCTAAGATGGAGGTGACCCCCCAAATCAACACAATGAAGTGAAGAAGCAAGTAATCCTTGAAGAAAGATGAAGCCATCAACGTGGTACAGTTTTGTACAAAATCAATCCCGTAAGGGCAAAGACCAAGTTAGGCATCCAAACGGCAAGCACGGGAAACTGGGTGCCTGCTTCCGCAAAAGTACGTGACAGAAGAAACAAGAGGATGTAAACAAAGGCCAGAAAAAAGCCCATCGCAATTTGAAATCCAGACCCACCCCTAGTTTTTCGTGCCGACATGATCACTCCAATGAAAGTGAGAATAATGGAAGCAAAAGGTGACATGTACCGCACGATTCGTTCGATTCGGTAATAACTCACATTGTCGGCACCACGCTCTTCCATTAAGGTGATTTGCCGACTCAATTCAGGGAGTTTGAGTGTTTCGTGGTGATTTTCGGGTAGGTCAAAGTCAGTGGGAGAAATGGAAAGCAATGTATCCATCGCATTCCCAGTAAAGTAATCTTCCCCTCTTTCCTTGAGTACCCTGAGACGCCAATTTTCCAAAGTCCAAACCTGCTTGGTTGTATCCCATTGAATCAAATCGGAGGAAAGTTTGGAGATTAATTTCCCATCACGGATTTCCTCCAAAGTGAAGTTGTAGCCTGTATTACTGGTCTTGTAAAATCGACTGATGTACGCATAGGCATTGGGGCCTACCTTGATGTGAATATTGGGATCTGTGGAGGCATCCCCCTTCTCGAGGTATTGCATACGAAATTTGGCTACGCCTGCAGTAGCTCGGGGCAGTACCCATCCATTGAGCACAAAACTGGCAGCTCCAATAAGGGCAGCCGCAATGAGAAAGGGGCGAAGCAATCGGATAAAACTGATGCCTGAACTCAAAATGGCTACAATCTCCGTCCGACCAGCCATCTTTGAGGTAATGAAAATAACGGAAATGAAGACCGTAATCGGGGTCAGCAGGTTGTTTAAGTACAAACCGTAATTTCCCATGTAAGCAAGAATATCTCTAGTGGGAACCTGGTTTCGAATATAGGTATCGTTTTTTTCAGTAAAATCCAGGACCAAAACCACCAGAATGAGGAGGACGACTACAAAAAAGTAGGTCTTCAAAAACTCTTTGATGATGAGTTTGTCTAAAATTTTCATGTTACAGTCGCGCACTTACTTTTTTGACCATCGCTGTTTTCCAACTGCCAAAATCACCGGCCTGAATGTGGGCCCTTGCCTCCCCCACTAGCCAGAGGTAAAAGGATAGGTTGTGAATACTTGCAATTTGTGCGGCTAGGATTTCTTTGGAGACCGTAAGGTGCCGCAAGTAGGCCTTGGAATAAGTACTACTTACTTCATTGCCAATCAATGAATCTAGGGAACTAAAATCATCTTTCCATTTTTCATTTCGGATATTGATAATTCCTTCTGAGGTAAAGAGCATGCCATTGCGGGCATTGCGAGTAGGCATCACACAATCAAACATATCTACGCCTAGGGCAATGCACTCTAAAATATTGGCCGGGGTACCTACGCCCATCAAATACCTCGGCTTGTCTGCTGGTAAAATAGCAGTCACCAATTCGGTCATTTCGTACATGAGTTCCGCGGGCTCCCCTACGGAAAGGCCACCAATGGCATTTCCTTCCCTTCCTTGCTTGGCGATAAATTCAGCACTTTGAACGCGAAGATCTTTGTAAACTGATCCTTGTACGATTGGAAAAAGGCTTTGGGTATACCCATACTTCCCTTCGGTGGTATCGAATCGATCTTGGCAGCGAAGCAACCAGCGGTGAGTCATCTCCATGGACTGCCTTGCATAGGCATAATCAGAAGGATAGGGAGTACACTCATCAAAGGCCATGATGATGTCTGCTCCAATAATCCGCTGGATATCCATCACGTTTTCCGGTGCAAAAAAGTGTTTGGAACCATCGATGTGGGATTTGAAAGTAACTCCTTCCTCCTTGATTTTTCGAGTACCAGCCAGAGAAAAAACCTGATACCCCCCTGAATCCGTCAACATGGGTCGGTCCCAACCCATAAATTGATGCAATCCTCCCGCTTTCTCCAAGGTATCTAACCCGGGTCTCAGGTAGAGGTGGTAGGTATTCCCAAGAATAATTTGTGCTTGAATGTCTTTTTTTAACTCGCGCTGATGCACTGCTTTGACAGTTCCTGCAGTCCCCACAGGCATAAAAATGGGCGTTTGGATCGTGCCGTGATCTGTGATTAGGCTGCCTGTTCGGGCTTGGGTTTGACTGTCTTTTTTTTCTAAAACAAACTTCATTGGAATGTAAAGAGGGGCAAAATTGCAAGGCAGTTTTGGCTAGACTTGCTCTTACAAAAATATCCACTTATTCTTAAATGACTTGCTGAAATTGATTTTATATTTGTCGAGCAGTATTGACCTATGGGCCTATTTTTATTGTGTTTTTTCTTCGGTTTCGGAATCCTCATTCAAGGGGGATACCTGTTGATGGTTTTTTCTCGAACCGCTTGGTACATCCGAGGTTTAAAAAAAAAGGGAATCCAATACCCAGAGGAAGGGGTCACCGTCTTGGTCACGGCACGAAATAAATTTCAACACTTGAAAGTGTTAATCCCTAAACTTTTTGAACAGGATTACCCAAAATTTGATGTGATGATCGTCAACGATCAGAGCAGTGACCGAACGAAGCGGCTTTTGGAAGATCTCATGATTCAGTATCCCAAACTGCGTTCTGTAACGATCAAGTACACCCCCAAGCATGTAACTGCTAAAAAATTCGCAATCACCTTGGGGATAAAGGTTGCCAAAAATGACGTCATTCTTCTCACAGACGCGGATTGCCTGCCCACTTCCAACCAATGGATTCGGCAAATGACTGCGCCTGTACGTGAGGAAGGCAAAACCTTCGCCCTAGGCTTTTCTGGATACCAAGAAAAAGAAGATGCATTAAATCGATGGATTCAGTTTGAAACCATATTAAGAGCGCTATTCTACTTTTCCTTTGGACTATGGAAATCCCCATTTATGGGAACAGGTAAAAACTTGTGCTACCGCAAAAGCTTCTTTATGGATGTAAGAGGTTTCAAAGGTTTTTGGGACCTTGAAGGCGGTGACGACTCCGTTTTTGTCAATACCTATGCCACCGGAACAAACACCAAGGTCATTATTGACCCCTCAGCCATCACCTTGTCTGCACCTAAAGAAAATTGGAAAGAATACCTACAAAATGAACGACGCCTGTTGCATGCAGAAAGGTATTTCAGTGTAGAAGACAAACGAAAAATGGGGCTGTATGGTGTCTCCCATGCACTCTATTGGATTGGCGGAATAGGTCTTTTGCTTTATTTTGGAGTCGGTCTCCAATGGGAGTATTTTTTAGTCGTTTTAACCCTCATGAGTTTTCGATCGGTTTTGCTCCTTGCTATCTTTAAGTCTGCATCAAAAAACCTGCAAGGAAATGTTCCTAAAATGAGGGCTTTAAGTAATGATTTGTTGTACTTGGCATACTTTTGGGTCTTAGGATCCATATCCTATCAGGCAAAAAACACCAAATGAACGGCAACGAACGCGAATTTTCATCCAAGGCCCTTGAGGATTTTGAACTCATAGACCGAGCCGTTCAGGAAAAAGATCAGGCTGCCTATGCGACATTGATGAAGCGCTACAAAAAGGCGGTGTATTTCATGATCCTAAAAATGATTCGCGATGCCGATGATGCAGAGGATTTGACCATGGAAGCCTTTGCCAAGGCCTTCCGAAACTTAGAGCAATTCAAAAAGGAATATACCTTTTCCACCTGGTTGTTTCGGATTGCTACCAACAATGCCATTGACTTTATTCGAAAGAAAAAACTCAAAACCATGAGTTTAAACAATACCCTTTCGGACGACAACGGGAATGCCGTGACCATGGATGTAGAGGACAAAGACGAAAACCCACAAGATGAATTTATCAAGTCGCAACGCATTGAAATGGTGCGCCTTTTTGTAGACAAACTACCGGCCAAATACCGGAAGTTGGTTCAACTTCGGTATTTCGACGAACTGTCTTACGAGGAAATTGCCCAGGAACTCGACAAGCCTTTAGGAACAGTCAAGGCACAGTTGCACCGTTCTAGGGAACTCTTGTATGAAATCGCTTCTGGAAAAGAAAATCAAATCTGATGCAAGCCAGTAGTGCCATCATCGCTTCCTATTTTCCAGGACTTAGCCCCAAGCAGTTATTGCAATTTGAGCAATTGGAAGCGCTTTATCAGGATTGGAATGCCAAAATCAATGTAATCAGCCGGAAAGACATGGAGCAATTTTACGTGCACCATGTACTCCACTCGCTAGGCATAGCCAAGGTGCTGCAGTTTCAACCCGGCACCAAGGTATTGGATATTGGTACGGGCGGCGGCTTTCCTGGCATCCCCTTAGCCATACTTTTTCCAGATACCCACTTCCATTTGGTGGATTCCATTGGTAAGAAAATTACCGTCGTCAAGGAAGTTGCCAAGGCACTCAAATTGACCAATGTCGAAGCGCAGCAGGCGCGTGCAGAATCGCTAGTCCGGAAGTATGATTTTGTGGTGAGCCGGGCGGTGACGCGCATGATCCAATTTTACCCATGGGTGAAGGGGAAAATTAAAAAGGAGGACATCCATGACTATCCAAATGGCATCCTCTACCTCAAAGGTGGCGATGTAGATGAGGAAATGGAGGAAACAGGCAAGTCTTACGTCTGCTACCACCTCGAAGATTATTTCAAAGAGGATTTTTTTGAGACCAAGAAGGTGATTTACATGCCTTGGGAGGATAAGCGATAGTTTGCTGCTTTTTTGAAGATTTTGAAGCGATAAAATTCACCAAAATTTTTGTGCAATTTCAAAGTTAACCTGGTACAATTTCAAAATTGTACGTTCCTATGCAGTGCATGAATGTAATCAACAGACACATTTACAAGGCAATACGAAAACAACTTCCAGATACGGATTTTAATTACCTTCCCGCAAAGTTCTATTTTTTTCAAGTTTTCTAATTCCAAAATTCTTTGCGACAATTTCCGTCGCTCCATTTTTTGCTTCCCATATTAAGCCCTAATTTGAGTGCTTATTCTTCGAGTCTCCCATGTACTTAATTTTTGATTCCGAAACTACTGGATTACCCAGATCGTACAATGCTCCCATGTCTGACCTGGACAATTGGCCTCGTCTAGTTCAGCTCGCTTGGCAATTGCACGACGAAAAGGGCCGATTGCTTTCCAATAAGAATTTCATCATCCGCCCGGAGGGCTTTACCATTCCATTCAATGCGGAAAAAGTACACGGGATCTCTACCAAACGCGCTTTAGAAGAAGGACATCCCCTACAGGAAATTCTTCAAATCTTTCGAGAAGATGTAACACAAACGAAGTATTTGGTAGGACATAACATCGGCTTTGACATCCATGTGGTCGGATCAGAGTTTCTTCGGGCAGCCTTGGTCATGCCATTTGAAGGCAAGTCGGAATTGGACACCAAAGACATTTCTACCAATTTTTGTGCGCTTCCTGGAGGCAAAGGAGGAAAATTCAAATGGCCTACTTTGACCGAACTCCATCAAAAATTGTTTGGAGTAAGTTTTGAAGATGCGCACGATGCCGCTAACGACGTGGCTGCGACTGCACGATGCTTTTTTGGGTTAATCAATCAAAAAATACAAGCCACTGAACCTGGGGTAACTTGGGAAGAGGTACAGTATGAACCCCCAGTGCTTGGAGATGCTAATTTTGTACAACCGACTCCAAAGCAATCCCCAAGGGCAGAGGTGGTGGAAGGAAAAATGGAGCAAGCACCTTCTGCCGACCTAGGAGACAGCCCCTTTACCCACCTGCATGTTCATACCCAATTTTCCGTATTGCAGGCCACTTCGGAAATTCCAACACTTATCGCCAAGGCCAAGGCAATGGGCATGAAAGCCTTGGCAATGACAGACCATGGCAACATGATGGGTGCCTTTCACTTTGTGAAAGAAGCCATGAGCAAGGACCTTATCCCAATTTTGGGTGGAGAATTTAACCTCTGTAGGGACCGAAAGAATAAAACCGCCAAGGACGACGGTTACCAAACCGTACTGCTGGCCAAAAACAAGGCCGGATACCACAACTTGGCCAAGCTTGCTTCCTATGCCAATATTGAAGGCTTTTACTACGTTCCCCGAATTGATAAAGAGCTCCTAGTTCAGTACAAAGGAGATTTGATCGCTACTACCGGAGGTATTTGGGGAGAGATTCCCTACCTCATCCTCAATGTGGGTGAAACGCAGGCAGAAGAGGCTTTTGTGTGGTGGAAGGAACAGTTTGGAGAAGATTTTTACGTAGAACTCAACCGGCACGGCATCCCTGAAGAAGATAAAGTCAATGAAGTGCTGCTCGAATTTGCCCATAAATACGGGGTCAAGTATTTCGCTGCCAACAACAGTTATTACAACGAAAAGGGCGATGCCAAGGCACACGACATTTTACTCTGCGTGAAGGATGGGGAGCTGGTGGAAAAACCAAAGAAATATGTAGGCAAGCGAGGTAGAGAATTTCGGTTTGGTTTTCCAAACGACGAGTTTTACCTCAAAAGTCCGGAGGAGATGAAGTTGCTTTTCGCCGATTTGCCGAAAGCAATTCGCTGCACCCAGGAGATCGTGGACAAGTGTGAAGCGTACAAGTTGGCTCGAGAGGTCTTGCTTCCAAACTTTGACATCCCAGAAGAGTTTAAGCATCTTGAAGACCAAGTAGATGGCGGAAAACGCGGTGAAAATGCCTACCTCCGCCACCTGACCTATGAGGGCGCAAAAAAACGATATCCAGTCCTTCATCCTGAAATTCAGGAGCGTCTGGACTTTGAATTGAAAACCATCGAAAACACGGGCTATCCTGGTTATTTTTTGATTGTTCAGGATTTTACGCGTGCAGCCCGAGACATGGGTGTGTCCGTAGGTCCTGGAAGAGGATCAGCAGCAGGGTCAGCAGTGGCCTATTGTGTGGGCATCACCAATATCGACCCCATCAAATACGATCTCCTATTCGAACGTTTTCTGAATCCAGACCGGGTATCCTTACCCGATATCGACATTGATTTTGATGACGAGGGTCGCCAAGCAGTCATTGATTACGTGATCAATAAGTACGGCACCAACCAGGTGGCTCAAATCATTACCTACGGCACCATGGCTGCCAAATCTGCCATTCGAGATACCGCTCGTGTGCTCAACTTGCCCCTATCCGAGGCGGGAAGATTAGCCAATTTGGTACCTGAAATCAAGTTGAAGACGCTTTTTGAATTGGCAAAGAATCGGCCTGCCTTATTGGAAAAACTCAAGGGACAGGGCGAATTACTTCAAAAGGCTGAGGAGCTAATCCGATTAGCCCAAGGAATCGATGAGTCCGCCAAGACCATCAACCAGGCTGCAGTCTTGGAAGGATCAGTGCGGAACACCGGCATTCATGCCTGCGGGGTGATCATCACCCCTTCCGACATCACCAATTTTGTTCCTGTCGCCTTGGCCAAGGATTCAGATATGGTATGTACCCAGTTTGACAACGCCGTAGTGGAATCTGCAGGGCTCCTCAAAATGGACTTTTTGGGCTTAAAGACACTAACCCTAATCAAGGACGCGATCAAAATCGTCAAAGAACGTCACGATATTCAATTGGACGCGGACACCTTCCCGATTGACGATGCCAAAACCTATGAACTCTTTCAGCGTGGGGAAACAGTCGGCATTTTCCAGTACGAAAGTCCGGGCATGCAAAAATACATGCGTGAACTAAAGCCCACTGTTTTTGCGGATTTGATCGCCATGAATGCACTTTACCGCCCAGGACCATTGGCCTACATCCCCTCTTTTATCAAGCGAAAACATGGGGCCGAACCCATTTCCTACGATCTTGAGGACATGAAGGAGTACCTGGAAGAAACCTATGGAATCACGGTCTATCAAGAGCAGGTCATGCTGCTTTCTCAAAGGCTTGCTGGCTTCACGAAGGGTGAAGCAGACGTGCTTCGAAAGGCGATGGGAAAGAAGCAGAAGGATGTATTGGACAAAATGAAACCTCAGTTTGTAGCGCAGGCGGCTGCCAAAGGTCATGATCCTAAGAAATTGGAAAAGATTTGGACAGACTGGGAAGCTTTTGCCTCCTATGCGTTTAACAAATCCCACTCCACCTGCTATGCCTGGATAGCCTACCAGACCGCTTTCCTCAAGGCGCACTACCCAGCAGAATACATGGCTTCCGTATTGAGCAACAACATGAACGACATCACACAGGTGACCTTTTTCATGGAAGAATGTAGACGAATGGGGATCTCGGTGTTGGGTCCAGATGTCAATGAATCCAAGGGTGGATTTACGGTAAATGCACAAGGTGAAATTCGCTTTGGCATGGCTGCCATCAAGGGTGCCGGAGCAGGAGCTGTAGAAGAAATCATCAAAGAGCGAATCAATAATGGTCCTTATTTGAATATTTTTGACTTTTCCAAACGAGTAAATTCCCGTGCGCTGAATAAAAAAACCATGGAAGCATTGGCCATGGCAGGAAGTTTTGATTGTTTCAAAGAACACCACCGGAGACAATACCTAGAAGCTCCAGAAGGAGATATCAGTTTGATTGAAAAAGCAAGCCGCTACGCCCAAAAAATCCAGCAAGAGGAAGACAGTGCGCAGGTGAGTCTTTTTGGAGGTAGTTCAGGCGCAGCAGAGGTCCCGCTACCATCTGTTCCAGCCATGGAGCCTTTTTCACAAATTCAGCAACTGAATATTGAAAAAGAAGTGGTGGGTCTATTTATCTCCGGACATCCCCTAGATCAATACCAATTGGAGATAGACTCCTTTACCAATGCTACGCTGACAGCCCTCACTGATTTGGAGGGGCTGAAAGGGAAAAATGAATTGCGCATGGCGGGTTCGGTGGCGAGTTTTGCCCACCGAACTACCAAAAACGGCAAGCCCTTCGGGACAATTACACTGGAAGATTACCATGGCTCCTTTACCTTTTTCCTTTTTGGAGAAGATTACGTGAAGTTTAAACAATACTTCATGACGGGCTGGTTCTTGTTTATTTCTGGTGCGGTAGTTCAAAAAAAGTGGGGAGCGGAAAATGAATTGGAATTTAAAATCAACACCATCTCCCTACTGAGTGAGATTCGAGTGCGACTAATCAAAGGACTCAAGGTCAATATCAATTTAAATGATTTGACCTACGAACTGATGGAAAAATTAGAAAGCATCACTGCAAAGTACAAAGGTGAAGCCAAATTATACATTGAAGTGGTGGATGAGCAGGAGAACATTAGCCTCGAACTGTTTTCGAAAAAAATGAAGGTAGACCCCAGTGCAGCGCTGATCAAGGAATTGAAGCTCATCCCCGAAGTGGCCTATAAAATCATGGATCGATAACCAACAGCTTAAAAATTACCCTCCTTCCAGCAATAATTTGAAAATGAAAGGAACTTATTCGGATTCAATTGCATTTTGCTGATATATTTGAAAAAAGAACCTTACCTGAAAGCATCCCATGGCAAAAGCAATTGAAATTACCGACGCAAACTTTGAAGAAATCATCTCTGGAAGCCAACCTATCTTGGTTGACTTTTGGGCAGAATGGTGTGGCCCATGCAAAATGATTGGCCCTGTAGTCGAAGAATTGGCGTCAGATTACGAAGGAAAAGCAGTGATTGGAAAGGTGGATGTAGATGCCAATCCTTCTGTAGCGCAAGCTTTTGGCATTCGTTCCATCCCTACCCTCCTATTTTTTAAAGGAGGAGAAATCGTTGATAAGCAAGTGGGCGCTGTTCCAAAAGCAGTTTTGGCACAGAAGCTAGACGCACAGCTTTAATTTAATCCACAGCATTCGCTAAAGCCGTAAAGAAACCTTTGCGGCTTTTTTTATCTTCCTCAACTCCATGGCTGAAGTAACTTTATCCCTTGACCAATTTTGGACCCTGCGCCAGCAGCTACCGGTGGTAGATGCCCGCAGTGAGGGGGAGTTTGAACAAAGTCATATTCCTGGAGCAGTCAATATTCCCATTCTCAACAACGCCGAACGGATTACGGTGGGTACCCTTTACAAGACTGAGGGGGCTGAAAAAGCAACCCTCAAGGGCTTTGAATTGGTAGGACCACGCTTTCACCTCATTCAAAAAGAGGTGCTTCGACTATTTCCAGAAAAAAAACTGATTCTGTATTGCTGGAGAGGAGGAATGCGGAGCCAAATTCTTTCTTGGCTTCTTACTCAAGTCGGCTTTGAGATTTTTAGGCTCGAAGGAGGATACAAAACCTACCGAAGTTTCACATTCTCTTGGGTGAGGAATCCCTTTCCGATCCTTGTCTTGGGTGGCCGTACAGGTGCAGGAAAGACGGTCTTGCTCCATCAACTGAAAGCAAGGGGGGGACAAGTCATTGATCTGGAGAGATTGGCTAACCACAAGGGATCTTCTTTTGGAGCAATAGGACAAGCCCCTCAGCCTACCGTAGAGCAATTTGAAAATTTACTGGCGGAAGAGTTAAGGGGGATAAATCCCCACCAAGCCCTTTGGGTAGAAAACGAGAGCCGAAGAATTGGGCATATCGTTCTTCCAGATGCTTTTTACGCACGGATGACCCAAAGTCTACGCATTGAAATAGAAAAATCCGAGGAGGAACGCATCGCCCATATTGCAAGAGAATATGCACACCTAGACCAGGAAGAACTCCTAGCAGCCGTACTGAGATTACACAAACGCTTGGGAGGAGATCGAACCAAACAAGCACAAGAGGCAATCCGTGCAGGACAGCCTGAAATCTGGATTAGTATCCTGCTTGGCTATTACGACAAGACCTACGAGTTTGACTTGCAGCGTCACGAACCTTCAAAAACTATCCGGCTAAATTTAGAAGGTAAATCCTTAGGGGAGCAGGTAGACTTACTTTTACAATCAAAACCAAAAAGCTATGGAACAAGCGACTCGGTTGACGGAATGGAGTGAAGGATCCGGCTGTGGCTGCAAGATTGCACCCGCAGTATTGGACCAAATTCTTGGAGCAAGTGGATCCTTCCTACAGGCTGATCCACGGTTACTTGTAGGAAATTCAAGCAAGGACGACGCCGCTGTGTATCAGGTCTCTGAAGATATGGCGATCATCAATACCGTAGATTTTTTTACCCCCATTGTGGATAATCCTTTTGATTTTGGACGCATCGCAGCAACCAACGCCATTTCGGATGTGTATGCCATGGGGGGAAAGCCCCTTTTCGCAAATGCGATCTTGAGTTGGCCAGTGGAAAAATTAGCCCCTGAACTCGCCGCCAAAGTACTGGAGGGAGCCAAATTGGCTTGTTCCCAGGCTGGAATCGAACTCGCAGGAGGACATTCCATTGCTGCCAAAGATCCCATTTTCGGGCTTTCTGTGAATGGTTTGGTGCACCCTAGAAAAATCAAGAAAAATATAGGAAGCAAGGTCGGAGATTTGTTGTATTTGACCAAGCCTCTGGGCATTGGGGTATTGGCAACCGCCTTAAAACTGCAGAAAATCAAGGACCGGGACTACCGCAACTTAGTTGATATTGCTTGCCAACTCAACTCCATTGGAGAGGTCTTGGGCAACCACGAGGAAGTACATGCCCTCACCGATATCACTGGATTTGGCTTGCTCGGACATGCACTAGAAATGGCGGAGGGAGCAGGCCTCACCTTGCAATTGGAGTTTGGTAAACTGCCCCTAATCGATGGAGTTGCTGATTACATTCAGCAATTTATTTTCCCAGACAACACCTATCGGAATTGGAATGCCTTCCATTCCAAGGTAACCGGAGTGAATGGAATGGAGTTGGTACCACTGTGTGATCCCCAAACCAGCGGAGGATTATTGATCTCCGTGGGTGCAGAGGACAAGGCCTGGTTTGAGGAGACCATGCACTTGCACGAGGAAACTTTTTGGGAGATTGGAAAATTTTTACCGAAGGATAATTTTTGGGTACAGGTGGTGAACTGAAAAAATAATTTACTGCTAACTTCATGAAAATCAATCCCTAAAGAAATCATGAGGAAATCAGTACTGCTCGGATTAATGCTACTAATTGGATTTAGAGGATTCGCTCAAGTTCAAGAAAATATAGCTAGTGAGTTGGTTATTTTAAATGTCATGACGGGTGAGGAAAGAGGTATACTCCGCCAAAATCGACATTTTGAAGCTCCCAACTGGTCCAGAGAGGGGGATTATTTGCTGATCAATTCGGGAGGGCTATTGGAAAAAATTGACTTGAGTGGTCGGAGTTTGGGCCTTGTTCAAGAAGGTGTAATTTCTACTGTAAATAATGTCCATGGACTCAGTTTTGATGGAAAAATCTTGGTATACAGTAAAAATGAAAAAGGCTTAGGGTCCAGAATTTACACCGTCCCACTTGAAGGGGGAACTCCTCAATTAATCACACCAAATTACCCGAGTTACTGGCATGGAATCAGCCCAGATGGAAACTATTTGGTGTATTGTGCCCAAAGAGAAGGGAAATGGGATGTTTATCGGGTATCTACACAAGGCGGGGAGGAAGTTCGCCTGACCACAGAAGAGGGCTTGGATGATGGCCCAGAATATGCTTACGATGGGAATTGGATCTATTTTAATTCTCACCGAACCGGAAGGATGCATTTGTACCGGATGAAAGTTGATGGAAGGGAACAGGAACAACTTACGTTTGATGAATTAGACAATTGGTTTCCTCATCCTTACCCAGACAATCAAAGCTAGTCTACATCTCCTATTTAGAGGATCAAAAAGGAGCCCATCCATTTGGTAAAGAGGTAAAGCTTCGGGTTTTTGACTTGAATACTCGGGAAAGCAGAGACTTGACGACTGTGTTTTTTGGAGGGCAAGGAACCATCAATGTTCACAGTTGGTCTCCTGATGGGCAGTGGATTGCGTATGTGCGCTACGCTAAGCTTTCACCGAAAGAAGAGTCTGAAATTTGTACAAAGTACTAAGTACCTGCCTGCAGCAGGCAGGAAATGTAGCAATTCAAAATTCTGCATTAGGCGTTCAGCATTCCACATTAGCCTAAATCCCTTATTTCTGACTTCGTATCTCGTAGTTACTACTTGGTCCTTTTTTTGTACCTAATTCAAAAACAACTCTATGCATGAAGGTTTTTAAAAAAATGGCCCTCCTCTTTTTAACGGTAATTGGTATGGGTCTGCTGTACCCCCAGTATTATTCCATGCCTGTGGAAGGAGCTTCACAATCGAGTTACCATCCCAAATCGTTTTGGTATTATCCTTGGGGAATATCTGGCACCCACAAGGGAGTGGACATTTTTGCAAGGCAAGGAACACCTGTTCGTTCGGCCACGAGTGGATTGGTCCTTCATACCGGACAACTCAAACTGGGTGGAAATATCGTGTTGATTTTAGGCCCCAAATGGCGCTTGCATTACTATGCGCATCTAAACGAGATTACCACTTCTAGCTTATCTTTCGTAAAAGGTGGTGAACAGTTGGGTACTGTCGGTACTACTGGGAATGCCGCTGGCAAACCGCCACACTTGCATTATGCTTTAGCCACCCCAATTCCTTATTTCTGGCGCATGGATGATTCCAAACAGGGCTGGCTGAAAATGTTCTACCTGAATCCGATTGATTATCTGAAAGAATTGTAAGGCAATATGGAAAACTTAAATTGAGCAACATTCTTCTTCTATTTTTTGTCCTTTGAGCATTCCATGACCATTGAGATGGAGGTAAATACCTCATTCAGAAACCTGAAGTTTGGTTTTCTATTTATACTTTTGACCTAATACTAAAAACTAATCCAGATCGCCTTTTACCATTCATCAAAATGAAAATTCACAGTCAATCCAAATTCAAAAACGAATTTGCAGATAAGGACTATTTTGAAAAATGGGTAAGTCAACTGGAATCACACAATGGACGTCACTATGGCAGTATTGAAATTTCAACCTCACTAGGGAAGACACATGTTTGGAGCCATGGTCCACAAGAAGGGTACACAGATACGCTCGTGATTTTTCCTGGGGCACGGACAACCTCGTTAATTTGGGATTTAGACAAGGGCTTGGACCAATTGAGCGATTCGCTACGGATTTTTATGGTAGAAACGAATGGGCTCCCAAACCTAAGTGATGGATCCACACCCGACATCAAATCTTTGGATTATGGGCATTGGGCAACTGAGGTTTTTGATCAACTTCAGTTGGATCAAGCCTTTGTAGCAGGAGCTTCTTTTGGAGGATTAATAGCACTCAAATTTGGTATAGTGAGCCCCCATCGGATCAAAGCTGCATTTTTATTGAACCCAGGCTGCTTGCAAACTTTTTCACTGACTTTAAAAAATTTGTATTACAACTTGCTCCCAGTATTTAAGCCGACCAAGGAGAATGTTTCTAAATTTTTGGATGCGGCGATTTTTTCAAAGCCAAACCACCAGATTTCTGACCAGGCTGAAAAATTATTGGTTGACTACGAAGTTTTTGCAATTAGCCGTTACCTAGACAAAACTCAAAAGCCCTATTACATGGGCAAGCAATTGGAGGAGGTCAGCATACCTATTTACCTCCTATTAGGTGACCAAGATCTACTTTTTCCAGTAAAAAAGTCTTTAGCAGTTGCCAAGAAGCAATTGAAAACCTTGGTTGAAGCAAAAGTTTACCCTCAGGTTGGTCATGGAATAGAGACCTATGCTCCAGCCCTCCAATACATTGGAGAAAAAATCAATTCGCTGAAATAAACGAGGGCGAAATTTGTACGAAGTACAAAGTACCATGTACCATGTACAAAGATCCTTAAGAAGTACCATTTGGATTCCAAAACGAATCCCCACTTCTTCCTTCTTCACTCAGCGTTGGGCATTCGACATTAAAAA
>Ga0169931_10001561_pt1 | contig 37688 bp, 27 predicted proteins | sample Kivu_15m_20L_FD_129675 | JGI IMG/M metagenome (GOLD analysis project Ga0169931, IMG submission 129675) | Freshwater microbial communities from Lake Kivu, Western Province, Rwanda to study Microbial Dark Matter (Phase II) - Kivu_15m_20L... | ecosystem: Environmental > Aquatic > Freshwater > Lake...
AATCGGTGAGTCAGAATCGGTGAGTCAGAATACCAGAAGGGACGATACGGTATGGATAAGAGGGTTGGCAGCGACCTATCGCAAGCTGAAATCGATCGAATCATCCAGATGGCATGGGAGGATCGCACCAGTTTCGATGCGATCCGGGAACAGTTTGGGCTGACCCCGGGTGAAGTTATCGCGTTGATGCGACGCGAGATGAAACCGTCCTCCTTTAAAATGTGGCGGGGAAGAACCAAGGGTAGAAAAACCAAACACGTCGCTTTGCGGGGATTTGAGGTGGGAAGGTTTCGTTGTTCCAGTCAAAAGGATTGAATGTAAGGTTAATATTCGGGGAACGGCATATCTCTTGAGGTTCTTTCGGGGCCTGATTCTCGCCCAGCAAGTGGCAAATAAAAAAACTTCCCTTGCCAGCGAACTAGCGAGGGAAGTTTATCTAAAAAGATGATCAACGAAGGGTATGTCAGAGAATTTTTTCGGCTCTCTGCCACAGAACAGCGCTATGATTTGCATCATTTTTGCGCTGGTGGGAATCGAACCCACCTTAACCGGCTTCCTACGCATGTACTCCAACGAGTCAGTTGATCTTCTTGTTCTCATTGAAAGTCGGGAATGTCGGAATCGAACCGCTCTCGATCGCCCCTAACGACCTGTGCTAGCCACTACACTTCACCCCCGATTGAATTAAGAAGTCGGGGGCAACTAGATTCTCAATAGTCGCTCACCCGATACGATAGCTGAGTCTTGAAAGACTGGGGAATAAGGCGAACATGGTTCTGTAACCTGTGACTGAAAGGTTTTTGAATTTTGGTAATCGAATCGTTGCGATTGCCGTTGTTGTAAGTAAAGATGCATCTGAGGGCAAAAGGTTCAAACCTTAAAAAAGTTTTCCGAGCTTTTGTCGATGGCGGCTGCCGGAAAAGAAAAACACCCGCGAGCCGTTAGTTGGCACGCGGGTGCTGGATTTTCCGCTGATTAAACCAGGCGATGCCGCCCTGGAAACGTTTACAATTCCATCGCTTCAACCTCAGCGACGAATCGCTGATTGTTGTCAGCTAAGAACATGCTGACGACGTTGAACACGGCATCACTGAAGCCACCGATATTCATCACATCAGCCCGTTCCGCAGCTTGAGTCGTAGTGTTAGCTTGCAAATCGATGCAAACCAACTTCGGACTAGCCTTTGGACCTGCCAACTTTCGCTGATTGCTAACGAAGTCATTCCAAGCGGTGATTACACCTGTCGAACCATATCGTCCACTTCCGACCCAACTTTCGTTATCGCTAACCAAAATAGCGCCTGCGAACATTCGATTTTTATGTTTTGCATTCGCTGCTTTGATAGGTAACGAACAATCGGTTCCACCACCGCCATACTTTGCCAAGCGATCCGCGATACTTAAAATCGTATCACCTGCATCGAACTTCGCATCGTATGCCGCAGTATCGAAAGGAATAACGACGCTTTCCGGGTTGCGGCGCAAAATGGCTGCAGCAAAAACTGCGGCAACATCCACGCAACGCATCTTCGAAGTAGCACCTTGGCCACGATTTCCAGTAATTGCGCTGCTCATCGAACCCGAAGTATCCAAACCGATAACAACCGGTCCTGGCAACTCCGGAATGTTTCCGCAAGCGATCTCGGCTGCTTCATGCAAAGCATTCTTGATCTTGTGCGGAATACCATCATCTGCGTTCATGTAAGCAGCAAAGTATTGATACGGGAACTGCTTCGAACGCTGAACTTCCGACTTGTTCGCAATCCTCTCTGCAACGTAGTCAATCATGTTCGGTTCAGTGCTTTTGATCATGATTCCGGCTGCTCGCAAAGCTTCTCCCAACAAAGTTGCCTTGCCCTCAAACACGTTATGACGTAACAACGTGTTCAAGTTCATGCGCAACGCCTGCGGGCCCATCTTGCGAGCGATCTCTTTCCAAGCCTGCGGACCCTTCGCAGCATCTGCCAACAAATCCCAGCGGATATTTTCCAACTGAGCCAAGATGTCAACCTGTTCTGCTTCGGTTTCCGCCTGTCGGTAAGCGATCAAATCGCGGATTTCCTTCGGCAAGTCGGCCTCCGTTGCCGGCGCCCACTTGCTCGTCTCCTTATCGGTTAACCAACCGAAAATCGCTCGGCGAGTATTATCTTTCGGAGTTGGACGAGCCATTCGCAAGATATCGCGCAAGCTCGGATCGTTACCGATCGACGCACTCAATAATTTACCGACCGACGCTTCGTTGAACCACCGCTGGAACGCTCGCTGCAACGAACTCGATAATCCGACACGAGCCTTACCGCTCTTGCCCAAAAACTTACCCGATCGTATCATCTGGAATACGGTCCGCAAAACTCGACCATTGTCAACCACTCGATCGAAAACGCGGTGCATCAACTCGGTGTTTCGAACCGATAACGCGACCAATAAAGCGGCTGGCATATCCTTCATGTATGCCTTCTCACGAGCATACAATGCCAACTTCGCCAAGTACTCTTCATCGTCTATTTGCGCGATTAAACCCAAAACTTCCGCTAACTGCGTTTCAGCAGTGGTGTAATACGAATCGGCAAACGTACCCGTAGCGGCTAATTGCGCCAAAGCGTGCTTCGGATCTAACTTGTAGGCTCGACCGCCCGCTTCATTCGTCGCATCGGCCTGTGGAAACTGATTCGCGTTGCTTCCAAATAATGCTTTGTTCGCCATGGTAGCAAACTCCTTTTCAAATAAATTCGACGAGGGGAAATTCCGATTGTATCGAGCCAAAGGCTCGACATCGCTCAATGATGTAATCGAAATAAGCAGTCGAAAAAAATCGCCAGCCAATTTGAGCCCACTTGCCCAAGCTGTCTGTCCCGTTGTGTGCTGTCATATTCGAAGACTTTTACTTACCATTTCGGTTCGAAAAAGTTCAAAAAAAATTTGTATGGTTTTCAGAATGATCAATAAATCAATTTGAAACAACATCTTCCGAGCATTCGCAATATCCCAGAGAGATTGGATATCCCAGAGAGATTGGATATCTCAGAGAGATTGGATCGCCATAGCAATTGCAAACCAAAGTGCGACGGCGGTAGTACCGACGGCTAGGTTCGACAATATTTTGAGGGGCCTGGATAGATTTGATTTTTCGATGCTCATGTTGATTGCGAAAGCTGCTCCCCCTAAGAGGCCACCCAACATGCCACCTACGAGTACCAAGAGCAGAGGCCAAGCACAAAATGCCGACATGGCTCCCAAGTTCTGTTCCTCGGCTGAGGAGCCGACTTTATTGGTTGTTTCGACCGCTTTTTCAGTTGTGGACATCGCTGGAGTTCCTGGGATAGATCGTTGTAAAAAGGACAGCTTTCCCAACTTGACGTTATTGGGATCGATGGACCAATGATTGGCTGCCGCGTTACAAACTAGAGATGCCCGATTCAGAGAGAAACTGGACTTTATCAACCCAGGCTGAGTTTATTTCGAATCCGTGGAGGTGTTGTCTTGGGGTTTAACGACGGTCTGGGATTTGATTTCGGTCCATTTTTGCAGGGATTCTTGTCGATTCGTTTCCGTATAGAGGGTAATCAGTCTTTCAATGGCCTCAAGTATTCGGTCCTCTCCATTGGGCGGAAGGGTTTTTTGGTGCTCTATCAAGCCCTCATAGCCCTTTAGCAACAAATCTTCGGCTTCCTCATACTTTTTCTGTTGCAAGAGTGCTTCGCCAAGTGCCGACATGGTATTGAATTTCAGCCATTGAACCGGCTCGTTCGCTTGCCGGATCTCTAGACATTGTCGGAGCATTTTTTCGGCAGTTTCATGCTGCTGGCATTGTAGAAGGTCAGTCGAGACCAATGCCAAGACATTCGCAAAGCGAGGGTCGTCTTTGGCAAAATTCTTACTCTGTTCTTCGATAAATTCAATGGATACCGCAGCGGCTTTTTCTCCTTGCTTTGTTTTTGAATAAACAATTCCTAGATTTCTCATAGTGGTCAGCGTGTCTGGATGCGAAGGTCCAAGCTTTATTTTTCTTAGTCTTAGCGATTCTTCGAAATGATAGGTAGCTCGTCCCAGATTTCCTGACTTAAAGTTTACTGCAGCGATATTATTCATCATCGTAAGTGTATCAAGATGCTCAGCTCCTTTGGTCTGAACGCTGATGGCCAAAGCTTCTTCATAACTTTTAAGGGCTTCTTCGATTTGCCCTTGCGCATAGTAGGCTGCAGCGAGATTATTGATGCTAGCTAGGATATCCGAGTCGTTTGGGTTTAGTTGGCCTTTACGTAAGCGTAATGTTTCTTCGTACAAAGGAATTGCTTTGTCGAGCATTCCCGAGCTATGGAAGGAAGCTGCAAGATTGTTCATTGCCGTCAATGTGTCGCGATGTGTTGCGCCTAGTGATGTTTTAAGGATAGAGATAGTTTGCTCATTTAATTCGGTTGCTTTGGCGAAATTTCCGGCGATTCGATAGCACTCGGCCAAGTTTCCCATTATTCCGAGTGTCTTCGGATGATCATTACCCAATTGCCGATTCGCGTTATTTAAGGCGGCTTCTAAAACTCGAATTGCTTCTGTCGTTTCCCCTAAGCCAAGTAAGGAGATTCCAAGTGTTGTTTGCACCTGCAGAGTTTCTAGCGGATCTGCAATGGGAGATTCTGTTAATGCCGACGAGGCTTGCAGTAAATTAGCCTTCAATGCATTACGCAATTCGGCGATGGTTTCATGCTTTGCGTAAGGATCTAACGCCGTAAAAACTGACCCAAGAATCTCGTTGGCTTTTCGAGCATAATCCAAATTGCGCTGCGCTTGCTCTTTGGCTACTCTTTCTCCTTCGGCTCTTTTAGCTTCTTCGGATCGGAGAAACTCCTTCTCATCCCGTTCGATTCGTGCTTGGATCTCGTTGGCCGTGGCAAGTCGCTCCGCTTCCATTGCTCGCCGCATTTGCCAAAGACTAGCCAGTAAGCCGACAGATAGAACAAACAAAACTAATGCCGCGGCAACGAACCATTGCTTTCGACGTTTTGTAAACTCACGAGCTTCCGCTTCGTTAGCCGCTTTTTGCAACTCCGCCTTCCGAAGTCGGGACTCCAGACGATTTCTATATTCGGCAATCTCTTTCGCAACCGATTCTCCATTTTGGGGTCGGTTCGCTGGATCGGGAGCAATGCAGCGTTTGGCGAGTGCAACCAATTCAGTATCGAGGCCACATTCATTCAAACGAAGATGGGCATCTTCTAAAGAGGCTTTGGCTGCCATGTCAAGGGATTCCCGAACCGTGCTTCCCGCAAAGGCGGGCTGGCCAGTTAAGATGGCTATTAGGGTTGCCCCAAGTGAAAAAACATCCGCTCGCGCGTCGACTAATTCCCCGCGAGCTTGCTCCGGGGCCATAAAGCCTGGAGTTCCCATCACCGAGCCGACGATAGTCTGCCCGTTATGCTGCATCGGAGATGTTATGGCCCGTTCACCCATTCGATCTTCTGTTTGATAAACTTCCTTGGCCAGTCCCCAATCCATGACTTGGACCTCGCCAAATTCACCTACCATAACATTAGATGGCTTAAGATCGCGATGAATAATGCCTCGACTGTGGGCAAATCCGACAGCTTGCGCAATCTGTTCAAAAATTTGGACAAAATGCGCTTAGCTCCTCTTCGGATCAGGTCTCGCCGACAATTCATCGGCTAGGGTTCGACCACGAATATATTTCATCGTCAAATAGGGTGTACCATCCGCCAATGTTCCCAACGCGTGTACTGGTGGTATGCAGGGATGCGGAAGCTTTGCAGTAATTTTAGCTTCCGTAATAAATCGAATCGCATTCGCTCCCGGAAGAAGCGTTTTGATTGCTATGTCGCGGTCAAGTGAGGGATCATGAGCCAAGTAAACTCGCCCCATCCCACCCTTTGCTATTTCTGATCGAAGCTTATAGCCAGCAATACCGGGCAGGTTTGTATTGTCTACCGATGGCTGTTGCCCGACGACTTCTTGCCGCTCCACGGTTTGATCTTCTAAAGGATTGCCGACGTTTTTTATTTCGCCAAAATCCATGGTAGAAGACGGTTCTACTGTCGGCAGTAACTCCGTGGCGTTTAGAGCCTCATTTTTCCGGGTATTATCTGTCATTTATTTCTACGCTGGACTAGAGAATCAGATATAGCTTCGTTTCTTTGCATCGATCGATCAATTTTCACAGCGGCCTTTGCAGTGTTGAATTCCCAAAATTTACCCTTCTCTATGGTTGTAACCTGCTCAGGTTTAGAAACTGCTGGAACCATCCTTGTTCAAAATGAATCTAAAACGACTAGCGCATTTCTTAGCTCGTTTTTATCACCCTCTGTCATAGGCAGCGGTTCCTTCAATTGCTTGCCAACTTCATGGATGGTTCGGCAAATGGCGGTCGTGCAGTCGACATTGCGAAGGCTCTGCGTGAGGAATTGACAAAGCCGATCTAGTTCCGACTGCCCAAGTTTATCCACAACTGTTTGGTCGCCCAGGATTACCGCCATGCGTTCATAGATCGAAACATAGATTAATAGACCAATGCGTTGATCAGTGTGATGAATTCGCTGGTCGAAAAAAATGGTACGGGCCCGCGCTGCCACCTCGTCTTGCATTTGTTTCTTGGGAGTGAAGAGTTTGCGAATCGAACCGAATTGACTGGCCAGACAAACGCCAAGCACAAAGGAAACGATCATAACGACCATCACCACGAATAAGCTGAAGGACCTTGATTCCGCCCAACTTCCGACGTCTGGTTTCGCGGGAGGAAAGAAAAACCACAATGCGGCAACTGCCAGCAGAGTGAACCAAAAACCGAAAATATCTTCGGCTCTGTCGTATCGACCCGAGGCGCTCGCCACGACAGGCAAAATTTCGCAAGCTGTCTTGGCCTCCACTTCGGAGACGGCTCGCTCGATTTCATTTCGCTGTTCAGCACTAAATAAATCTTTTGCCTGAATCATGCCTATTTTTCCTTACCAAGAACCGGTGGCACCACCCCCGCCCGAAAAGCCCCCGCCAAACGATCCACCACTGAATCCGCCACCACTTCCAGCACGGCGACCGCTGTGGCTTTGGGTCAACATATGATAAAGAATCGCGCCCAGGATAGAGAACACTACACCCCAAAAAAGCCATGCCCAACCACTGCTACCGCGACGAATTAACGAGATCAAGGTGAAGATCGCTAAACCCAAAAATCCTACTATGTATGCGTATTGCCACCAGGGCACCGCGGGCTGTGGTATTTCCAATTTCCTAGCCATTTTGTCCAGCGCATCAACGCCCGCCACTATTCCCCTGGAGTACAACCCCTCCTTAAATTGCGGAATGATATGATTGTTCATGATCTGTCTGCATTGTTCATCTTCCCTCCGTCCCCAACCTCCTCCGAGTTCAATACGAGCTTTGCGATCATCTCGAGAAACCAACAGTAATATTCCAGTATTCCACTGTTGACCTGCCAGAGTTGCCTGACCAATTTCCCATTGGTTGAAAAGTAACGTTGCGAATGTCTCAATTCGCATTCCCTCGCCTCCATACTTTGCCATCGATTCGATGGTAATTACGATAATGGGCGTGGCGCGTTCCGATAACAATCGATCGCTTACTTGCCGAATATGCTCGATGGAAGATGGATCGAGCATGCCTGCCAGATCGCGTACAAACTCCCGATCGCCGGGAGGATTCAATTCAAGCTCGGTGGCAAAAGCATGATCCGTTCCAAACATCCCTGCGGTAGCAAACGTTAAAGCGAAGTAAAGCAAAGAACAACGAAACCAATCGATGATATGGTAACAAACCATTTCGTTGGACCTCTCTATGGCTGCACCTACGCCCTGTTAAATCAAACGGAGCTTGTTTTCTGAAACCGCGTCGGTTGTGATACCACCTCAAAAAAGCTCTTACAAGAGTTTTAGGGTGTCAAAATAGCATTTTCGTTAGAACCATTGCAAATTACGGCTAATCTGTGGCAGGAAGTCTTGGCTTTTCTCAACGGATTGGGCAATATCCGCCGGATAGTGATCGTGACTCGCGCCGTTTCTATCCGAGAGATTCTTCAGCGAAGCAGAGGAGATAAATGCTAGGGGGTATTCCAAACCAAACCAACTTTACTCAGTTCCGATTGGATCATTTTCATGGCCGCTCGCTCTTCGAATCCTAAAGCGGGTGATCTCGTTGGTAACAGTTTCATTTGCCGTTGCGCTTCAGTAAGGTCTCCCAGTTTTATTTTAAGAAGGATGTCATGAAGTGGCGCAATTCTGAATTCCTGAGCTTGCAACTCTTTGTAGAGTTCTACGGCCTCCGGAACTCGATCGAGCAACAAAAATGCCATGAATTTCGTGTTTTGGCCGTAAATGCTAAGCTTCACATCCTCATCGTCTTTCGTTAAGAGATCGAGACATTTCTCATATTCGATCCTGGTTGCCCGCGGATGGTAAAGCAGATACCTAGTGCGGATCTGTTTATCTGCAGGTAGGGACGCTTCAAATTGGGCGATACTAGCTTGAATGTCCTTCTCTGGATAATTCAATCGCTGCAGGAGTTCTACTTTATCTAGAATCATTGCTAGTCTGCATTCTACACCTAGCAATGAATCCGGTAATTCCTTGATGTAGCTTTGATACGTTTTATTCCAGGTATCGAGTTCTGCCAAGGCTTCTTTGTATTTCTGCAGAGCAAGAAGTGCTTCCAGTCGAGTGGAGCGACAAGAGAGCAAACTAAGATTCATCGACTCATAATTTTCACCCGCCTTCATCATTGCTTGGATCACTTTTTCGATGCGAGCCGAAAGCACATCCGCTTGGATCAAGGCTTGTTCAAATTTACGAGCGGTCAAAAGCAAGGAGAGTTTCGCATGATTGGCTAGGCATTCGTTGAAAGCGTAGAACCACCATCGATCCGGCGATCGTTCCTGCAGTTTTAACGAAACCGCAATACTATGATCGAGATGCTTTAGAGCAGATTCGTAATCTTTGACACCCATAAAGCTATCGGACAAGACACGAGAGTAACAGGCGATCGCATCGAGAAAACGTAAATCGTTTGGGTAGTCGATATTCAATTGATCTACCAGAGCCAACGCTTTTTTCGCAGTTATAATTGCTTCTTGGTCATGGTTAAACGACTCATGCTGGGCTTTAAACAAGACACTTCGGGCAGCATCGAGACGATGAATAGGGTCTTGGGAATAAGCAAAATGCTCAGTGAAAAGCTCGGCAGATCGATCGAGTCGATGCTTCACTTCTTCTACATTAATCTTGAGCGCAGCTAGCTGTTTGGCTGTGTAGTATTGAAATTGTGCAAGCAGAAATCGTTCTTTTTCCCGTAAAGTTCCCTGCTGGTCGCGCGAGTCAAGAAAATCTGTTATCAATTTCAGTCGTTCATATTGGGACTTTGCATCACCATTTTTGCGGAAATTTCCCTCTTCATTTAGATCGCGAAGCAGGTCCATAACTAATTCCGAGTAGTTCTCCTCGCTCACAGCGGCTCGTTGATAGTAGAGCCAGGAGATATAGGAGAAACTTGCCATCGCCAAGAAAGCAACGGCCGCGACAATCATCAAAGTTTGTCTATTTCGATAAATAGCTTTACGAGTCACATCGGAAAGCTTGATGGGCTGGCTGGTAATCGGAAGACGTTTCAGATAACAGTCCAAATCGGTCGCGAAATCGGCTGCGGTTTGGTAACGCTTTGTGACGTCTCGGTTGATGGCTTTCAGGATGATCGATTCCAAATCTCGAGGCATCCCAGGTACAAGTCGTTGCAAAGACGGCGGGCTGCCATCAATCATCCAATCGCGATATTTTTCCCCATCACCTTCATAAGGCGGTCTACCAGAGATTAGGCAATAAAGCGTTGCTCCAAGGGAATAGACATCACTCGTCCCTAAACGACCTGGTGCATTCAGGCCAAGCATTTCAGGACTCATGTAACCAATGGTGCCCACCCAATTACCTTCGCTGGTCTGCGTTTGATGGATCTCGGCTAACCCAAAGTCCGTTAACCATACTTTACCGTTCTCGTCGAGCAAAATGTTGCTTGGTTTTACGTCAAGATGCTGAACGCCCCTTCGATGTGCGTAGTCCAGTGCCCCCGCAAGCGCGTAACCAATTTTGGCGACTTCGTCAGCCAACTCGATGGATCGATACGCCTTGCCTTCCGCAATTCGCTTATTGGCGGATCGCCATTTATCAGATTTCTTACTCTGAGTACTGCGCTCCTGTGACTTTTCCAGTTCCTGGATTCTTCGCAGCAGAGAGGGAGGATCGTCGCGGAAGCAACTGAGCGACGAACCTGCGACCATTTGCATAATGTAATAGGTGTAGCCATCATGCTCTTCAAAACCAAATATCGGAACAATGTGGTCGTGCTGCAAGGATGCCACAATCGTGGCCTCCTGTTTTAGACGCAATGAGCCGAGTTCGGTTAGTTCGCAATTTTTGGTGATCTTGATAGCAACAATCTTGTTCAAAATCGTATCCCGCGCTTCATAAACGACCCCCATCGCTCCTTCACCAACAATGCGAATGAGATCGTAATTTCCAAGTTTCTGGCCTGTCAGTTGCCGAAGCGTTTGAAGCGGGGGCGAAGTAATGCATGTCCTCTCTTGGTCGCTCGCTCGATACGTTCGTTCCACGGCAGGTTGAGAAACGCGTTGCAGTAAAGATAGAGCTTCTGCCAGTTCCGCTTCCATGCCGGGCAGTTTCGTAGCGAACTGATCTAAATCTGGATTCAGTCCCTCCGCATGCTGTCGCCTAAATTCCCCCAGAACGTCCAAAAAGGGTCCCAATTTGTCGTTGTTATCAGGCTTGCTGCTTGATGACATGGGTCTCAATCATCCATCCGATCACTGAGCAGGTATTGCTATCGAGGGGAGGTCGACAAACGGTCTGATGTGGCCTCCAGCCAGAGCCTTTTTAGGTGTGACAGTTCTAAAGGGAGGCCCTATCGCGGATGCAGTTTAACAGATCCACATATCTGAATCAAATCTTTACAAGCGAAGTTCAGGGTAAATGGGCTCACCAAAAAAAATGTAAAATGTCCGAATCATGTTTGGTTCTGGCATTGCCTCATGCTAGCATTTGCAATCGATCAAAAAGGTTGTTGTTTTTTGGGAGCGACGATTTATGGCATCCAGTTTTTTCAGGGTTTTGCGTTTGTTATTGTTGGCGGTTGGAACAATCCTCGTTGTGTTAGGCGGAGTTTACGCGATGTTCGCGGTTCAGGACCACCTGACTAATAAATTGCAAAATTCCTACGCTTTTTTAAATTCAAAAATGCCAGAGTTCGTCGAAACCGCCAGCGGTTCCAGAAATAAGGAGGACAGCCCGTTAGATTACGCGGCTCTAAAGCAGGTGGTAGAATCGCCGAAAATCGTGGCGATTTCGACTCATGTGGGATCCGGGGATTCTGGTTGGGTTAAACGCGTCCAAGATAAAATCGATCCGATCATGCTCTCGCTTCCCAAGGAATGGCAACCCGTCAACGCCGACGAAGTCAATATCGTGGTGGCATGTTCATGGGAAACAGAGCACTACGGCGATTATTCCAACGGAGCCAAAGGATATATCGACAGCGGTATATTTGTCGGCTATGACCTGAAAACCGGCGTCCTCCTTTTTGAAGGCTCGGCAGTCGGCGGCGAACCGCCGAGTTCAACAAAGTCCAAGGGGAGCATTTACGGTAGTCGAGCCGATGAAAATCTCGTCCAACAGATTCGCAATGGTTTAAATCTCACAAAAGAAGAATTGAGGAAGATTACCCAAGCCGAAGCTGCCGAATAATTATTTGGTAACGAGATTCAATCTTGGTCTTGTTCCACCGTTAGGATTTCCAACGTCGTTTTTATTACTGCATCGGGATTGAGCGATAGACTGTCGATCCCATGCTGTACAAGAAATTTTGCGAAATCGGGATAGTCGCTCGGCGCCTGACCGCAAATCCCGATTTTCTTTCCAGTTTTTCGCACACGCTCCAAAGCCATTTGAAAGAAACTGAGCATCGCAGGGTCTCGTTCATCAAAAACGTGAGCCACGATTTCCGAGTCGCGATCGACACCTAGAGTCAATTGAGTTAAGTCGTTGGAGCCAATCGAAAAGCCATCGAAAATTTCAGCAAATGACTCTGTGGCAATTACGTTGCTTGGTATCTCGCACATCACATAGACTTCCAGTCCCTCGACACCCCGCTCAAGTCCATACTCTTTCATGACCGCCAAAACCTTGCATCCTTCCTCGACGTTTCGGCAGAATGGTATCATCAACTTAAGGTTGGTGAGTCCCATTTCTTCGCGAACTCTTTTGATCGCCAAGCATTCAAGTCCAAACGCATCCTTAAACCGTGAATCATAGTAGCGCGAAGCGCCTCGAAAACCGAGCATCGGATTTTCCTCGATCGGTTCAAATTCGCGGCCTCCAATTAAATTCGCATATTCATTGCTCTTAAAATCGCTCAAACGCACAATCACATCCTTCGGGTAAAAGGCTGCGGCGATCATGGCCACCCCCCGCGATAAACGATCGATAAAGTACTCGGACTTGTTCGGATAGCCAACCGTCAATGAATCGATCAGCGAACTGGCCGCGGTATCCTTCAAGTTACTATGCCTCAGAAGTGCCAGAGGATGAATCTTAATATGATTGGCGATAATGAATTCCATTCGAGCGAGCCCAACGCCATCATTGGGTAGAGAGGCTAGGGAAAAAACCTCATCGGGGTTGGCGACATTCATCATGATTTTTGTTTTGGGACGTTTCAACTGCTCTATGTTTATCTCTTCGCGTTGAAACTCTAGCTTGCCGTCATAAACGAAACCAGTATCTCCTTCCGCACAGCTCACTGTAACATTTGTCCCACTACTCAATTTCTCGGTCGCATCGATACAACCCACAATAGCGGGAAGCCCGAGTTCGCGGCTCACAATTGCCGCATGGCAGGTACGGCCACCACGATTCGTGATGATCGCAGATGCTTTCTTCATGATCGGTTCCCAATCCGGATCGGTCTTATCCGTGACCAAAATTTCTCCCTCTTGCAAATCTTTGAGCCGAGATGCATCCTCGATGACTCGCACCTTTCCGCTCGCAACCCGTTCACCGACCGCTCGCCCCGTTATTAATACTCGCGCACCCTTAGAGTGAATTTGATAAGATTCTAGAACGTTTGTATTGCGGCGAGAATGAATGGTTTCGGGGCGGGCTTGAACGATAAAGAGCTCTCCCGTCTTCCCATCTTTGGCCCATTCCATGTCCATCGGCGTGAAAACGCCTCGCTTGTTCGAGTAGTGCTCTTCAATGATCATACCCCACCGCGCCAGCGTTAATATGTCTTCATCGCTCAGCGAAAATCTACTTCGGTCCGGCACAGGAACCGGCACATTGCGAGTCATGCGGCCACCGCCGGTATCGTAAATCAATTTGAACTCTTTCGAGCCCAAACCCTTCTTCAAAATCGGACGATATCCTTGTCGCAGCGTTGGCTTGAATACGTAAAACTCATCAGGCGTTACCGAGCCTTGGACGACATTCTCACCGAGTCCATAGGCGGAGTTGATCAGCAGCGCATCTCGGAAACCGCTTTCGGTGTCGATCGAAAACATGACGCCAGCCGAACCTAAGTCACTGCGCACCATGCGCTGAACGCCAACGGATAAAGCGATTGACGTTTGGCTAAAGCCTTTGTCCACCCGATACGAAATCGCTCGGTCGGTGAACAGCGATGCGAAGCAGCGTCGACAGGTATCAAGTAGCGCCGCTAAGCCCTGGACATTAAGATAAGTTTCCTGCTGCCCGGCAAAGCTCGCATCGGGCAAATCCTCCGCCGTTGCGCTGCTGCGAACCGCAACGTCCAGTTGCACATTGCCATCGCTTAAACGAGCATAGGCCCGCTCGATTTCCGCCACAAGTTTTAGGGGGATTGGGGCGTTTAGGATGGCCGACCTTACTTTGTTTCCCCGCGAACGAAGGTTGTCGATATCGCTCGTATCCAAGTCCGATAGGATTGCCGCGATTTGATGCTCCAATTGATTCTCGCTCAAAAAGTATCGATAAGCCTCCGCCGTTATGGCAAAACCGTCCGGTACCCGCACACCTCGTCCGCTCAGTTCGCGCACCATTTCGCCCAGCGACGCATTCTTTCCGCCGACCTTCGGCACATCCCTCAATTGCAATTGCTGGAAGAAAAGAACAAACTCATCGGTTGGACTCGGACCTGCCATAAAGGCTCCTTCCAAGAACGGTGTGGCGAATGGGGTTGGAATAGACCGCGCAACGGGTTAAAACCATGCTGGGAATCCCGCAAAAACCGTTCCAAAGGTTGTCGAATTCTTGAAAAACCGTTTCAATTCGTTCGACTTAGTCGAATTTCAGAATTAAGCCCATAATTGGAATGGATTTTGCCTCGCCCTACTCCCAACTAAAGTTTCCTTTCCCACTGCTACAGAAATGTCGCCCATGTCAACAAGCGATTCCAGCCAACTCGATCAAATTGCTGAGCATCATCAATTGGATACACTGATTTGGCAAAACCTTATAAACGAGGCTCAGCAACGCAATTGTCCCAGTGGTGAAATCATTTTCGATGAGGGAGACGTCAATCCTCACTTGTTTCTTTTGTTGGATGGACAAGTTGATCTGGCGATGAAGGTTGCTGGACGCGGAATGGTAAAAATATTATCACTTGGAGCGGGAGACATCATCGCCTGGTCGGCCATGTTAGCCTCTGGGGTGTCTGCGGGGAGTATGACCTGTCGCGCAACTTGTATGAAAAGTTGTCGTCTGATCTACTGGAGTCGAGCGCAGTTAGAGCATGTCTGTCGCGAGCATCCTGAATTCGGTTATCACTGGATGCGATTCATCGCCACCGCGCTGGCGAATCGATTGACGGCAACGCGATTACAATTGCTCGACCTATTTGCCAGTAATGTTAAGGATGGCCCCAAATGAACGAGCCAACTCAGGCTGAGAAATTTTGGCTCAATCGCTCAGACATGCAACGATTGCTCGATGTCCTAAGCGAGAACGGTTACGAGATTATCGGGCCGAAAGTCGATCAAGGGGCCATCGTCTATGACCGAATAAACTCTACCGCAGAACTGCCGAAAGGATTTACGGATCAACAAGAACCAGGCAAGTATCGACTGGTCGAAAATGGTGATGGATTCTGGTTCAATTACGCCGTTGGACCACACTCCTGGAAAAAGTTTCTGACTCCACCATTGCTGCAATTGCTCAAAGTCAAAAAATCTGCTGATGGTTTATCTTTAGATGAAGTGGTTCAGCCTCGGCGGCGATTTGCCTTCTTAGGCGTGCGAGGATGCGAATTGGCGGCACTCTCCATTCAGGATCGAGTCTGGAATGCACCGGAACATACCGATTCTCTTTATCAACAACGGCGTTCCGACGCTTTCATCATCGCCATTCATTGTGCTAGTCCTGCATCCACATGCTTTTGCACTTCGATGAAAACCGGCCCCGCTTGTCGTCAGGGCTTCGATATCGCCATGATGGAACTGACCGAGGGCTTCGTTATCGAAACTGGATCGCAAACTGGCAACTGGCTGCTCGAAAAACTTCCAGTACGCATCGCCACAAACGTCGAGACACAGCAAGCTCAATTTCGATCGCAAGAGGCCGCCGAAAAAATTACTAAGACCATGCCGCATGTTGAGAAGCATCGTGAGTTAAGCGGAAAACTGAAGCATCCACACTGGAAAGATATCGCCAGTCGTTGTTTAAGCTGCGCAAATTGCACTATGGTTTGTCCCACGTGCTTCTGTCATTCTGTGGAAGAGGTCAATGATCTCAGCAGTGGCGATATCACCCGACAGCGTCAATGGGATTCATGTTTCAATCTTGATTTCAGCTATACCAGCGGTTCACCCGTTCGAGATACGATCGCGTCGCGTTATCGCCAGTGGTTAACCCATAAGCTTGGGACTTGGTTCGATCAATTCGGGACTTCCGGATGCGTTGGTTGCGGACGTTGTATCACTTGGTGTCCCGTCGGAATCGATCTTACCAAAGAAGTTGCCACTCTATTGGAGGATCCCAGCAATGGCTGAGTTGGCCCATCGAAGTAATATTCCGCAATCGGTTTGGTTGCCTCAAATCGCGGTGATTAAAAAGATTCAACCGGAAGTAGACGATGTTGCGACCTACTTTATTGAACTAAAAAATCGCTCGCCAATGTTTTATGCACCCGGCCAATTCAACATGCTGTATGTTCCCGGTTGCGGAGAAGTTGCGATCAGCATTAGCGGGCATTCAGAAGATCAGACGACTTTACAACACACTATTCGCTATGTCGGGCGAGTCACCCATGCAATCGCTGATCAAAAGGCAGGAGCCGAAATAGGCCTTCGAGGTCCTTATGGGAATCCATGGCCCCTTCAGAAAGGTTACGGAAGAGATGTGGCGATTGTGGCAGGCGGACTCGGTCTAGCACCACTGAAGCCCGTTATCGAAGCCATTATCCAACAGAGGCACGAGTTTAGAAAGGTCCATCTTTTCATCGGCGCCAGAAGTCCTGAGCTTCTTTTGTTTGCTTATGACTATCCCCGATGGCTTGATGCGGGAATCGATGTGCAAGTGACCGTGGATCGAGATATACAGCATCTCGGTTATACGACCGGTGTCGTGCCTCTATTGATTGATCGAACGTTTTTTAGTGATCCTCTCCATACCGTGGCCTTCGTATGTGGTCCCGAAATCATGATGGAATACTCTGCGCGAAGTCTTCTCAAGAAAAGGCTCGAGTCAAACGCGATCTATGTCTCCCTAGAACGAAATATGCAATGCGCTGTAGGCTTCTGCGGGCACTGCCAATTAGGCTCGCACTTTCTGTGCAAGGATGGACCCGTACTAGCTTACGATCGTGTCCAGGCAAGTCTAATGGTGAGGGATCTCTGACCATGACATCACTACCTCGTCTCGCTGTTATCAAATTTGCTTCGTGCGATGGCTGCCAACTCACCCTGCTCGATTGCGAAGATGAATTGCTGACGTTGGGGCAGGTTGTGCATTTTGCCCATTTCGCGGAAGCTTCAAGCCATTTGGAAGAGGGTCCCTATGACATTGCATTGGTTGAGGGGTCCATTACCACCGAGCACGATATTGAAAGACTGCTCCAATTGCGGGCCGCTAGTCGGTTGCTGGTGACCATCGGAGCGTGCGCAACAGCAGGTGGTATTCAATCGCTCCGAAATTTCGCGGACCACCAGGACTTTTTGCGAGCAGTCTACGCAAAACCGGAATATATCAAAACACTTGCGCTATCAACACCCATCGCACATCATGTGAAAGTCGATTTCGAATTGCGTGGCTGCCCAATCGATAAGCGACAACTCTTGGAAGTCATTCAATCATTCTTGCGGGGAACAAGACCTAAAACATCTTCGGAGGCTGTGTGCCAACCCTGTAAGCGGCGAGGTACGATTTGTGTTGTTGTTGCAAAAGGAACCCCCTGCCTCGGCCCAGTCACGCAGGCAGGCTGTGGTGCGATTTGTCCAGCATTCGATCGAGGTTGCTACGGCTGCTTCGGCCCCTCCCGTGACCCAAACATGGTAAGCTTGTCAGAAAACGTTTTGCTCGAATCGATGCAAGCTCCCGAAGCTGGGATGTGGCTTCGTAGTTTCAACGGCTATGCGCCCGAATTTGCAAATGAAAGTCAGCGTCTCTGGCCACTCACCATCCAGCCAAGGAATGCTTCGGAGAAGGGAGAATCATCATGAGTGAATCATCTTCCAAGAAAAGACAAATTCATGTCCCCATTCTTACACGCGTCGAAGGTGAGGGGGCGCTGAATATTGTTCTGAACCAGAAATCCATCGAACGCGTCGAATTGAATATCTATGAGCCGCCTCGTTTTTTTGAAGCATTTCTTCGAGGACGGAGCCATAATGAGGTTGCCGATATCACCGCGAGAATCTGCGGTATTTGCCCGATCGCGTATCAAATGACTGCCGTTCAAGCGATTGAATCGGCATGGGGCATTGAAATCCCCGTATCAGTCCAACGCCTGCGAAGGTTGATGTATCTAGCTGAATGGATTGAAAGTCATGGATTGCATATTCATCTGCTGCACGCTCCTGATTTTTTTGGATGTGATAGCGGCTTGGAATTGGCCAAGCATAATCCACAAGCCGTACAGCGCGGCTTGAAGCTGAAAAAGATTGGCAATCATACATTGGAAATACTCGGAGGTCGCGCGATCCATCCCATTAGTCTGGCTGTCGGTGGCTTCTATCGACTTCCACGTCCTGAAGAGCTGCACGCGCTAATCGAAGACTTCCAATGGGGCTTGCAAGCATCCATCGAAATAGCACGCTGGGTTGGCGGTTTTGAATTTCCAGACTTTCATTCGCCGACGACCTACGTCGCTCTGCAAAGCCAACTGGAATATGCGATCATGTCCGGGAACGTTGCCTCCTCGGATGGTCGTCTCTTGGCGACAACGGACTACGAAGACGCTTTTAACGAAGAACATGTTTCCCATTCCACAGCATTGCATTCTCGGCGAAAAGGAAGCGAAGAACCCTACCAAGTTGGTCCACTAGCTCGTATCCACTTGAATTATGATTTACTATGCCCGACCGCAAAACGTATCGCAGAAGAATTAAAGTGGAGACTTCCCACATTTAATCCTTTTCATTCTATCATCGCGCGAGCCCTTGAGTTGATTCAAGCTTTCGAAGAGGGATTGGAGATAATCAAAACTTTTCAGCCATCAGGTAAGGCTCGTCAGGATTATCAACCTGTTGAGGGGCGCGGTTGTTCTATCACCGAAGCCCCAAGGGGATTGATTTACCATCGATATGATCTAGATTCAGATGGAAAGGTTAAGACCGCGAAGATCGTTCCCCCCACTTCGCAAAATCAACGACAAATCGAACAAGATTTGTATGAGGCTTTACCAACGCTACTTGATTTCGACGACGCTTATGTCGCTCAAAATTGTGAAAAATTGATTCGAAACTATGATCCCTGCATAAGTTGCTCAACCCACTTCCTCAAAGTTCGACGGATTCATAAAAAGGATTGAGGAAATGCAGCGGCTATTCGTTGGCATCGGATCCCATCAAGGTGATGATCAAGTTGGATGGTTAATCGTCGAACAGTTGAAGCGGCGAGGTAACATTGCGGCTGATTTTAGAATAATTTCAAAGCCATTAGATCTGCTCGATATTTTAGACAATTGCGAGGAACTGATTCTGGTAGATGCCGCCGATGGCTGCGAAAACGATATGGTCTATTTTTGGAAATGGCCGACGACAGATATATCATCCCCCGTATCTCGCGGAACTCATGGCTTTGGTTTAGTCGAGGCCTTGATTCTTGCAGATGAACTGAGACTGTTACCTACCAACGTGATTATTGTAGGGATCCCAGTAAATCAATTCGCCGCGTTGCAACCGATTCAATCTAAAACTGTGGCTTCCATCGAAAAATTTGTCTCGACACTGGAGGCAACCTATGCATGAAAGATCGGTGGCAAAAAATATCTTACGCGAAATGGAAGAACTCGGCCAGGAATATCCTCAAGGCCGTATTGCTGCCGTTGAAATTGAAGTGGGGCTAATGTCTGGCGTGGATGCTTCACTACTAGCATCTGCTCTAGAAATCGAGCAAGATCGTATGCAACCAAGAATCGATTTCCAAATTCACACTGTTTCGTTGCTGGCACACTGCGGTCCATGTGGAAAGACGTCGCAAATTGAATCGTTTGTTTTCAGCTGTATACACTGTGGATCACAGCAAATCGATATAACGCAAGGCGAGTCCGTGCGTATTTTGACGATCACGCTCGACGACCCAAGCTAGATAGATTGGAAACAACAGATGCGAACAATCATCGTGCGAAGAGATATACAAGCGGAAGCGAAGAGAGATGCGGAGGTTGAGCGTGAGGAATTGATTTTGCGTGGTACGTTTGTCGTTAATCTTGTTTCCTCACCAGGCTCTGGAAAGACATCGCTTTTAGCCGAGATGGCCAGGTTTTGGCGGAATCGATTTTCTATGGCGGTTCTTGTGGGTGATCTGGAAACAGACCGAGATGCGCAAAGACTCGCGCCTTTCTGCCCAGTGACCCAACTCACTACCGGGGGGGCTTGTCATCTCGAACTTCCCTTGGTTCATCGCGGTCGTATGGCTCTCGGCGATCCACTCGTTGACTTTCTTTTCATTGAAAATATTGGAAATCTAGTTTGTCCAGCGTCACATGACCTCGGAGAACATTTGCGTGTAGTTATGCTCAGCGTAACCGATGGCGATGATAAGCCAGGGAAGTATCCGAAAATGTTTCGCACTAGCCATTCACTCGTTATCAGCAAATTCGATTTGGCCCCCTATGTTCCATTTGTAGTCGAGGCGGCAATAAACGATGCGAAATCCATACAGCCAAACCTTGCCTGTTTCGTGATATCTTCTTTAAATCAAACCGGCATTGATACTTTTTGTTCCTACCTTGAAGAACAACGGGCAAACTTGCTCGCCCTGCTCAAGCAAAAGAGAGCAGTTGATGCAACGCTTTAGTGACGACGCAAATGGCAATCCAGCCCAATCAGCGGCAAGTACTCGAATCGCTCGAATTTTGCGATTAAGCGGTTCCGTCCAGGGTATTGGAATGCGACCAGCGATTTTGAGACTTGCTTGTGACAATCAGTTGTGCGGCTGGGTTCGAAATCGCTACTCCCAAATCGAGTTGTGGATTGAAGGATGCAGAGAGAATGTCGATGCTTTTCTATTCCATTTGCATCACAGGAAAAGATTGCCGGGATTCGCCATTTTGGAACACGAGCAGGCAGTTTTCCCCCGCGACTACTCTTCATTCTTTATTGAAAAGAGCGATGGTTTTGATGAATGCAGTACGGATTCTATCCCGCAGGATCGAGTAACTTGCCAGCAATGTCGACTTGAGTTCCGGACTCCGGGCAATCGTCGAGAAGCTTATTCGTTAATCAGCTGTAATGATTGCGGCCCACGCTTGACGATTCTTGAGACACTTCCGTTCGATCGAAATCGGACGTCGATGAAACAGTTTGACTATTGCTCAGATTGCGAACAGGAATATGGAGATGCTGAAAATCGTCGTTGCCATTCGCAGACCATCGCCTGTTCTCGATGCGGACCTCAAGTAACCGGTTTACGGGAAGGAATCGATGCGCTTCAGCGAAATGAGATTGTTGGACTGAAAGGAATCGGAGGCTACCAATGGATCGCCTCCGCATCGAGCGATATCGCGGTGAAGCGACTACGCCGATGGAAGTGTCGACCTCGAAAGCCATTCGCGGTGATGATCGATCATGATGACATTCATCATTGGGTGACGGATCCCAAAGTTATCAGTAGAATCCTACAGTCGGATGGCTCGATCATCATTGTTGCCAAAAACTTATTGAATATGGAATGGGTAAGCCACTTATCGGTCAATGTGCAAAACGAAATGAAGTCCCTCGGTATTATGATGCCAACGTCCATGCTTCACTGTGAAATCGTCCAGCAGGTTGGAGCACTCGTTGTCAGTAGCGCAAACCAGGATGGCGAGCCTATGGCAATCGAACTAAATAGCATTTTGCCAGACGAAAAAGCGCGCTCGAAAACTTCATTTTATATTATTGATCATAATCGTCCTATTCAACAGAGGATGGATGATTCGGTTGTCTTGGCTTACGACTCTGGTTTTTTGACAGTGAGACCCGCTCGAGGATTAACCCCAAATTCGTGGAGCCTAAAAGATGCGGGTTGGAAATTTCAGCCAGAGGAAAACCTATCTCCGGTCCTAAGCCTTGGGGCTCATCAAAAAAACTCTCTTGCCTGGAGCGATGGTAGGCATATTACGTTAGGATCCTATTTGGGAGATACTGATTCGCTTAAGGTTCAAGAGGAAATACTTCAGCAGTGGAAACGGATTCAGGAACTCTATCGATTCGAGCCATCGCTCATTGCCCATGATTTGCATCCCGAATTTTTTACGACGCATTGGGGAGAGCAAGTTGCTCAATACCATTCCATCAAAAACGTTCCCATTCAACACCACCGCGCGCATTGGTATTCCAGTCTTTTGGAACCCGGTTGGCTGGATCGACAAGTGCTCGGTTTCGTGTGGGATGGAACGGGGTTAGGCGAGGATGGATCAATTTGGGGAAGCGAATGTTTTGTCGGCGATATCTCGGGACAAAAACGCGTCGCAACACTTCTTCCCTTCTCGCTACCCGGGGGGGAAGCGGCAATTAAAGAGCCCTGGAGAATTGCCCTTTCATTATGTCAGCAAATCGATAGCGATCACGCGTTTGAGAAATTCAAACAGCTTCCTGTAAAACCGCTCAGAACAATGATTCATAAAAGCCTGAACAGCGTTGTTACCAGTAGCATGGGACGTTTGTTTGATGGAGTTGCAGCAATCTTGTTGGCCGAGGAAATAGCAAGTCGCCCGATATCTTATGAGGGTGAATTAGCCCAGCTGCTCGAGGAGTGTTGCGACGTCCACGAAATGCAAAGCTATGAAATACCCCTGATGGAAGCAAAGACTGATTCTATTCAACCTCGGCTTTATCTCGATTGGAGAGTCATGCTCAGACAGGTTATCGATGATGCTAAGGCTGAGGTGGCGGTGGGCAAGATGGCAATGAGATTTCATCGAGCCTTGGCCAATGCGATCCGAAACATCGCGAAACTTTATCCACAAGTTTCGCTTACCTTCAGCGGGGGATGCTTTCAAAATCGCATCCTTCTCCACTTAGTCCAGGAACTTGAGATGGAGAAAAACCGAAATGTTGCTTGGCCCGGTAGGATACCCGTAAATGATTCCGGTATCGCAATCGGCCAAACTCTGGCCGCTTTGGCAGGACAAGCACACGATCGCCGATATCCAGATCCATACAAAGAGTTCGAATAAAGATGTGTTTAGCAATACCAGGTGAAGTTGTGCGGTGGCTTGAACGGGAAGCACCATTCTCGGAAGCGGAGGTCCGTTTCGGAGGTGTGATACGTAAAGTGAGTATGATGTGTGTGCCAGAAGTGAAACTTGGCCAATACGTTATTGTTCACGCAGGGATCGCAATCAGCAAGATCGACGCGGAGGTAGCCGAAATCATGCTAACTACAATATCGGATATTGATTTTGATGAATGGCAGCGGGTAGAGAGTCAATGAAATACCTTGATGAGTTTCGCGATCGCCAAAAATGCCAATTCTTGCTAGAGCGGATCCTAGCCAACTGCAGTCGCAAGTGGACCATCATGGAAGTGTGTGGTGGCCAAACGCATGGGCTGCTGAAATTTGGTATTGAAGAAGCGCTCCGCGATCGAATCGAAATGATTCATGGGCCAGGTTGCCCAGTCTGCGTTACCTCGACAACGGCAATCGATCGAGCTATCGAGTTCGCTTTTCAAACCGATACCTTGCTGGTCTGTTTCGGTGATATGCTGCGAGTACCGGGGAGTTCGATAAGTTTAGCGCAGGCTAAAACGTTGGGCGCACATGTGATGACTGTCTATTCCCCATTGGATGCAGTCAAAATCGCATTAAAGGAATCGAACAAGAAGATTGTTTTTATGGCAGTTGGTTTCGAGACCACAGTGCCAGCGACCGCAGTTGCTATTTTACAGGCGGTGAAGCATCAATTGGCCAACTTTTTTGTTTTGTTGTCCCATGTTCGAGTGGCGCCCGCGATGGAGTATATACTGCAGCAAGGTGATTGTCGTATCGACGGCTTTCTGGCGGCCGGTCATGTTTGCACCATTATGGGCACGCAAGAGTGCACTGAACTTTCCGAACGTTATCAAGTTCCAATTGCCGTAACGGGCTTTGAACCGCTCGATTTACTTGTGGGGATCGAACAATGCGTGATGCTTTTAGAAAAAAGGAAGTCTGCTGTTTCGAACAGTTACAGCCGTGTCGTGCTAGATAGTGGAAATGAGAGGGCGAAAGAATGTATGCGCGAGGTTTTTGAGGTTAGTGATCAAGATTGGCGCGGACTTGGTTTAGTACCGCGTGGTGGCTATCGTCTCAGGGAAAAGTACGAGTCATTCAATGCCGATTCGGCAACAGCGATTCATGATGCCTCATGCAGAATAACCGGCCTTGATTCAAAGGCTATGCAGCAAAAGTTGTCCGATCGAATGACGGTGGTTCAGAAGGATGCCATTAACTGTCGCAGTGGAGATGTATTGATGGGGCGAATCAAGCCACAGGCATGTCCGCATTTTGGTAAGGAATGTACGCCCCAGACTCCATGTGGTGCGCCGATGGTATCTTCAGAAGGTGCGTGTGCCGCCTATTTTCAATATGCTCGTCACGAGTCCGATCTAGCATTGGATCCAGAGAAAGAGTCAAAGTTATGAGTGGTGGAGAGAAAAGTTTATATTGTCCAGCCTCCCAACTTACCCACCCAGACTTGATATCGTTAACGGTCGGTGAAGGAGCGAAAGGGAGTCGTGATTTTTTAGATCGATTTATTTTCTCTCGATTTAAAGGAAGCTCACTCGCGGAACGATTGGATGCCGGTTCTATTACATGCGATAGTACCCAACTTGCATTTACGACAGATTCCTTCGTAGTTGATCCCTATTTTTTTCCCGGTGGAGATATTGGAAAGTTAGCGGTATGCGGCACACTAAACGATCTATGTATGGTTGGCGCCCTGCCACGTTGGATCAGTCTGAGCTTAATCTTGGAAGAGGGGTTTGCATGCAGCCATCTAGCGATCATTCTCGATAGTGTTTGTCATTGGAGTGAGCGTGCAACTGTAGAAGTTGTTTGTGGAGATACCAAAGTGATTCCGAAAGGAAAAATGGATGGTATCTTTATCAATACCAGCGGCATTGGCGTTCGCAGTCCGATTGGTAACCTTTTTACTGAGCCAATTGCTGAAGGTGATGTTATCATCGTCAGCGGTCCGATCGGAAGTCATGGTATGGCAGTTATGGCGGCGAGAACGCCGGGGTTGGTGGAAAATCCGATCGAGAGCGATTGCGGTCTCTTGTTGCCTGTACTGCGTGCGTTGATTGAGAATGACATTCCAGTAAAAGCGATGCGCGATGCAACCAGGGGAGGAGTTGCTGCCGTTTTGCATGAATGGGCGCGTCAGTTTGGAATCTCTCTTTCCATAGAAGAGCCGCATATTCCTGTGCGGGACGACGTTCGAGGCCTCACGGAACTGCTGGGACTTGACCCCTTATTCGTTGCCAATGAAGGCACTATGGTATTGATCGTGTCCGACAAGGATAGAGAAACCACTCTGGCAGCAATGCAATCGGTACCTATCAGCCAACAGGCGGTAGTCATTGGCAAAGTTGTGAGCCGGCGGCATGTGCCAGTATCGATGATTCGGGGCATCGGTCGTGAAGTCGCTGTACACGAACCGACGGGTGCTCTTTTGCCACGTATTTGCTAGGACGATGCTCAGTAGCATGTCCAGTAGTTGCTTGTAGAGCCTATTCGAAAACTCTGAACATCGGGACCAACGCAAAGCGGTTCATTGCCAATCGAATGGACTCTTCGCTTCTATAGGAAAACCGCGGCTACCCCATTCGGCTAATGGTTTTCAGATAGGCTCCTGGTGAAGGGCAATGTGGAGAACCTTAAACGATTAATTTTTCTAGAACACTCCCATGCACATCGGTGAGTCGATGATCTCTGCCGCCATGTCGAAATGTCAGATTTTGATGATCGATCCCTAATTGGTGCATGATCGTCGCATGGATATCGTGAATATCACAACGATCCTTCACGACCGAATTACCAAAGTCATCGGTTTCACCGTAGGTCATACCTCCGCGAAATCCACCCCCTGCGATAAAAATCGAATAGCCGTCGACATGATGGTCGCGACCACAACCAGCGTTGATGGCTGGCGTATGCGGCGTACGCCCCATCTCGCCAGCCCATAAAACAATCGTTTCATGTAATAGCCCACGCTGCTCAAGGTCGATGAGGAGAGCCGCGACCGATTGCTCGGTAACTCTCGCATTTTTCTCATGATTAACTTTGATTTGGCCATGTTGATCCCAGGGGGAATTATTGCCATCAAAGCTGGGACATGTGATTTCAACAAAGCGAACTCCCGACTCGATCAAGCGACGAGCTCGAAGAGCTTGGGTCGCATAAAGGCGCTGATGCGGATCGGAGGAGTCGATTCCGTAAAGTCTTTGCGTGTACTCCGTTTCATTCGAAATGTCTAGTAGATTGGGAATCTCATCTTGCATTCGAAAAGCTGTTTGATAATTGGCAATCGCACCCTGAACAGCAGCCGCATTGGAGGTTTGGTTGGCAAAGTCGCGATCTTGTTCCGCTAGAAGTTGAAGCATTTTTCGTTGAACGGGTTGCTGCATCGTCGGAACGATATTGTCAACTGCCACTCCGCTAGCTCGGATCAAAGTTGCTTGGTTGGAGGCAGGGAGGTAGGAGCTACCAAAATTCTCCAGGCCACCGTTGGGGACCCAGTCATTATTTAATACGACATAGCCCGGTAAATTTTGGTTTTCGGACGCTAAACCATAATTGATCCACGCGCCGATGCTCGGAGCTTGACCAAGTATTCGTCCTGTATGCAAGAGAAGATTTTGTTGGCCATGGAGGGGTAGTTCGCCGACCAAAGAGCGAACGACACATAGACGATCGGCGACTTGGGATATTTTCGGAAAGAGATCGCTGATCCATAGCCCGCTTTCACCATGCTGACGGAAGCGCCAAGGACTTCCCAACCACACGCGGTTAGCATCCGATTGGGACCGAACCGATACGGCCGAGTCACCGATTTTCTCTCCTTGATGCTTGGCGAGCATCGGCTTAGGATCAAAGGTATCGACATGGCTTGGTCCACCATCCATAAAGCAAAAGATGATATTTCTAGCCCGTGGGAAAATCTTGGAACTTGGTGATCCCTGCGCAAGGGCTGAGAAAGCCAGCCAGCCGATGCCGGAGGCGCCAAGCTTCAGGCAATTCCGTCGAGAAAAGGATTCGTTTATCTTGGATCTCGCAAACATCATGCCCTACCTGTAATACAGGAACTCCTTGCTGTTGAAAATCGCGTGTGCTAACGTGCCCCACACTTCGGCATTCCGGTTTAGATCTGCACTTGAGTTGCTTATATCTTTGGCCATTAAGAGCCAGCGGTCGATTTCCGTTTGTGAGGGATTTCGACCGTAGGCTGCCACAAACATTTCGGCAATTCGCTCTTCAGCGCTCAATGATGAGTTTGCCAACTGTTGACCCCAATGCTTAGACATTTCAGTCACAAAAGAATTGTTCATAAGTATCAAGGCTTGGGCCGGCACGTTGGTAATATCTCTGCGTCCTACAGATGTTTTGAGATCGGGTAGATTGAAGCCCACCAAAAATTCAGGTGGTTGCATGACCGATAATTCCAAGTATAAGGAGCGACGTCCCATACCATCGATCGGACCAGAGAACAAACGCTTTTGGGAATCTTGAGCAGAACGATGGGGACGAATGGGGCGACCAAAAAGAGAGCGATCGAGCTTCTGCGAAACGGCCAAGATACTATCCCTTACTGCCTCGGCCTCCAATCGCCGAGTCGAATAATGATGTAATAGTCGATTCGCGGGGTCTTTCTCGAACGCTTCTGCGGATACCTGACCCGACTGACGAAAGGTTTGACTGAGCAAAAGTCTACGGACTAACTTCTTGGTAGACCAACCTTCCGTAATGAAGCGGAGTGTTAGCCAATCGAGCAACTCGGGATGAGAAGGTCGTCCGCCAAGTTTTCCGAAATCACTTGGGGTGTCCACGATACCAGTTCCAAAGAGCCATTGCCAAACGCGATTAACATAGACACGTGCTGCGAGTGGATTCCCAGGGTCGGATAGATGATAAGCTAATTCCAAACGTCCACTTTGATTGTTGGTGATACTTGGTTTATCCTCAAAAACTTCGAGAAAACCACGGGGAACTAACTCCCCTTCGTTATGAACATCGCCTCGAACATTGAGTCGATAATCGATCGGCTTTACCCCACGCTCATCCATGCTGTTGACGGTTCTTCCGAATTCAATGGAGGCCTCCACCGCGCGGTATTGCTCAACGGCAGACTGTAACTCGATGCTTTGACTTAGAGTGTTGGGTAGGAGTTTTTTTTGTAAGAGCCATTGCAGTAAATTGGCATCTCCCGGTTTCGCTTGATCGTTTGCAAATCTCAAAATGGCATTGCGGAACCATTTTGTTACATGTGCCTGAAGTTGTACTCGTGATGTCGGTTCTGCCGATTCATACAGGGATTCGAAGCACGCAAGTTCGTCCAGGGGGTGTCCAGGTTGATCGTGTGCAACTGCCCCGGTGAGACTAAACCAACCTCGTTTATCGTAGCCGCTATCGTCATTGGGTAGCGACGTATTACCCATTCGCGCAACTCCGGTCCTTGGAGGGAAATTAGCATTTAAGTCTGGGGTAGATATCTCCGTCAGAACACGGGTTACTCCATATCGCATCGGTAGGGTGGAAACCGTGAGCCAAGTTCGCGGTGCATTGGGATCGAAAAATTGAGGTCCTTCATTGAGGAATGCGTTCTGCGGAACAGTGCGATAGCCTCCCCATTCACCACCGGTTAATTGTAGGCTGATATATTTTTTGGGAAAATGCTCTGGTTCCGGCAAGCGAAGGGCGCCAGGCAATTTTGGTGTCAGGGCATTTGTGTGAATGCCCTTGGGGAGAATCGAGGCCAGAATCGAGTCGCCTTCCAAAGCGATTTGCGGTGTGCATTCGCGGGACCAACCGAAATCGACGCCAGCTCCATCGGTCACGAAAAGACTCGGCAACTGAGCTTCGGAAAAATCGGTCAGAGAAATGAATGGATGATTGTTTTCTAATCGACGTATACGCTCGCTTTGCCACTGCTCTTTGAGCTGCCTCCATTTCTGCTGAACAATTTGAGAATCGCTGTCTAAATCCAGCGAAGTGGTTCCGGTCGCCAGTCGAAAGCGTCCCAGGATGTGACCACTTCCCCACTGGAACTCAAGCGTTACCCTCCATTGGCCACCTTGAGGGAGATCAACGGGCTTTGTGAATTTGAATAAAGCACTGCGATTCACATTGCCACCCAAGCCGATCCCCCATCCATCCGAGGCCGGCGAGAGCGCTGCTGCGATGGGATAATTCGGTTGCTCATAATCCGCTTGAGCCGATTGGATGGGGACGTCAATCGCTTGGTCCGATCCGTTAGGAGTGACCTGAATTCGTATGAAGCTGAGCACGAAATTTCCGTGAGGAGTTCTTCCGGGGCCATTGGAACCAAGCGACGGATGGGTGAGTGCTTCCAGCTTTAAGTCGCTTACTGTCCCAACATCAGCTTTCGACACAACAACATAGGAATCTCTTTCTGGAACAGCCGGACCGCTGGCCAGTATCGTGAATCCATCATTTTCAGTGGTTAAAGTCGTGGTTGATTGCTGCGATGTAGCCGATTGTATGGATGAATATCGCCACTCGATATCTGTTAGCAAGTGAGCTAAGGGAAATGCGGGTGACTCGATTTTGTCTCCGGATCGCTCTCCCGCGAGCAGTTGCGACAGGTCAAGAGGATGTTCATCCAGATGTCGATTCCAAAGTGCAGCGACTTGTTTTCGGATCGTTTCGCGGATATCGATGAGTTGTTTTAAAGCGGAGGAATGTTTGTCGGGAGTATCAATGCTGCGTGTTGTCCAGCGGGGCGTCATGAACATGCCTGCTAGGGCGTAATAATCATTTTGCGAAACGGCATCGAGCTTATGATCATGACATCGGGCACAAGCAACGGTCATTCCGAGAAAAGTTTTCGAAAAAGCGTCGATTTGGCTATCGATCATCTCTTGATGAACTCCAGCAAAATCGAGGCTACTTCCGTGGCGTCGTTCGCCGAAATGAAAAAACATCGGACCGATGAGACTTTCGTTGATACCCTGTTGTAGATTAAGTCTCGGTTGGGGCAATAGATCGCCGGCAATGTGCTCTCGTATAAACTGATCGAAACCAACGTCGCTGTTGAAGGCCCGAATCAAATAATCTCGAAACTCATGAGAACCCTTAGCAGCAATATCCCATTCATAGCCATAAGTGTCTGTATAATGAATGACGTCCATCCAGTGCCGGGCAAATCGCTCGCCGAAATGGGGTGATTCAAGCAACGCATCCACGAGCTGCGTGTAGGCTGTATCGGCGTCCGCCTTCCATTTTTGTTCAAAGTCGCTTACTTGGCTTGGGGTAGGAGGTAAACCGGTTAGCACAAATGAGAGTCGTCGAAGTAAGACTTCCGGAGATGCTGGCGGGGCGGGGCGCAGGCCAGCTTCCATTTGCTCTTGGCGAATAAATCGGTCCACCATTTCTTTCTGCCACAAATAACTTTCCGTCGCGAGATGATCAAGTTCTGGAATGAGCACTTCCGCAGGACGCTGAAGGCTCCACCAGCGGCTTCGTTCCTTCAATTTTGCTTTCCAACTTTCGGTGGCGGCGGTTGCAGCGGATGGAGGTGATTCTCTTGGATCAAATGCTCCCTGCTCAATCCAGATTTCAAAATCGCGCACGATCGAATCAGGTAATTTGCTATCGGGCGGCATTTGCAACGCTTCATACTTGAGCGCAGCAATCAATTTGCTTTCAAGCGGCCGTCCTGCCACGATCGCAGGGCCCGAATCGCCACCACGCAATAATCCATCTCGATAATCTAGCTGCAAACCAGCCTCGAGTGAGGCGGACGCAGCTGAGTGGCACTCATAGCAATGCTTCACCAATACTGGACGAATCCGCTGCTCGAAAAACTCGCGTTTGGCCACCGTCTCATCTCCAAACGCGATCGAGGCAACGCAGGCAAGCATGGTAAAGAGGAGTTGGGTTTGGTACATTCCGATTCTCGCGGCTGATGAAAAGTGGGAGGTTTCATCGCATTAGTCTCAGGGGCACGACTCGCGTTTCGTTGGCAATTGTAATTGATTTTGCTATTGGATGTCTTGTGCAGATCTCTTAAAAATTAGTAAAAAACTATGATCTGATGGTTGCTGAGAGAGATATCGAAATATAGGGTGAGTCTCAAATGCATCATGGGGATAAGTTCATCCCTTTTGTCATGAAGATCGACATTTCACAATTATGCTGGGGCTAAGGTATTTGATGTCGCAGACCAAAATTCGAAACTCGTCTGCATTTCAGTTAGTCTTCTTCGATGAATTGCGAGACCTCAGACAAATTCTTGAAGCATTAGAGTATCTTCCCGACGCGATGTTCATGATCAAGGATCGCGATTCGCGATATGTTTATATGAGCCGAGAGTTGAGACAAGCGATTCACTTTCCTGAGGAGGAAAATATTGTCGGTAAAACCTACTACGATATCTTTCCACGCATCGTTGCCGATCGATTTCGACAAAACGATTTATTGGTGTTGGCTGAGGGAAAGACATTGCTGAATGAAATTCATGCGTCTCTTTTTTTTGACGCGCCGGCGGTGTGGTCTTTCTCCAGCAAATGGCCCTTGAAAAACAGTTCTGGAGAGATTATCGGACTTGTCACCACCAATCGACGTTACTCAGATTTGATGGGAAAAGATGATGATCTCAATAAACTTTTGCCCTCAATCGAAATGATCACGAAACAATATGACCAAAAGCTGAACATCGCAGACCTTGCAGAGGCTTGCGGTTTTTCGAGCAGTCATTTTATGCATCTGTTTCGCGAAAAACTGGGCATCACGGCACATCAGTTCCTCGAGCAGATTCGTTTGCATCAAGCCATTTCACTTCTGAAGTATTCATCTGAAACTGTGGCTAACGTGGCGCAGCGTTGCGGATTTTATGATCACAGTTCTTTTGTAAAGAAATTTAAAGATTTGATAGGAACGACTCCTCTTCGTTTTCGTCGAGATTATAGGAAGAATGTTTCCGTGGGAACGCTGTCAGCGCTGCCAAAATTACCTGGCTGATTCGACACTTATTGTATGTTCGGCAGTATAGTTAGGTGAAAGGTACTCAGACAAAGAGCGGTTTGTCGGGGCCTGATTTATCGTAAAGCTCTTTCCACTTGGCAGATCCGTCATTGGGGATCACACGTGTTGTAACACCTCGTTCAAAGAAAGGAATATTACCTAGATTTGCCTGCTTTAGAATAAAGTTTAGGACACCATGACTTCCGAGGTACATTCGGCGACCATTGGGCCAAGTCGTTTCGATCAGTCTAGGTGGGTCGGGCCTAGTCGAGGGCTTGTTGGTGCGAAATTTCTCCAAAGCTGCCTGATCCAATTCAAATCCCAGTCCAGGTTTATCTGGTACGGTAGCCTTGCCCGCTTGAACGATGATGGGTTCAGTGAGCAAGTTATGAGTATAGAGTTGGTGGCAGTTGACTGCTGGCCATTGGGCTTGCGACAGAACAGCTCCAAAGTGCAACGACCACGCGGCCGTGATGCCCGTTCCCGTTAATTGGAGCCAGAACGGGAGATCGGCAAGCCTACACGCCGCATTCGCTTCCATGAGCGTCCTGGCACTTCCCCCAAGTACGAATCCGTCGCACGCTTTCTCTTGAAAGACAGTTAACGGCTTAGGGTTGCCGTAATGCATGGCGACTTTGGCCTTCATTTCCGCCGCGATTCGCGTATTGCCTGCCACATCCGATTGAGGAATGGGCGTCTCCCAAATATCCACTTGCGGGTAGTGTTCGAATTGCTTTAGGATTTCGATACCGCGGTCGGCATCAAGCAGCGTATCGTTAAAATCCATGTCGATTTTGAATTCAGCAGGCACAACCTTAGTGGCTTGCTCCATTTGGGCCCACAGGTCGAACCATGGTCTCCCTTTCGTTTTATAGGCGAGATAACCTTGGTCGAAAGCCAATTTGCATTCTGCGGCCATATCTTCTGGGCTGGTGTCGATATTCCACCATGACAATGGTGTTTTGTCGTTAATCTTTGTACCCAACAAATGGTGCACTGGACTCTCGAGTGTCTTTGCAACCGCATCAAAGAGAGCGATTTGCAGTCCAGCCCCCAAATCGTCCTGCCACATCATCTCCGCGGCATTTTTTCCGATGGCTTTCTGGACGATTTCATCACTCGTCGTTCTCCAGGTATAAAAAAGCATCGTTTCGCCAAAGCCAACAACGCCAGACTTTAATTTGACTTGAACCACTTCGGAGTAGACCCAATGGGAAACCTCCTTCTCCATGGCTCGAGCGGGAGTCTCTCGAAACGGTACATTTAACGTCACTCGGTCAATGGACTCGATGGTAAGCCATTTTGAAGAAACATGATTGGCAAATGCTGGAGGGCTCCAAGTTGGGAGTTGGCTTGACAGAGCGGCCAAGGCCGTCCACTTAAAGAAATCGCGTCGCGACTGGAGCGAGCCAATAGTGGATGATCGATGAGCCATGAATGACACTCCAAAAAAGGTGGGGCGGAGGCGAGCTGCAGGGGGAGCCGAGCTCGAAAATCAAAGGGAAGGCAGGCACATTTTAAAGCATGCGTTGAGCTTATGCGAGGATATCCTTTACCAATTTACCATGAACATCGGTCAATCGATAATCGCGTCCTTGGAATCGATAGGTTAGCTTGAGATGATCCAGGCCGAGAAGGTGCAAGAGGGTCGCATTTAGGTCATGAACATGAACAGGATTTTCCACAACATTAAAGCCGAAATCATCCGTCTTTCCATGCGTCAAACCCGCTTTGAGTCCTCCTCCGGCCAACCATAAGCTAAAGCAACGATTATGGTGATCTCGGCCGTCATTCCCACCTTGAACCATCGGCGTTCGTCCAAACTCACCTCCCCAAATCACCAGGGTGTCCTTTAGTAAACCACGTTGTTTTAAATCTTTAACAAGCGCTGCACTCGCTTGATCGGTGTCTAACGCATTTTGCTTAACACCCGCTTTGAGGTTGCCGTGTTGATCCCAAGCTTCGTGAAACAATTGAACGAATCGCACACCCCGCTCGACAAGACGTCGCGCAAGTAAACAGTTTCGAGCGTAATTTGCTTCTTTCGGATCCTTGATTCCGTACATCGCCAACGTCTCAGGCGATTCATCTTTTAACTCCATCAATTCGGGCGCACTTGACTGCAACCGATAAGCCATTTCATAACTTTGGATTCGAGCTGCTATTTGAGGATCCCCCAGCGCGTCGAGCGATGATTCATTGAGTCGCCGAATTGCGTCGAGCGATTCACGTTGTGTTTGGCTATCGATGCCAGCGGGATTCGACAGGTATAGCACAGGATCCCCTTTGCTTCTCAGGGGTACTCCGCCATACATGGTAGGTAAAAATCCAGCGCCATAATTGCTGGCACCTCCGCTGGTTCCCTTTGCGCTTGTCAGCACAACGAATCCTGGCAAGTTCTCCGATTCGCTTCCTAATCCGTACAAAGTCCACGAACCGAAACTCGGGCGCCCAAATTGCTGGGAGCCGGTATTCATCATAATTTGAGCCGGCGCATGGTTCACAGCTTCCGTCTGCATCGAACGGATTAAACAGATATCGTCCGCAATTTCGCCAAGATGCGGCAACACTTCGCTCAATTCCATGCCGCATTGACCATGCTTCTGGAAAGAGAATTTACCTGCAAGCAGCCCCGATTTTGGATCGATAAAGGCTGCCCTGTAGCCTTCCAATAAACTGGCGGGAGGAAGCTGCCCATTTCTAGCAATAAGTTCCGACTTGTGATCGAAAAGCTCGAGTTGGCTTGGAGCGCCCGCATTGAACATGTAGATGACACGTTTTACCTTCGGTTCGAAATGCGGAGGTTTCGGAGCGAGAAGATTCACGCGGCCTTCGTTGTGCGTTAATGCTGCGACATCTTGTTGCAGTAGCATACCTGCTGTGATGGATCCGAGACCAATTCCACAGTTGCGCAGAAACCATCTGCGAGCGATATCGTTAGTAGGCTGTTTCATATCTTTGGATACTCTCGTCTATTGAAAACTCTCGGCTGAGTTAGTTTTTGGAAATGGTTTCATCGAGGTTGAGTAGCACACGTGATGTGATCGTCCAAGCGGCAGCGTCTTGTGGAGTTGCTCCTTCCGGCAAGTTGGGTAACTGATCCGCTTTGCCGGTTGATACTTCGCGAGCGTTCAACCAGCCATCCGAAATACGTTGTCGCTGCGATTTCAAAAAGTCGATCATCGTTTGCTTTTCGTTATCGTTCGGATTTCGCGCCATGCATAGTTGATAAGCATATTCAATGCGTTGGGTATCGCTGTTGCCGCCTTCCTTCAAGACCCTCAAAGCCATCGCTTGCGCCGCTTCGATAAAGATAGGCTCATTCAGTCCCGTTAATGCGGCCAAAGGTGTGTTCGATCGGACGCGTCGAGCGCAAGCGAAATCCGCGTTCGGAGCATCAAATGTAGACATGGCTGGATCAGGCATCGAACGCTTGCGAAAATTATAAATCGTTCGTCGATATCGTTGAGGAGCTTGGGCTGGCGTCCAATAATTAGGATATGTGTAGTTGTAATCGAGAACATTCTGAGGGACCGGAGGAATAATTCCAGGTCCTCCCATTTCATGATGAATGATCCCTGCGATTGCCATGGCCATATCGCGAATCATTTCTGCCTCCGCTCGAAATCTTGGTCCGCGGGCGAGGAGTCGATTTTCGGGATCAAGTTCTAGCAACCCCGGAGTCAGTCTGGATGATTGTTGATATGTTTGGCTGGTGACAATTTTGCGAATCAACTTTTTTGTGCTCCATTGGTTTTCCATAAAGTCGACCGCGAGCCAATCTAGAACGTCGAGATACTCAGGCATTGGAGCACGTGTCCCAAAATCCTCTGAGGTTTCCAGCAGCCCCAAACCGAAAATGGACTGCCAGATTCGATTAACGGCAACTCGCGCCGCGAGGGGCGATTGTCGATCAACCAACCACTTTGCAAAGCGGAGTCGAGGTGGCGATGTATCTTCGGCAAGAGGATGAAAGGCAGCCGGTACACCGGGAGTTACCGGTTCAGCGGGCTTGTCCCAGTCGCCACGCTGAAGGATGTAAGTGGCACGGGCATCATGTGGCGGCCTCTCTGCGGCATGCAAAATGGATGTCTCGGCCGTTGGATATTGTTTCCAGAGACCATCGATTTGTTCGGATAGCGTCTTCAGTTCCGGGACTGTCTTTCGCCAAGCGTCCAGCAAAGATCGCTGCTCCTCTGCGTTTCTTGCCGTTGCAACCCGCTCAGCTGAAAGCATTGCAGCGTAATCGATCGAAGCCGCTGTCGGTTTTTCGGACGAGGTAAACGAGAATCGGCAACATCCGACCATGTCCGTCATCCGCATCGCGATTTTAATCTTGGTTCCAGGCGGAGCTGTTAAGGGGTTTTCGAGTTGAATCACTGCCACCGAAGGCTGGTTTCTAAGCCAAGTGCCGCGATCAGCTTTCCACCAAGTGCCGTCATTACCGTCGATCAACAGGGATACAGGACCACTGGTGCTTTTGCCTTCATCATGCTTCTGTTCCGCATCAGAATAATCTGCGGTCGCTTGAACCAACTTAATCTTTTGCCATTCTTTCGCATCGGGTGGCTGAATAAAAAGCTCGACCTCTCGAATACCCCAAGAACCGACACTATTTCGGCCAGGGCCCCGGAAGGGAAAATCGGGATGTGTGAGGACCTCGAGTTGCAAACCAGTGATCCCTTCTAGTTTCGTTTCTCCAATAAAATAGACATCACCGCTGGTGTGTCCCTTCATGAGCAAACTTAAATCCTTCTCTTGTGTTGGATGATTTAGGCCGCTGATACTGTTCATGTCATTGAATGCAATCGGTTCCCATTTTGGTCGCGTTGTCAAAAGTTGGGTGGCAAAAGTATCCAACTCTTGTTGCCAATTCGGGCGGCTATTCTTAATCTCGGTTTCGAGTTGGCCAATCGCTTTCAGGATCTCTTCGCGTTTGGCTTGCTGACTGGAATTGTAAACCCAAGATTGAGCTTCGTATGTGTTGTTGAGATAGGCGAACATCTCATAATATTCGCGCATGGTAAGTGGATCGAATTTATGGGTGTGACACTGGGCGCATTGTGTGGTCAGGCCCAATACCGATTTGCCGATACAGTCGATTCGATCGAACATTTCGACCATTCGAAACTGTTCGGGAACAATTGCACCTTCTTCATTGATCATGCTGTTGCGAAGGAAGCCCGTTGCGATGAGCTGATCCTGAGTTGCGTTGGGGATTAGGTCACCGGCGATTTGCTCAATGACAAATTCATCATAAGGTTTATCCTGGTTCAATGCGCGAATCACCCAATCACGCCATGCCCACTGATCTCGCTTGAGATCCTTTTCATATCCGTTAGTATCTGAATATCTAGCGGCATCAAGCCACGGCCGAGCCCATTTTTCACCGAACCGCTCGCTTGCCAAAAGTTTGTCAACAGTAATCTCTAAACCATCGCTAGCAAACGCGTTCAGTTCTGCATGAGTCGGAGGAAGACCGATTAAGTCGAGATAAATTCTGCGGCAGAGAATATTTGCTTCTTCTGCTGGTGAAAATTTGAGACTTCTCGCATTCAAATGCTTCTGGACCATCCTATCAATCGGATGCTCTAACTCCGATTGAGGTAAGGGTGACTTTTCCGGACGAACGAAAGCCCAGTGCTCTTCGTATTTCGCACCCGCTGCGATCCACGCCTTTAAGAGCGAGATTTGATCTGTGGACAATGGGGCCGAATGCGTAGAAGGGGGCATCATTTCCTCAGCGACCGACGAAGTAATACGCCGTATGATTTCGCTCTCGTCCGGCTTACCGGGGACAATCGCTGG
>Ga0169931_10001562_pt1 | contig 37685 bp, 29 predicted proteins | sample Kivu_15m_20L_FD_129675 | JGI IMG/M metagenome (GOLD analysis project Ga0169931, IMG submission 129675) | Freshwater microbial communities from Lake Kivu, Western Province, Rwanda to study Microbial Dark Matter (Phase II) - Kivu_15m_20L... | ecosystem: Environmental > Aquatic > Freshwater > Lake...
AACGACCTCGTTCGACTCTGGTTGGGTGGCTGGTTTCGGCATGACGTGCTTGGTCCTGTCTCCGCCTCAATGGTACATTCATTTTCTGATGTCCGTGGCTCACGCATTGTTGGCACAGAGGGCAGCCGCCTCAAAGGCATCGGGTCGGAACGGCCTGGGATGCGGACGGGGCGCGGCAGAGAAGGGGCGCCGGCCTCGGCGGTGATAGAAAAAAAGGAAACCGAGTTGCCATTATTTATGGCAAAATGGCAATGTGATTGCCAGAACGCTCAGCCCGGCTGCGGGTAGTTGCTTCCTTTTCGGTCCGAGAGGCACCGGAAAGTCTACCTGGGTTGCGGAGTTATATCGCGATGCGTTGTCTGTCGATCTCCTGAAAGAATCGACGTTTACCGAACTTGTCGGACATTCCGAGCGCATCGAATCACTTGCCGACGCCAAATCGGCAACCACGATCGTCATCGACGAGGTTCAGAAACTCCCGGGCTTGCTTGATGAAGTTCACCGCCTCATCGAGAATCGAAAGTTCAAATTCGTCCTGACCGGTTCAAGCGCGCGCAAGCTTCGACGGGGCGCAGCCAACTTGTTGGCAGGTCGGGCTCGGACACTGACAATGCATCCCTTCACGCCGCGCGAGCTGGGCAAGGCATTCGATCTGCAACGCGCGATCAAGTTCGGGATGCTCCCGACGGTTTGGACGCAGACGGATGCCGGACCCTATTTGCGCGGTTATGTGGGGACCTACTTGCGCGAAGAAGTCCAACAAGAGGCCCTCGTACGAAACATCGCAAGCTTCAATCGATTTCTGGAGGCCGCCAGCTATTCGCAATCATCGGTGTTGAATGTCGTGAGGGTGGCAGCAGACTGTGGCATCAACCGCAAGACAGTTGAGAATCATTTCGATTTACTTGAGGATCTCCTGCTCGCCACACGGTTGCCGGTCTTTCGTCGGAAGGCGACCCGGAAGATGACCACGCATCCGAAGTTCTTTTTCTTTGATGCAGGGGTTTATCGCGCCGTCCGTCCACGCGGGCCGCTCGACGCCGACTCGGAAATCGACGGTGCGGCCATCGAAACGCTGTTGTTCCAGACCTTGCGGGCAGAAAACAGCAATCGCGATCTGGGCTACGAAATGTATTACTGGCGTACGGCGAGCAACGTGGAGGTCGATTTCGTGCTTTACGGAGAAAGAGGCCTGCACGCATTCGAGGTCACGCGGTCGTCGATCTTCCGCGAGTCCGACCTCGATGGGTTGCGCCTGTTTTGTACCGATTACCCGTCCGCGCGGGGACATCTGTATTACGGTGGCGACAAACACTACCGTTTCGGGTCCATTGACGTGACGCCTCTCGCGGAAGCACTGCCCTCCCTGGGCGAGATCCTGGAATAGGTCCGTGGGAAAACGATCGTGTTTTCTCGAACGCGTTGATTGCATGACTCAAACACCCCAGGAGGGGATGACGCGGAGCGACGTGTCGACAAAAGTGCTGCAGCGGCCAGGGCGATATTGCGCGTAGTATGACTGCCGCTGCCGTAATCGGACAACCAGATAGCCATAAAGAGAACATTTTGTTATAATTGACCTTGTGCGTCTTGTTGATTTCTTGGTCCGCTCCAAGGGGCAACGGCTCTTGCTGGATGCCCTTTTCGAAAAGGGTCTCTCGGGGCCCGTAGCGGAGTTGGCCAGGGTGACGGGGCTGCGTTACGCGCAAGCTTCAAGGGAGGTCGACCAGATGCACGCGATGGGGATGGTGCAGGTCCAGCAAAAGGGGAATACGAGGTTGGTGCAACTCGACCCGAACTATCCACACCAAGGATTGCTTCGCTCCCTGTTGAGCGTTCCCGACGAAACGGTGGACGAAGAGCGGGTACAACGCACGCGATCGGTTCTCGCGCTTTACGGAGCACAACTTGTATCGGCATTTCCGCCACCGGAGAATCTACCGTCCGCAACCGACGCAGTCCTGCAGTCGATGAAGGTTCTGTCGGAGGATCCTGCCATGGCGGGAACATTGCCGGTTGTCCTCTGGAAGAACCGTTCTGATCTCGATCCAGCTCGCCTGGTCGATGACGCACGGTCAGTGGGCGAAGGTCAACGGATGGGCTTCATGCTGGAGATGACCACTGCGCTTTCTGGTGATGAACGCTTCGCACACTGGGCGGCGACGCTGCGGGACAAGCGCGTGCGCCGGATGAGGAACTTTTTTCGTTCCGATCGCACGAAACAAAGTCCGTATCACAAGCAGATGCTGGAGCTACACACACCGGACTTGGCTCGTCGATGGGGATTCTTGATGAACATGTCGATGCAGACGTTTGAGGACTATTTCAGGAAGGGAAGGGCCGCACATGTACGCCTGGAATAAGCCCGCGTTTGGTGCGGCGGAACTCGTTCGCTTCCTTACCGAGCTCGATCGCCACCTGAGTGAGCCGACGAGCGTTGTGGTAATTGGTGGCTCTGCGGCGTTGTTGCAGCACGGAGCAATGCGCCCGACCACGGACATCGATATCTTTTCCCGGTGCCTGCTGGCTTCTCCAACGCAATCCGGGCAGCCAGGGCTGCCACAGGAATCGCGGTCGATATCGAGTACGCCGGCGTCACTCAACCGCCGTACAACTACGAGGATCGATTGGAACCACTTCGGGAGCCACAATTCGCAAAGCTTGCGATCCTTGTTCCAGAACGACACGACCTGGCGTTGATGAAAATGGCGCGAGCGGAGGAAAAGGATCTGAGGGTCCTCACGCAGCTACACGGAACCGGGAGGGCGCCGTTGTGGCAGCAGAAATCGTTTCTTCCACCGGCGCAACGATTGAAGGTTTTCCAAACAGCGGGTTGTGGCTCAGCCGTGCGTTCGGCAACGATTCAACGCTTGTGGTGTCCGACTCACCGCTGGAGGCGTTGGCCCATCGCCAGGTGAGTCGTTCCGATACAGTCCGTTATGCTTGCGTACCACGTGGTTGCGGTAAAGAGCAGGTATTCATGCTCAAGGCCACCGTGCAGGATCTCCTTGAACCACGGCATGTGGCAATCGCGATTGCAGATCGGAAGGTCGCCGCCGTCGTCGAGAAAGCCCTGAAAGCTCACGGAGCAAAGCTTGAGCTGCCGGAAAACGCCAGGTCATTCTGCGTGTACCGGCCGTTTCCCTGATAACCCTGCCAGGTTCGCTGTGTTGCGAATTCGCGTTGGGCATCCGACTGACGATGCGCCTATGTCCTATTTGGTCCCTGGAACGGAACCGATTGATTTTGGCGATTGGCGGAGCAAAGCCTACATGTGGGCAAGGCATTTTGACTTGACCTTTGTTGTGGGGCGCTCTTACGTTTATTTGCCGTTGCCACGCGGTTCTGTATTTGTGGTTCAAACTTCGACGGAGATTTAGATGACCAGCCGTTCCCTTTCTCGCAATTACCTCGTTGCCCTCTCGTTTGTCGCGACCACAGCGCTCTACGCCTGCGGAGGCGGCTCCGGTGGAGGAAACAAGGGTGGCGGCGGCGGCGACAACGGCGGTGGTGGCGGTGGCTCGGCAGGTGAGCAGACCAGTGATGGTGGCTCAGCCGCCGGCAATAGCGGACAGGGTGGATCGTCCGACGAGGGCGGCACGCCAGGCAACACGGGCGGCACACCTGCAAACACGGGTGGCACACCTGCAAACACGGGTGGCACGAAGCCGAACACCGGCGGCACGCCAGCCAACACCGGCGGCACGCCACCGGCACCCTCGGGTGACGTTTGCCCGGCCTCGGGTAACTGCAAGATGTTGGCAATCGGAGATACCCTGGCGGCAGGCACCGGAGCCGGTTCTGGCTACCTGAACTACGTCGCGAACTATCTCCGAACGGCGCCCGCTGCGCGGCGGAAGATGGGCTTCGAGTGGGTTGGCTCGAAGGGCTCGGGTGCGAACAAGCACGAAGGCACAGACAAGCAACTTTCCTCGGCGCTTGCCGGGACGATCTCCGGAATCATCACCGCGACGATGCCCAACATCGTTGTGTTGAACACCGGTAGCGAAGACGTTCAGACCAACGCACAGGCGGGCCTGCATACCCGCATCAAGGACATCATCATGAAGATCCGCGCCGCCCGTCCAGGTACCTATATCCTTGTGACCGGCACATCGAGGACGGCGGATACCTCGCAGTTCGCCAGCAATAAACCCGTCCCACGTTACACCTCGTCGGCCTATACGGTTCGGGCCTATAAGGCCGAGGTTGAGGTTGAGAAGATGGTGGATGATCTCAAGGACACGCGCGTTCGCTTCCTTCGCTTCAACTTCTCACCGCAGTACGCCGCCGCGGAGCCAAACCGATCGGGACCCGTGTCGGGCAACTTCTTCCAGAGCAACACCTATGCCCCCAATAATTCCGGCTACGACAACATGTCGAAGCTCGGCATCGGGCCTGCGTTGCAGCAGGTCCTCCACCACTAGAAGCCGGTTGGTACAAGGACGCGGCGGTTCCCACGGGGCCGACCGCGTCTTTTCGTTTCGAACTCATCGCATCCCACGACCCTTGTATTTTTTCGTCGCCGATTGGTCGGCAATGTCACGGGTCGTGCGCCAGATCGATCGGTGTCATTGTCAAACGCTTGACATCCGATCTCGTCAATGATGGTCTCTGCGCCGGAAATCCAAAGCGGTTGCCGGCCCGAGGCCTGACCGCATGACTGACCACGATTGAGATTGGGAGCGAACATGAACGCGAAGTCGGACAGCAACGAAGTCAACGCAAAGCGCCTGTTTTTGGCAGGCTTCATGGCGATCCTCGCCACGGCCGTCGGCTTCGCAGTTCGCGGCGGCATCCTGGCAGACTGGGGCGCGCAATTCGGCTTCACCGGCGTTCAGCTTGGAGCCATCGGTGGCGCGGGCTTCTCGGGATTCTGCTTCGGCATCATCCTGGGCGGCATCGTCGTCGACAAGCTGGGCTACGGCAAGATCGTCGCGCTCGCCTTCCTGATGCACATCGTGTCCGCAGTGGTGACCTTCCAGGCAAGCGAAGGACAAGCCCAGGCAACCGCATACAACTACCTCTTCTGGGGCACGTTCCTGTTTGCCTTCGGCAACGGCTCGCTTGAGGCTGTCGCGAACCCACTGGTCGCCACGATCTTCCCCGAGAAGCGCACGCACTATCTCAACATTCTCCACGCTGCATGGCCGCTCGGCCTCGTCGCCGGTGGTCTCATCGGCTGGACGATGGGCGGCTCGGTTTCCTGGAAGGTTCAGCTTGGTCTGTTCCTCGTGCCGACGGTGCTCTACGGCGTGATGTTCCTGGGACAGAAGATGCCCAAGTCCGAGGCCTCGCAAAAGGGTCTCAGCATGGGCGAGATGTTCAAGGACGTCGGCCTCGGTGGCGGACTCATTGCCTGCGCGCTGCTGGCGCTGTTCTTCGGTGGCGCCGTTGGGTTGCCGTCGACCGCCGCATACGGACTCGCCGGTGCCTTGCTGATCGCGGTGGGCATCATCACCAAGTTTGCGCCCGGTGCCTGGTTGATGTTCGTGCTCTTCATCGTTCACGCGATGGTCGGCTCGGTCGAGCTTGGTACCGACGGGTGGATTCAGAACATCACCGGCAACATTCTCACGCCGGCTCAGGGCAAGATCTTGTTCGTGTTCACGTCGCTCGTGATGTTCGGCCTGCGCTTCACGGCCGACTTCATCGAGCGCAAGCTCAAGCTGTCGCCGATCGGCATCCTGGTCGCTTGCTCACTGCTCGCCTGCGTGGGTCTGAACCTGGTCAGCCGAATTGATACCTTCAGCGGCGCATTCCTGGCGCTCACGGTGTACGCGCTCGGCAAGACCTTCTTCTGGCCGACCATGCTCGCCGTGGTGGGCGATCGCTTCCCGGCCTCGGGTGCCATCGCGATGAGCATCATGGGCGGCGTCGGCATGATGTCGGCCGGTATGCTCGGGTCGCCGGGCCTGGGTTACGCCAAGGATCGCTTCGCCGGTGAGGCGCTCTCGGAGAAGGACGCTGCGCTTCACAGCCAGTACAAGGCCGGGACCCCCAGCGGTTTCCTCTTCTTCTCGGAGGTGTACGGCATCGATGGCAAGAAGCTCGGCGCGGTTCAATCCAAGCTGGCAGACGCCCGTGCCGAGGCCAGCAAGGCCGGCAACGAGGATCCACAGGCCGCCTTCTCCAAGTTGAGCGCCGAGGAAAATGCCGTCTATGGCGCCAGCATCGAGGGCGATCGGCGCACGCTCGTGGCGGACTCGTTCCTCCCGGCCACGATGGCCGCGATCTACATCTTGCTGTTCATCTACTTCAAGGCCATCGGCGGCTACAAGGCCGTGTCGATCGCACCCAGCGGCAAGACCGTGGACGCACCGACGATGGTGCCCTGATTGGGGTGTGAAGGGCGCTCCCAAAGCGCCTTTTTGCTGCTACGCTGCGGTCCGCCATGGAAATCGGACCGCTGCGTGAGCGCATCGTCAAACTCGGAGAAAGACTGACCATTCTTCGAGGGTTTCTTTGACGTAGAAGGCAAAGAAAAGCGGATCGCCGAGATCGAAGATCGCTCCGGTGCTCCGAACTTCTGGGACGACCAGGAAAAGGCGCAGGGCTTTCTGAAAGAACAGGCGCGCGCCAAGGCTGACGTCGAGGGCTGGAAGAGTCAGAAGTCCTCGGTCGAGGATGCCGAGATCATGCTCGAGCTCGCCGACGAGACGGCTGACCCTGTCGAGAAGGAGAAGGCCGCGCGTGAGGTCGACGATACCCTCACTGCCATTGAGACGGGCCTGAAGAAGATGGAGATGGCGCGCATGCTGTCGGGTCCCTACGACCGACAGGGTGCCTTGTTGTCCATCAACGCAGGCGCGGGTGGAACCGAGTCACAGGACTGGGCCGAGATGCTGCAGCGTATGTACATGCGCTGGGCGGCCCGACGTGGCTTCGAGGTCGAGATCCTGGATCTGCAGCCGGGTGAAGAGGCCGGCATCAAGAGCGTCACCATGTTGATCTCGGGTGAGTGGGTCTACGGCTTTGTGCGCGCCGAGGCGGGCGTGCATCGCCTGGTGCGCATATCACCCTATGACTCGCAGGCCCGGCGGCACACCTCGTTTGCGAGCGTGTTCGTGTACCCGGACATCGACGAGACCGTGAAGGTCGAGATCGACGAGAAAGAGCTGCGCATCGACGTGATGCGGTCGGGTGGGGCGGGCGGTCAGCACGTCAACAAGACCGAGTCCGCGGTCCGCATCACCCACTTGCCGACCGGCATTGCCGTGCACTGCCAGTCCGAGCGCTCCCAGCACAAGAACCGCGCCACCGCGATGCGCATCCTGCGTTCGAAGCTGTTCGAGATCGAGCAGCAAAAGATGGAAGAGAAGATGGGCGGCCTGCACGCGCAGAAGAAGAAGATCGAGTGGGGCAGCCAGATTCGCTCTTACGTCCTGGCGCCGTATCGTCAGGTCAATGATCACCGGGTCGAGATGAAGGTGGGCGACGTGGATGGCGTTCTTGATGGTGATCTCGATCCATTCATGGAAAGAATGCTCCTGTTACTGGCGGGGGATCCCACCGCCCATCCTGACGCAACCGTCGAGTGAGACCATGGCTGACGAAAAACAACTGATTGCAGACCGACAGAAGAAGGCCGATGAACTGCGAGGCCTTGGCGTCAATCCGTACGCCAACGGCTTTGTCGTCGAACACGACATCGGTCCCATTGTGTCACGTTTCGGTGCGCATGCCCCGGAAGGCGCCCATGTCGAGGTGGAGAAGGGCGCGGACCCTGCGTTCCTCGCGCCCGATCGCTTCACCATCGCCGGCCGCATCATCGCGATTCGTGGCTTTGGCAAGGCATCGTTCCTGAAGCTCGTCGATCGCACGGGTGAGGTTCAGGTCTGGTTGCGCAAGGACAAGCTGCCCGAGGCGCAATGGGAGGTCTTCAAGCGCGCCGAGCGCGGTGACTTCCTCGGTGTGTCGGGCGGGATGACCTACACGAAGACCGGCGAGCTGACCTTGCTGGCCGAGTCCTGCACACTGCTGACCAAGGCGATCCGCCCGCTTCCGGAGAAATTCCACGGTCTGTCGGATCAAGAGATCCGCTACCGTCAGCGCTACGTTGACCTCATCGTGAACCCCGAGGTGCGCGAGGTGTTCCGCAAGCGCTCGCGCATCGTGCGCCTGTTGCGCGAGTACTTTGATTCGCGTGGCTTCATGGAGGTCGAGACGCCGCTCTTGCACTCGATCCTCGGCGGCGCAGCGGCCCGACCGTTCTCGACGCATCACAACGCGCTCGATCTGGATCTGTTCATGCGCATCGCGCCCGAGCTGTTCCTGAAGCGACTCGTGGTGGGTGGCTTCGAGCGCGTCTACGAAATTGGCCGCAACTTCCGCAACGAGGGGCTCTCGCGCAAGCATAACCCCGAGTTCACGATGCTTGAGTTCTATCAGGCGCACGCGACCTTTGAAGATCTCATGAAGCTGACCGAGGAGCTGTTCGCGCATCTGGCGCGCGAGATCTGCGGCACCGAGAAGATCAGCTACGAGGGACAGCCCGTGGATCTGACGGCGCCCTGGCCGCGCATCCCGATGAAAGATCTCATCGTGTCGGCCTCCGAAAAGGGGATCATCCCGGCGGGTCTCACCCGTGCAACGCTTGACTCGGATACGGCGCTGCAGGCGTGGATCGCGTCCTCGGGTGTGGGCGAGCGCAAGGACGAGCTGGGCGCCGTGCTACGCAAGAGCGGCAACCATGGTGAGCGCATCGGCGCGCTCTTTGACTACGCGGGCGAGCTGGCATTACCGCTCGATCGACCGGTGTTTGTCTACGACTACCCGGCGGAAACTTCGCCACTGTCGCGCCGCAACGAGGCCGATCCTTCCCGTGTGGATCGCTTCGAGCTGTTCATTGTCGGACGTGAATACGCCAACGCCTTCTCCGAGCTCAACGATCCGGTGGATCAGCGCGAGCGCTTCGCCGCGCAGGTCGCCGCCAAAGATCGCGGCGCCGAGGAGACGATGGACTACGACGAGGATTACTGTCGTGCGCTTGAGTACGGCATGCCGCCAACCGCAGGGCAGGGCATCGGCATCGATCGCCTCGTCATGTTGCTGTGTGATCAGCCGTCGATTCGCGACGTCATTCTTTTCCCACTGATGCGACCGGAATAGGTTCCAGACGGTCAATGTTGGAGCGTGGCTTTGAGTGGTTTGTCGCCTGGCGACACCTGCGTGGTCCCGATCGCGGGCGGCAGTGGACACTCAAGGTCGGGCTCCTGTTGCTGTTCTTGACCGTCGTGGGTCGCGTGGCCGCGCATTATGCCGGCAAGCGCTACGGCCTCGGTACGATGTCCGATTTCCCCAGCTTCGCGGCGTATGGACGTCCGCGCTGGATTGGCCATCTGGAGACCGGGTCTGCGGTGTCGGCGGGCATTGGCTTTCTCGCGCTGTACCTCGGCCTGATGTTCCGCTACTTCACGGTCTTCACGGCGTTCTCGATCTTCGGCGTCTTTCTGGGGACGGCGGCGCCCATTCTCGCCCTGTCCGTGATGTCGGGTTTCGAGTCGGATCTCAAGGGCAAGATGCGCGGCTCGCGGGCCGACATCGTCATCACGTCGACCGACGACGAGACCTTCGCGCACTGGCGCGAGCGCATGGACCGGATTCGGCGGCTACCCCATGTCGTGGGCGCGACCCCATATCTCGAGACCGAGGTCATGGTCATGGCCGGTCGGACCCCGGCGGGCGTGTTCCTGCGGGGAATCGAGCCAGACAGCGCCAATCGCGTGCTGGACCTTCAGAAGAAGCTCCGTGAGGGCAAGCTGAGCACACTGGATGCGCCGGTGCCGCCACGAACCACGCCGCCCGGCAGCCTCGGCGGAAAGCTGGAGGCGCTGCCGCAAGACGAAACCGACGAGACGGACGACGATGTCCCCTCGGACCCGGAGGACGCGGTTGAGACCGGGGCGTCGGCGAGCAAGCCGGCCATTTTCCTCGGCGAGGAGCTCTATTCCCGCACGCTCCGGGTGTTCACGGGCGACGATCTCGACGTGATGTGTCCGCTCTGCGGAATCGGCCCGACCGGTCCCATGCCCAAGAGCCGCTCGTTCCGCGTGGCTGGTCACTTCTATACCGGCATGTACGAGTTCGACCAGAAGTTCGCCTACGCCTCGCTGGGCGAGATCCAGCGCTTCCTGGGAACCGGGGACGAGGTCTCCGGCATCGATGTCCGGGTGCCGTCGCCCGAGCTGGCCCGGTCGGTCGCCGACTCGATTGCGAAGCTGCTGGGACCCCGATTCCTGGTGCGCTCGTGGGAGGAGCTCAACAAGGCGCTGTTTTTGGCCCTGAAGCTCGAGAAGATCGCGATGTTCGTCGCGCTGACCTTCATCATCCTGGTGGCCTCGTTCTCGATCGTCTCCAACCTGTTCATGCTGGTGACGGAGAAGGGCCGCGAGGTGGCCATCTTGAAGTCGATGGGCGCCTCCGACGGCGGGATCCGGCGCATCTTCCTGACCGAGGGCCTCTATATCGGGGCGCTCGGGAGCATCACCGGGTTTATCGTGGGCGTCGGCGGTTGCGTCCTGATGGAGAGGGTCGGGCTGCCCCTGCCATCGGACATTTATTACATCGAGAAGCTCCCCATCGTGATGCGCTGGCCCGAGATCACGACCATTGGGGTCCTGGCGCTCTCCCTGTCGTGCGCTGCGGCAGTTTACCCGGCAATGTTGGCTTCCCGGCTCAAGCCGGTCGAGGGGCTCCGTTACGAATGAGGACTTTCCCTTGGACCGTTTGACACCCCGCGAGGTGACCGCTACCGTGCCCGGCGAAGTGGCCCGGTACGAAAAACCTGAGACCCACGCCGCAAGCCCGGCGGCCTCCGCACGTACGGGTGGGGTGTCGATCTCGGTCGAGGGTCTCAGCAAGACCTTTTTGCACGGTGGCCGCGAGATCCACGTCCTGCGTGACATCAACCTGGTCCTGCGTGCGGGCGAGATCGCGACCGTGGTTGGGGCTTCGGGGGTTGGCAAATCGACGCTGCTGCATATCCTTGGCACCCTCGACACGCCGTCGCGCGGCGCACTGCTGTTCGACGGTGAGAACGTCACCAAAAAGAATCCGAAGCAACTCGCGGAATTTCGCAACGTTGAGATCGGTTTCGTATTCCAATTTCACCATCTCTTGCCCGAGTTCACAGCCCTTGAGAACGCCATGATGCCCTGCCTGATTGGTCGTATGCCGCCACGGCAGGCCAGGGAACAGGCCGAGTCCATGCTCGTCAGGGTGGGGCTGGCAGAGCGTCTCACCCACCGGCCCGGCGAGCTGTCGGGTGGTGAGCAACAGCGGGTTGCGCTGGCACGCGCGCTTGTCATGCGGCCGCGCTTGCTGCTGGCCGATGAGCCCTCGGGCAATCTCGACACGCGCACAGGCGATGACATTCACCAGCTCTTCTTCGACATCAACCGCGAGATGGGCATGACCATCTTGCTTGTCACGCACAATGCCTTGCTGGCTGCGCGTGCTCCCCGTCAATTGTCGATGCGCGATGGTCGACTGGAAGAGGGCTTGCCAGCGTGATGCGTTTGTCCTCGATATCGCTGTTCGCCTTGCTGTTGGCACTGGCTGCACCCGTGCAGGCCCAGAACGAGCCCGCCGCTGCGCCCGCAACCGAGCCCACTGCCGAGCCGGACGCCGAGCCCGCTGCCGAGCCCGACGCCGAGCCTGCTGCCGAGCCCGACGCCGAGCCGACCGCGACTGCACAACCGCAGGGCAAGGGCGCGCCGGATATTCAGCTTGAAGTGGCGCGCGTGAAGTTTCGCGGCAACCGCAAGGTTGAGGACGACGCGATCCGAATCAACCTGCGCACGGTTCCGGGGATCTTGCTCAATCAGGATGTGTTGCGCGACGACGTGCGCGCGATCTGGCGCATGGGGTTCTTCGAGGACATCCGCGTCGAGACGGCGAGCAGCGCCGAGGGCACGATCGTCACCTTCGTGGTCAAGGAGAAGCCGTCGATTCGAAAGATCTACGTTTCGGGCCATGACGAGGTTGGTCTCACCAAGATCAACGAGATCCTCGACATCAAGCTGGAAGAGATCCTGGACCGGGCCAAGGTCAAGAAGAACGCCTCCAAGATCCGCGATCAGTTCATCGAGCGCGGCTTCTACATGGCCGAGGTCAACCACGAGATCAAGAACACCGACGACGGCCAGGTGGATCTCTACTTCCGCGTTCGCGCGAACATCAAGGTCGCGGTTCGCCGGATCAACTTCGTCGGGAACAAGGGTCTGTCCGACGCCCAGCTGCGCGGCAGCATGATGACGGCCGAGGGCGATCTGCTCTCGTTCCTGTCGTCATCCGGTACTTACCGCGAAGAGGTCTTTCAGCGCGATCTGCTGCTGATTCAGGGCCAGTACTTCGACAACGGCTACATCGAGGTCAAGGTCGGCGAACCCCTGATGGAGCTGTCGCCCGATCGCCAGTCGCTCTACATCACGATCCCGATCGAAGAGGGTAAGCAGTATCGCATCGGCAAGTTGAACGTCACCGGTGAACTGCTCGAGTCGCGCCAGTTCTATCTGGATAGGCTGTCTGCGCGCGAGGGTGATCTCTTCAACCGCTCGCATCTGTCGCAAGATCGCACCGCCATCGAAGAGTCCTTCAAGGACGCGGGCTATGCCTACGTTGGCGTTGTGCCGCTCACCGACAAGAACGACGGGACGCGCATCGTCGACGTCAACTTCGAGGTTCAAAAGGGCAGCAAGGTCTACTTCGAGCGCATCAACGTTCACGGCAACAGCAAGACACGCGACAAGGTCATTCGTCGCGAGATGCGCGTCGTCGAGGGCGAGCTTTACAGCCAGAGCGGCATCGAGCTCTCCAAGCGCCGCATCAATCAGCTTGGCTTCTTTGACCGTGTCGACATCTCGACCAAGCGTGGCGCCACCGACGAGTCGATGGAGCTCAACGTCGAGGTCGCAGAACGTCAGACCGGCGCGTTCCAGATCGGCGCGGGTTTCTCATCGGTCGAGTCGTTCATCTTGCAGGCGCAGATCTCGCAAAACAACCTGCTTGGCCGCGGTCAGATGTTGACCCTGCAAGCTCAGCTGTCGGGTCTGCGTCAGCTCTTCCTCTTGCAGTATCAGGATTCGTACTTCCTCGATACGCGCTGGACCTTCGGCTTCAACCTCTTCAACCAGCGTCGCTTCTTCTTCTCGTTCATCCGCGACGCGGTCGGTGGTTCGTTGACCTGGGGTTATATGTTGACCGACTGGGCGCGCCTCTTCCTGACCTACACCGCCGAGGACGTCGAGGTGCGCACCAGCACCCGCGGCACGCTTTTCGCCGCCGGTCTGCGCAACCCCTTGCCACAGGGCTCGCTCGCGAACCTGTTGCGCAGCGGTCTCACCTCGTCGTGGCGTGTGTCGTTGCAACACGATACGCGCGACAACCGCATGTTCACCCACGATGGTTGGTTCAACACCATCTCGGCCGAGTTCGCCGAGCCCATCTTCTTCTCGGAGAACACCTTCACGCGCTACGAGGCGGAGACGCGCTTTTATTACCCGATCTGGGGTCCCTTCATTCTCCGCAGCCGCGTCGCCACGGGCCTCATCTCGAGCCGCTCTCCCCAGGGCGTTCCCATCTTCGAGCGTTACTTCGTCGGCGGTATCTTTGATATCCGCGGCTTCACCCCGCGCTCACTGGGACCGCAGATCCGCGCCCCCAACGACCAGTCTCCGGACTCGGGTCTGGGCAGCTTCTCGGTCGGCGGTAACCTGCAGCTGATCGGTAACCTGGAGATCGAGTTCCCGATCATTCCCAAGGTGGACATCCGCGGGGTCGTGTTCTTCGACGCGGGAAATGCCTACAACCTGGAACAACAGTATTGCCGCCTGCGGCCCCCCAATGCCCACATCTCGCAGGACCCCTGCAACGTCATCTTTCCCATCGGAAGTCTGCGTTCTAGCTGGGGTTTTGGCTTCCGCTGGTTCTCGCCCATCGGGCCGCTTCGCTTCGAGTGGGGTATCCCCACCAACCCCATATTTAGAGAACGCCCCCTCGTGTTTGAGTTCACGATCGGGAATTTCTTCTGATACAAACCCGTCTTAATTACGTTGCCCCAATCGATCCACCCCCCAGAGGACCCATGAAGCTCACCAATCTGGCCCGACTTGTCGTCTTGACCATCCCCGCGTTCGGTCTTTTTGCCACCACGGCATCGATCGCGCAGGCCGAATCCAAGATCGGCTACGTCGACCTGCAGCGCGCCCTGAACGAGACCGAGGACGGTCGTCGGGCCAAGGCCCAGCTCAAGACGGTCTTCGATCGCAAGCAGAAGGAGCTCGACGAGCGCTCCAACGCGCTGAAGGCGAAGATCGAAGATCTCAACAAGAAGCGCACGCTCTTGCCGGAAGAGACGCGCCTCAAGAAAGAGGCCGAGTTGAGCGAGGAGATGAAGGAGGTTCAGGAAACCTATATGCGCCACCAGAAGGATCTCGGTGAGCAGGAGCAGAAGGCGACCGGCGTCATCCTCGAGCGCATGCAGCGCATCATCTCCGAGATCGCGGTTTCCGAGGACATCGCCCTCGTGCTCGACAAGAACCAGGCCGGCATCATCTTCGGTCGCACCGAGTTCGACCTGACGGCTCAGCTCATCCGTCGCTACAACGCGCTCAAGCCCGATCAGAAGGGTGCTGCGCCTGCCGCCGCGCCTGCTGCTCCGAAGAAGAAGTAGTTCTCGTAACACGAATAAAAGCAGGAGCAGACGATGGAAATGGACGTTCGTGCAATTGAGGCGGTGCTTCCGCACCGCTATCCGTTCTTGATGGTGGACAGGGTGGACGAGATCACGCCCGAGCGCATCGTCGCCCGAAAGATGGTGAGCCGAAACGAGCCGCACTTCGAGGGGCACTATCCGGGCTTCCCGGTGATGCCGGGTGTGCTCATCGTCGAGGCGCTCGCCCAGACCGGCGCGTTGCTGGCCGCCAAGGAAGGCGTGCTGATTCCGGGCAAGTCTGTGTTGCTGTTGATGTCCATCGACAAGGTGAAGTTCCGTCGTGCCGTGGTCCCCGGAGATCAGCTGGTTTTGACGGTCGAGCCGCTGCGCAAGGGCGCCGCGATCTGGAAGCTGCGCGGGCAGGCCACGGTCGAGGGCGAGCTGGCCGCAGAGGCCGAGTTCCTGGCGTCGATTCGGCCCAAGGAGGGCTAGCACTTGCGAGCAGCCCGTTCGAATGGGGTGGGGCTGCTCGTATGCGCGCTCGCGTCTGTCCTGGCCTGCAAGGAGCGCGCTGGCGTGCTGGGGCCACGGGTCGACGCGGGTGCGGTGGTGGTCGTGTCGTCGGCAGCGGCGGGTCCTGCTGCGGATACCACCGAGGTTGAGCCCAATGACGAGCTGAAGGATGCGACCCGTGTCACGATTGCGGAACAACCGGTCGTGCTGGGTGGGACGTTGACGATCTTGGGAGGGCGGGTGGAGCGTGATCGCTTCTTGCTGGAAATGCCGGCGATCGAGAGAGGCGACGCGATGGGGCCTTCAAGGCGACTGCGACTTGAGCTGCTGGTGCTGCCCTCCAAGGGGACTGCGTTCCCGGCGATGTCCTTGATTGCGGCACAGGGTACGCGCCCGATCCTGTCGGTGCCGACCACGATCCCGTCCGAGTCCGAGCCCCCAACCTCCGTTGTGATACCGAACCTGGGTGCGGATGGGCCCACGCTGGATCTGATCGTGTCGTTTCGGGACAAGGTCGAGCCGGAAACCGAAAGGCAGATCGAATACCGGGTGAAGATCATGCCCGCCATGGTTGAGCCTGGCGTCGAACGCGAGCCGAACGCAACGGCTGCCGAGGCCACGGCGCTTGTCACCGAGTCCATGACCATGGAGATGAGCGGCTGGCTGGGCTGGGCAGGGGATATCGACTGGTTTGTGCTGCCGCGTGCCGCATTGAACGGCGCGCCAGCGGTGGATGTCGAGGTCGAGCTTCCGGACGAGGTACAGGCGAGCGTCGCGGTGTTCTCCGGAGAGGCGCAACTCGCGATTTCGCCCACGGGTTCCCGGCGATTGGTTTTGTCGGGTGCACCGGTCGGTGGCGAGGAGACGGTGCTCGTTCAGTTGAGAGGTCGGCGCAAGTTCTCCTCGTCCGTGCCATATGTATTGCGGGTACGTCCTGCAAGCGCAGTGGCGCTGCCGGTGGACGCGGGAATGAACTAGAACTAGACGGCGTAGCTAGCCAGGGGTAGCCTGTGCGGCATGCGTGGCGTTAATTGGGCAGTGTCGTTGTTGGTCGTTCTGATCGCGACGGCTGGACTGGGATGCGAGGATTCGCAGAACTCGGCGGGGACTGACGGTTCTGTTTCCGATATGAGCGATGCCGGAGGGCGAGAGGGTCGCGCTGATGCGGGCGCGATGAGTGCGGCGTCTCCGTGTGACGGCGTGCAGTGTGGCCCCAACGGCTATTGCAAGGTCACTCTGGAAAACAAACCGCTTTGTCTTTGTGATCAGCCCTCCAGGATTCGAGGGATCGAATGCGAGCAGTCGTGTCCCCTCGTCACAGGAATGACCGAGTTTGAGTTGAAGTCTTTCAAGGTGACTTTCAACGCAACCTATGACGGCAAACCCGTCCCAACCAGAAAAGACGGAAAAAAAGTTCAAATCCAGTTATTCGGTCTGAACAGCGTCAGGACGGACCCCAACAATGTATACATCCTGGAGGACGGTGTTCCTGCTTCCGTGACCGAGGGGGTCTATGCCCTCCAGTGGTCGAGCGGAACACTGCTCGGCGAGCCGAATGTCGGGCCTGAACCGTACGACGGTCGAATTTGGCTCAGTCGTAGATACGGCGTTCTGACTGTTCATGCTGACCGGTCCTTTACCGTCGACTTCCCGAAGCTCGTTCGCGCGAAGGGCAAGATCGAACTTCCGTATTCCTGGGGCGCTCTGCCACTGCTATTCGTGGGACGTGACTCGTCGGTGAGTCTAATGACGGAACGCGCTGCTGATTCCGATTTCAACTTTAACGAGAGCGACGGAACATTCGATGCCTGGTTCCCTCCCGGAAACTACGATTTGTCTTCCGACTTTATCCAGAACGAATTCGTTGCGCCTCGCAACGGGCCGCTGGTTCGCAATGCACTTGTCGTGAAAGCGGCGATGTCTGACAAGGAGAGCGTGATACGCATTCCGTCTGCGAAGGTTATGGTGAAGGTTAATATCAACGGAGCCCCTTTCGCATGCGACGACACATGTTCCGGTATCGGTCTGGCCAGCAACGCCCTTGAACTGAGTCCACGGCAAGTCTCCATGGGACAGTTTGAGTTTATCGTTCCCGCCGGTACATATGCTGTGCGTTTTCGGCCGACGCGACAGCAGTATCCGTTTGCAGAAGGTGCCTCCACGATTGGAACAGTCGTCGTGCCAGGCGATTCTGAGGTCGGCTACAATCTACAGTACGTTAGACTGGCAGGCCTCGTGAAGATTGACGGCCAGGTCGTCCAGGCAACAAACTCGGATATCCAGGTCTCGAGCCCCGGAGTCCGAATCGTCAATGCACCGGATCGATCGTTCACGGCGCATGTCGTCGCCGGAAAGCCCGTCATATTCAATGTCCACGGAGGGAACGGGTTAAAGGGAACCTACAGATTCCCACCACAGGTGTTCAACGTCGGCGACGAGAACGTGACCCTGGATTTGAACAGGGTACGTGCGAAGGTGTCCGTTGCGTTGTCGCCTCCCGACCTTGCGTGGCCTCCGTTACCGCAGGGGGCGAGCACTGATTTCGGATTGTTGGTAGCACCGGCTATTCCTTCCGTTCCAGATTGGGTGAACGTTAGCGTGGGAAAAGTTCCGTCTCCGTTTGACGATTTCGTTTTTACCGGTCCACACTGGATCGGATACAGCTTCGGATTTTTTGGTCACATCGCTCTTGAGAAGGTTTCGTTTGACGCAAATACGTCGACGTATGCGGGAACCGTCAGGCTGAGCGAATTCAATGCCCGGATCACCGCTGACGGAAAGCCGATTGCTTTCTCGGAATTTGAAGCACGCGATCACAATGTCTATGTGGCCGGTAGTAATTCGGGCATGTTCCTCCGTTTGCAACCGTCAGCGAATGGTGAGATTCGGACGCCTCTGCCGTCCGGAGAATATTTCGTGGTGATACGGGGCAAAGGTCCGATTGGCTGTTTCACGATTGGAGCAAAACCATGAACACGCGCGTGCTGGGTTGCCTGTTGCTGGTGACTGCTTCCTGTGTGAACTCGGGGTCGCCAACGAGCGGGGGGACTGGTGGAGGAGGGGGCACTGGAAGTGGAGGCCGTGGCGGGGATGAGGCCGGCGGATCTGCGGGGACCGTGATGCCGCCTGACGATTTCGGAGACGGCACGGCGGCAGAATACGTTCCCGCGATGCCATCGTGTACGAACAATGAAGCTCAAATGCTCTCTGACCTGAAGATTACGCCTGCCAGTATCAGCTTTGGCAACGTATCGGTAACCGACAAAAAACAGATCAAATTCACCATCGAAAACACGGGTTCAGTGGCGAGTGAGCTTCCTACGATCGAGTTCGTGAAGGGGGCACGATTGGGTTTTTCGCTGGAGAGCATCAACAGGAACCTGATCGCCTGTTATCCGCGCTCCGAACCGAAATCGCTTTGCATCTACGGCATCACCTTCGAGCCGAGCAGCAAGGGCTTTGCGGGCGGGATCGTTCGTGTCCGTTCCGCCGACGGCGCTTCGGTGGACATCGAGCTATGTGGCACAGGCATCCAGGCTACCCCGTTGGAACTCACTACAAGCGCGGCGATCGTCGACCTGGGTATGTACAGCATTGCGCCAAAGGAAAGAGGGTTTCGAGTGGAGACTCGTCGCAACAAGGACTCAGTGAGACATACGGGGCTCATTTCTTTTGAGCTAACCGGCCCTATCTCCATCGTCAGTGAATGCGAAAACGGCATCTCGGTTAGCTCCGCCTCAAGCTGCTTCGTGGAGGTGTCCCCGAATTCAGAGAACGTCGGGCCGTTCGAAGGTTCTATCAAGGTGACAGCGGAACGAGCTGTATCACCGGTAACGGTGAAAGTCGTGGGCAATGCGTTGCCGAAGTAGCGTTTAATCGAGCGCGACGATCCCCACGAACGACGGGCTGTTGGCAACCTTGGTCGGGGTCCCGACCAACGTCATCGTGCCGTCGGCGGCGATCTGCAACACGACGACGTTGGCGCTGTCCTGATTGGCGACGATGAGGTACTTGCCGGTGGGATCGATGCCGAAGTTTCTCGGCGTGCGGATCATGCCACCCGCCTGCTGGTTCGCGGCGTAGGTCAAGGTGCCGTCCGCCGGATTGACCTTGTAGGAGGTGATGCTGTTGTGTCCGCGAATCGACGCAAACACCAGCTTGCCATCGGGGCTGACCAGGATGTGGGCGCCACTGCCGCCGTTGAACGTGGTGTTCGGCGGCAGACCGCTTTGCGTTTTGGGATCGGAGAGTTTGCCGGTGGCAGGATCGTAGGTCAGCGAGGAAACCGTCTTTGCGGTCTCGTTGATCGTGTAGGCCACGTTCAACGTTGGATGGAAGGCCATGTGTCGTGGGCCTGCACCACCGGGGAAGCCCGCGACCTGTCCGTTGGCGGTGAGCATTCCTGCCGTGTCCACCTTGAACTGAAACACGGTGTTGGAACTGACGTTGCAGATGAAGACATTCTGCCCGCTGCGATCGGCGATGATGTGATGGGAGCGGTCGTTCGCCGGTCGCTCGACGTCGGCCGGTGGCGACACGACGCCGCCGTTGTTGTCCACCTTGATGGTTGAGACGTGGCCGCTGCCGTAATGAGCCACCAGCACCAGCTTGCCGCTCGGATGGACAGAGATATGGGGCGAGCCATCGCCTCCCGTGGCTGCCTCGTTGATCTTGGTCAAGTTGGCGGTCGCGGCATTGATCGAGAAGGCGACGAGCTTGCTGTTCGCGCCACCCTGTTCGTTGACCGCATACAGAAACTTTTTGTCCGGCGATATCGCGAGGAAGGACGGGCTTGATACCGTGGACGCAACGGTTGAGACCGGTGTGAGCGCTCCGGTCTCAAGGTTCAAGCGCAACACGGTGATGGTTGCGTTGTAACCGCTGACGTAGACGTGGGGATTCACCGCTGCTGCGATTCCGCCTGCGCCGCCAGTCATCGCGCCGCCCGTCGCGCTCCCTCCGGCTCCGCCCGCCGTTGTTCCACCGGTGGCAGAACCGCCCGACCCAGTGCCGCCGGTGCGAGTGCCGCCGGAGCCCGTCCCACCGGTCGTTGTACCGCCGGTTCCGTCTTCGATGCCGCCCTGACCACCGGGGCTCTGGCCGCCGGCGCCACCCATGGGAGTCGTGTTTCCGGACGAGGTACAGGCAAATCCAAGCAACAGCAGGGCTCCCATCAAACTGCGGCGGGTTCTCATGGCGGTATTTATACCGTGCCTGCGGGCAGGGGTAAAACGGAATCCGGACCGCCTCGGGAGGCACAATTGACGAAGGTATATTTCCGGAAACTGTAGGTCGAAACCGTTAACCAAGGTATAGCTCCGCGCAGGCCGGGCAGTTTCGTTGTTGTAGTACGCATGTGAAATCAGCCAGAAGGTGGTGCCGTGTCCGAGTCGGGTGGAAAGGGTGGTACGAATTCTCGGGGTGGCAGTGGCGGCTCCTCCACGAGGACAGGGACGGGTCTGCTGGTCTGAGGAACTCATCGGGCGTGAATAGACAGGGTGAGCACACAGTCAAATTGGGGTGAGAACCAATCGACTCTGCCTCGCTGTCACGGGACTCGTCGCGCTCTCTCTTGAAGGTTGTGGAACGTATCTTGATTCCGCCCGACTGGATCGCCCGGCAACCGCAAGCGGCGAGGGCGTATCTGCAGAGGTAAACACCGTTGCCTTCGATGGGGCCGTGCTGGTGCACGGTACCGATGAGAAGACAGTGTTCGCCGCCGAGCTGGAGCTGCGCAACCTGGGCCAGACTGCGCTCGTCGTATCACTCTCGCGTATCACACTTGGTATTGATCGAGGTGCGGTCCGCGCCGAGTCTGAGAGAAATGAGAACCCCATCGCCGCCGGCATCGGTTCGTTGCCGGAGTCGATCGATGACTTCAAGGTGGCGCCACCGGTCAGCATCGCACCCGGTCAGCGACAAACGGTTTGGGTCGCCTTCAAAAATGTCGCGAAGGCCAACGTCCAGGCCACGCAGGGCTTGAAGTTGCAGGTCGCAGTGGATGGTGCCGAGCCGCTGCAGTTGAAGCTATCCGATCCCGCAGACGCCGGGCCGCGCTGGACGATCAACCGACCTTCCGGGACGATGTCCGTGGCGTTCATGGGCGCAGTCCTCGACGGAAAGAACGGTGACATCGGCATAGGTGGGCCGGGGATCTCGACTGCAGCTCCGCTTCCGTGGACCGATGCGTCGCTCCGGGTGACGACCAGTCCAATGTTGGTCGAGGGCGGAGAGGAATCCGGGGGCGGCGTCTGGAGTCGGTGGCAGCTTCAATTGCCATTGCCCTGGGCTCGCGAGCGAAAAGGGTGGTCGCTGGCGCCGACGCTGGGCCTCGATTTGGCCTACCTTTCCTTCGACAAGGATCGCCTCGGCCTCGAGACCGAACGAACCTTTGCGTTGGGCTACAACGTCGGGATTACCTTGCTCATCGACATGGACCGGGCGTTCCTCGGAAGTTTTCCGCTCGAGCCGCAACGCTCCAATATCGGGAGGACATTTCACCTCTCTGTAGGTGCGATGCATACATGGGGGCTGTTGCCGGGAGACCGTTCGCCCGCGGCCGGCATCTATACGGCAATGGGGTTTGGTTTCTTGTAATTCCGACGCGATGTGCCCACAATGATCTCGCGACTTTAGTTTTACTCAAAAGTCGTCGCTTCTTGACTTGGGTGCAACCATGTTGCAAGCCATAAGAAAGGGGGTACCAAAGTGCTCGACCCTTGGATCATCGAACAGATTCGACGCCGAGAACAAGAAAAGCGGGATGCAGATCGCCCCTCGCTTGAGCTGCCCCTGTCGGATGGCGATCCCTTTGCTTACGGCGAACAGCCCGTCGGCGGGGAACGCGAATCCGGTACGCAGCGCGGTGTCGTGATAATCGGAATCTGAATGCCACAGGCGCCGGCCTGTGGGACTGAGTCGTCGAAAGCGACCCAGCAGGGATTATTTCCCCAAACGGTTCCAGCTCCACCCGGGCAGACCCAGTCCGCGCGACGGACTGTAGCCGGTGGCGCGGTGTGCGACGATGCCGTCGTCATCCACCAGCACGAAGGTCGGCGTGGCGCTGACTGCGTGGGCAATGAAGGATGAGCGCAGCTCGTCTCGTACGACGTTTTGCACGAAGGGTTTGTCGAAGCGCTTGAAGAACGCCTCCAGCGCCGCAGGCTCCTCGTCGGTGATTGCGATTACCGGAATTTTCGTCTCGCGGGAAAACTCGATGAGCTCGGGCAGGGCCTGCTTGCAGGGCCCACACCAGGTCGCCCAGTAGTAAAGCAGGTGGGGGCCCTTCATCAGCTCGGATGGGTTGCCGCCCCGGAATGCCTCCAGGTTTGCGAGTCGCGGTGCCTTCTCGGTCACGCGCGGCGGGTCGGGAGGCGCGGGCCACTTGCGTGGAAACCCGCCCACCGTGACATTAACCGTACCACGCTTTCCGTCGCGCACGATCTCGATCTCGGTCGGGCTACCAACCGGGGTCAACATGGTGAAGGCACGCACCTCGTTGGCCTCGGTGAAGGGGGCCTCGGGGGGGCCTATCACGATGTCGCCCACCAGCAATCCCGCCGCCTTTGCCGGAGAATCGGGCATGACCCTGCTCACAAGCGAAGCGCCGAGCGCAAGCTTCAGGCGCTCCCTCACGTTCTTTGGAACCAGGCCGAACTGGATCCCGAGATATCCCGGCAACAAGGCCTCCACGGCCTTCAGGTCGCTTTGCAAGGAAGGCAGCGCGGGCGGCTCGACGATCGCCGTGTTGTTGCGTGTGTTCAACGTAAACGTCTCACACTTCAAGAGCGCGGCGAGCGCGTCCCTGTCGGCTGGCTTGCCCCTCGTGCGCAGGAGGTGTTGGCCCGTGATGCGCACCAGCTGGGTACGCATGCGCAGCAGGGCGGCGTGGCGGACATTCAGGCGATAGGAGACCGCCTCCACGTCCTCGACCCGAGTGTGAAGGGTGTCGATGCGACCGGTCTGAATGGGCCTGGATTCCGCGTGCGGCAGTAAGTCGTTCAGGAATTCGTTCGCCAGGGTGACAGCCGGGCGGCCCCGGGTCCTGTTGCGCCAGGCGGGCTTCGCCACATAGAAGGACTCGAGATTTCCTTTTGCCATGTCCGAGATCGCGGCGTCCCACGATTGCAGCTGGTCGTGTAACGAATCCAGGATGTCCTCGATCTGGGTCAGGGCCTCGTCCACCTCCTTGAAGGTGCGTGGTGAAAACAGTCCGTTTCGATTCGCGATGCGGTCGAGCAGGCGCAGGTCTTGTTCCCACGATGCGCGCTGGGCCATCGCCTGTTTGAGCAGCGCGGCGGCGGCCTCGTCCGGGGTCTGGCTCGATTTCTCGGCGTGAACGAGGACAGCTTCTTCCAGGAAGATATCGCTGGTTCGCAGGGGAACATCCGGCGTGTCGTCGACGCCAAGCGTCTCGATATGTGCTGCGGTTGCGGCGCCCGTCCGGGCGAGGGCGCGCAAAAAGACAAAGGCGTGTCCGACGCCATCGGCGCCAAGGTTCTCTGGATAGCAGCCATACGCGGGGCGATCCGCGGTCGACGAAAAATAGCCGCAGGTGCCGGGGACGCGGAACAGCTGCGCGAAGCCACCGGAGAAGCACTGGGACATCACGGCGACGGTGCGCACGCCGCGCGGCAACTTGCCGAGCAACTGCTTCATCTGACCGACCGTGAGATCTTCGCCCCACAGGGAGATCCGGCTTTGCATCGGATCGGCCTCCACCTGCTTGCCGTTGCGCTCGGTCGAAGGGTTGTTGCCGTGGTCGGTGACGAAGAGGAACAAGGTATCCCCGGCCTTCAGCTGGCGACCGGCGGTCGAGAACCAGTCGTTCAAACTTTTCCGGGTCGCCGGTTTGATGGACACACCTTCAAGGCGCGTGTTCTCCAGTTCGAGTGGCGGGTTAAACACACCCGCGAGGTGGGTCCCGTCGAGCAACCACAGGCCGTCGGGCGCAGGGGTCTTGCTCGCGATCGCGAGATCTTTGCCAGCGTCGCTGCCGTCCGAGGCGAAGACGTGGATCCGTTCCTTGTCGATTCCGGCCTTGGCCAACAGTTCCAGCGCCTGTTCAAGGTGCGCGCGATGTGAGGCGAAGTTTTCGTTTGCCGAGCCGCCACCGTTGAGCAACAGCGCGTGCGTGGTTCCGGGGGCCGCGACGGCGTCACGACGGACCGGGGCGAGCAGGCCGAGGAGGGCCAGTGCAAAAGCGAGGAAGATGGGGGCGCGCACGGCCTAACTGTAGCCGATCCTCGTCGCTAGACAGCGGCGACCTGAAGCGGCAGTATCCGCCCCCATGAGAACGATGAATCGGCTGGGTCTATCTGTGGGGATGGGGATGTTGCTGGCCTTGACGGGCGCATGCAGCTCGGGCGGCTCGAGCAATGACAAGACCAAGCTGGACGCGGACACGACGATGGTCGGAACGGGCGGGACGCCTGCCGCAGCCATGGACGCGGGGGTCGACGGTCCTGCGGTTTGTGTGCCGAGCGGCGCCGAGATCTGTGACGGGCGCGACAACGATTGTTCCGGTGCGGTCGACGACGGTCTCAACTGCGTGAACTGGGCCGGCCGTGCAACCGACGGCGATCTGTCGGTGTCGGGCATGTCCGTGCTGGGCGGCTCTGCGTCGAAGGCACCGGGCTTCAAGCTGATGGCGGTTTCGGGCAACACGCTCACTGTCGCCGCCGCTCCGACGGGGCTTGCGCCCGGCGACGAGCTCCTGGTCATCAACCTGCGTGGTACGGGTGCAGATTCGGCCTCGGTCGGCAACTGGGAGACCGTCTTCGTCAAGGCGACCCCGGGTGGACAGGTGATCCAGCTCGAGTCTCCACTGCGCAAGACCTACGGCGTTGGCAACAGCAACACGGATCTCGCTGGACAGGTTGTGCTGGTTCAACGCGTTCCACACTTCAAGTCGGTCTCGGTTTCCAAGGATGGACGGCTGTCTGCGGCACCGGGCGGACCGGATGCGCTCGGCGGCGTTCTGTTCTTCCGTGCCACGAGCGTGACCGTCGCTGCAGACGGCGTGCTCAACGCAGACTCCGCGGGATACCACGGCGCCCCCGGCTCGGGCATCGGTCGCAGCGGTGCATCGGGCGAGTCCCTCACGGGTCCCGTTGGAGCGGTGCCCAGCCCCGATGCGAACTTCGGCGGTGGCGGTGGCGGCAAATCGAACTGCGACATGGACGGCTGCCAGGGGCAAAGCAAGGGGGCCGGTGGTGGCGGCGCGAGCTTCGCTGCGGACGGCATCAAGGGCGTGAACAACGGCGGTCTGCACAAGGCTGGTTTGCCAGGCAAGACCTACGGCGACGCGATGCTGGCCAAGTTGTTCTTCGGTTCAGGCGGTGGTGGTGGTGCCGGTGGCTCACGAGGTCCCACCACGCGGGATCCCGGTGGCAACGGCGGTGGCATTGTCGCCATCTTCGCCGACAGCATCGACGTGAAGGGTCTGATTTCGTCACGCGGTGGAAAAGGTTCGACGGATCAAAACTGCGGGATGTCCGACGGCACCGGTGGTGGTGGCGGTGGCGCGGGTGGTACGGTTTGGATCTCGGCGACCAAGGTGGAGCTGGTCATCGAGGCGCTCATCGTCATGGGTGGCACCGGCGCCTGCAATGGTGGCGGTGATGGTGGATTCGGCCGCGTCCGGATCGACTACAAGATGGCCGGAGCGTTCCCGTACGACTCCGACGACGCGAAGGACATGATCACCAACGCCTCGATCATCCCGCCGGTCGGTCACACCTCGATGCTGCAGTAGGGTCGGTTACCGGTACCTCTCGACGCCGAACTGGTAGCTGCCGGTGGTGTGGCCGACGTTTCGAACCACGGCGTAGAATATCTGCCTGTCTGTTTCTGAACTGACGTCCGCGCCTTCGACGCCGCCAATTCCGCTGCGGTTGAATATTCCGACAGGTTCTCCGGCGGCGTTGTAGAGCTCAAGAGACACATCGATTCCACCCTTCGGAATTACGACGAGCAACAGCGGCTCTAAACGACGAAGTACCACGGTGAACATATCCGCGTCCTTGAGGGTCGAGAGGTGCCGGGTCACCAGATCTCCGAACCCAACGTAGGCATCGTCGGTGTCGTTTCCAGTGTCGATCATGCCTGCGCATGCGAACTCGACGTTTTCAACCGGGACACAGAACGCTTTTTCAGCGCGACATGGATTTGGAAGCTCAACGTCGCATTGACGAGTACAGCCCTCGTCCGGCAGGCACACGCCCGATTCGCACTGGGAGTTCGTCGAGCACTTTTCCCCGTAGCTTTTCAGGGGGACCATCGGCGTGGTTTCCGGGGCAGGGGACGGCGGTTTGGCATCGGCCGCGATCATCGCGATCTGGGCATCGATTGCCTGGGCGTCCGCGGGGTCTCTGGCGCGGTCGACTCCGGGCGTTCCACCGTCGACCAATTCGGTTGCATCGGGCGATGCATCCAATACAGGGATTTCAGTGCCTGACTCGGCTTCGCAGGCGATCATTGAAAGACAAACCATTACCAGGAGCGTTCGTTCGAGCATGCGGGGTACTCGGACATGCGGGCGAATGGTTTCCTGGAAAATGATGCGACACGAACGATCGATTGTGAGACTGGTTCTCAATGTCGGGCACGGCGCCCGCTGATGCGATCGTCACCGCGGCCGAGCTGCGCCTGCGACCCGTGTTGATGACGGCGCTGGTGGCAGGCCTAGGCTTTCTGCCGATGGCGCTCTCCGAGGCACCGGGCAGCGAGGTGCAGCGGCCCCTGGCGACGGTGGTGATCGGTGGCCTCGTGACTGCCACTGCGCTGACCCTGCTGTTGTTCCCGGCCGTATACCGCCTGGCGTATCGACGGCGAGCGTGAAGGGTCTAGGCTATCCCCAACAACAGCGAGCCGTTGCGATCACAGCTCGCACGCACGTGCATCCCCGGTCGCAAATTCCCGGCCAGGATCTGGCTGGCGATGGGGCCCTCGATCAGGCGCTCAAACGCACGACGCAAGGGGCGGGCACCCATCGAACGATCCGAGTCTTCTGCCAGCACGCGATCCACCACGTGCTCGTCCACGTTGTAGGAGATGCCACGCTCGTGCTCCAACCGCGCGCTGGAATCCAGCGCAATGCGTGCCACGATCCGGCGTAGATCGTCATCCGACAGCGGGGCGTAGCACAGCACCTCGTCGATGCGGTTCCACAACTCGGCCGGCAAGCGCGTGCGGGCCAGCGCCAGCACCGTCGCCTGAGGGGGCGTCTTGCTGCGCTTGTACAGCTCGCTGCCCAAGTTCGAGGTCATTACAACCGTCGTCGAGGAGAAGTCCACCGTTCGGCCGCGGCCATCCGTAAGACGACCGTCTTCCAGAACCTGCAGCAAGAGCAACAAGACCTCGCGGTTGGCCTTCTCGAACTCGTCGAAGAGCAACACGGTGGCGGGACGACGGCGGACCGCCTCGGTCAACTGACCGCCGTCTTCATGACCCACATATCCCGGAGGCGAACCGATGAGGCGTGCCACCGAGTGGGGCTCGTTGTACTCCGACAGATCGATGCGGATCATCGCGGACTCGTCGTCGAACAGCGCCTCGGCGATGGCGCGCGCCGTTTCGGTCTTGCCGACGCCCGTGGGCCCCAGCAACAACATCGAACCAAGCGGCCGTCGTCCACGGAATCCTGCGTGCGCGCGGCGAAGCACGTCTGCGATGCGGGCGCGTGCGTCTTCATGACCCACGACGCGCGCGGCAAGTCGGGCTTCCAGATTGCGGAAGCGTTCGTCGTCGGTGCGCAAGAGTTGTTCAAGCGGCGTGCCCGATGCGTCGGCGACGACCTCGGCGACCTCGCGGACCGAGACCAGACCTTTTTCAAGACGGGTCGCGCGGGCTGCGGCCACCTCGGCGATCGACAGCGCACGTCCCGGCTGTGCTCGGTCGGTTGGATAGCGGGGCGACAGGCGCACCAGCTGGCGCACGATGTCTTCTTCAAAACCAGCGCCGTGGGCCTCACCAACCGCGCGCAAGCCATGGGCGATGGCGTCTTCAAGCGCATCACCGGCGAGCGGGGAGATCGCGACGATTTCCAGATTGATGGCGAGATCGGGTGCCCAGATGTCAAAGCGGCGCAGATCGGCCTGGGTGGCGATGAGAATCCAGCGGCGACCCGAGCGGGCCGTTGCGACCAGCTGGTTGGGACCATCGCTGTTCTCGGAACCAAGCGCACCACAGCCATCGATAAGAATGGGTACCTCGGGCGGCGTGGCCTCGTGAAGCGCGGCAAGCCATGAGCCTGGGGTGCCACCCGTTGCGGGGGAAGGTCCCGCGGTGGGCGTGGCAATGACTTCGTTGCAGCGACCGGCAAGGGCAGAGGCGAGGGCGCTGCGACCGCTGCCGGGCTCACCGGCGATGCAGATGATGCGGCCACTGCTCACGCGCAGAAGATCCAGGGCACGACCCAGCTCGCGCTCGCGGTTCACGATCTCGTGGGTGGGCGGCATGACCTGCACCAGCTCAAGCGCGATCTCCTGGGCAGGGCGAGGTACGGATGAGGTCGCACGGGTGGGTGTTGCGCCTGTGCGGGTGGTACGGATGGTCGGCGACGGATCGGTCGCGACCGTCGCAGTTGAGCGCGTGGCAGCGGCAGCGGCGCTGGCCGCAGCGGTGGCGGCCGCGGTTTGTGCCGGAGGCGGCACGCACACAGGCTGCGGCGTCAACTCGGGCGAAGGTTCTTCACGACGGGCGGCGCGCTCGGCGAAGCGGCCCGGACCCGTCAGGGCGCGCATCACGACAGAGCGAACGCGGATGGGCTCGTGGCCGGCGAGGCGAAGGAGATCCATGCCGGCACCACCGGAGCGCAGAATGGCCAGGAGCAGGTGCAGCGAGGTTGCACGGGGCGCGCCCAGCGAATGGGCGATCGCGCGACTGGAAACGTCGACCTGTCGCAGGCTGCCTGCGCCCTCGGGGCGGGTCGATGCCAGCTTGCCTTCGAGGCTCGCTGGTGTGATGCCACGTTCGTAGAGGATGCGCGCGGCGCTGCCGCCGACCCTCAAGAGCGCAAGCATCAAATCTGCGGAACCTGCGGATCTTCCAAGGAAAGAAGCCAGTCGCTGCGCCTCGGCCAGTGCGGCGGTGTGGTCCGCGCTGGTCTGCGTGCCCACGATCGACGCGATGGCGGGGCTTTCATCCGTACTCAACATTCCGGTGTTGACGCTATCAGTCCCGAACAGGGCGTCAAAAAATCGAGCAGCGGACTTTTTTTCGATTTGCTCGAAAATCCTGAAGGAAAGCTCGCCCGTGCGCGTTACATTTATCTGCCCCGAATCAACAACGCCGCCACAGGAGTTTTCCGAATGCTCAGTTTCCCCCGCCTTCGTCGACGTTCCTTCCTCACGGCCACGAGTGCCCTGATGATGTCGTTGACGAGTCTCCTGTCGGCACCCGCCCACGCGGCCAAGCCCGAGGACATGTTCAAGGGACAGGTCATCCTCACGAAGAAGCGCCTGTCGAGCAACTACCGGTCAGCGGGGGATTTCATCACGGCGGTCAAGGCCAACAAGACCGACAAGGTCTGGCCGAAGGAACAGAAGGGCAATGACATCGCGGTCTGGAAGATCGAGTACATCGCCTTCTTCGCGCAGCCGCTCAACGACTACGAGGTTCAGGTCAAGTTCTACGACGTGACAAGTGGCCCGCGCCGTTACGTGGCCGGTGACGCGCAGATGACCCGCGACAATACCTCCCGCGTGCTGGCCGCCGACATCGAGGTCGCCAAGCCCGACTTCGACGTGAACCGGAAGTATCAGATTACCGTGGAGAGCAAAGGTCGCACGCTCGCCAAGGCGAACTTCTGGCTGATGGGCAAGGCCGAATACCACAGCGGCAAGGTCGACTTCAGCGAAGACGAGACCGGCGGTAAATAGCGAATATCAGGGCCGGTCCGCCCCACTATCCAATTGACTGACAAGCGCCGCACACGTTAAACAACCGCGGTGCGGTCCACATCTTTCATGTTGTTGAGGCGGTTGAAGGGGTCCATGGCGGGCATGGCACTCGGGCTGGTTGCGATGTCGGTTAGCCCGGCGCTCGGTCAGGAAGCAACGGCCGCAAAGGCGGAGAAATCCGGCAAGAAGGAGAAGGCCCCGAAAAAGGGTGCCGGTGCCGCTACCGTCGCTGTGAAGTCCGCGCCTAAACTGACCGCGTCCGAGCTGGAAAAGCTCTCGGTCGACCTCACGGATGAGGACGATCAAAAGGTCATCGATGCAGCCGCGCGCCTCGCCGAGGTTGGCGGCGATGAGGCGCTCGATCGCATCCTCGAAGTGCTGGCCGTTGGCACCTATCCTCGGGTCGCGCCCGACCTGCTGGACGCCGCTGGCAAGTTCAAAAATCCAAGGTCATTACAGATGCTTGCAATGTATTCTGGAAACCTTAACTTCAGGGTTCGCAACGCCGCCGTCAAGGCCGTTGCGGCGCTGCCCGTTCCACAGGCCATCGACATCCTGATAGAGCGCCTCGGCGATCCCCATGCCGAGGTTCGGGCGACCGCCGCCGAGGCCCTGGCCGAGCTCAAGGAAGCCCGCGCGGTGCCACGCCTGTTCGCCCTCTTCAAGCGCAACGACGCTGGTTCGGCAGGACCGCTGGGCCGACTCGCGGACCTCGACATGACGACCAGCATCGCCGAGCTGCGCGGAAGCGTCGCCGACGCCAACCTCGCAGTTGCGCTGGGTGAGCTCTTGAAGCGTCCCGGCGCACCCGATCGCCTGCGACTCGACATCGTACGGACCATCGGCCGGATCCCGGGCGCCGATGCGACGACGGCACTCGTCGAGTTTGTCGGTTCGATCGATGCGAAGGAAGTCTCCCCGGCACGCGACGAAGCCCAGAACCTCATCGAGCAGCGGGGTGACCAATAATGAAAAGCCTGTTTACCCGTGCGATGGTGCTCTGCCTCGGTCTGGGATGCGCAACGTCCTCCGATCCGACGCGGCGGCGAACCGACGGCTCGAAGGTCGCGGCCGCACTGGCCACGGCGAGCAATGTCGCGACCGGCCCGGTGAACGCACTCGGCAGGCCGCTCGCCTTCCTCGTCCTGCGAACCGAGGCCTCACCCTCCGGGCATGCGGGAACCCACCGTCGGATCGCGGCGGTCGATATCTCGAACCGGGAGATCCTGTGGAACGCCCCCGCCGAGATCGACGGACGCCTGGTCGTCGCTCGAACGGTCGCGGTGTTCTCGCGTCCGGACGGATCGCTGGATGCGCTCGCGCTGACGGGCGGCTCGAATCGCTGGCAGTACAAGCCAACCTCGGGCGAGCAGCTTGTGGGTTATGCGGCTGATGGCGACTCGGTATACGTCGTCTACCGCGGCAAGAAGGGCGGCGTCCCCGGCTCCGAGCTCGTGGGCCTGGTTGCCGAGACCGGCTCGGTGCGCTTTCGATTGCCGCTTTCGCCTCAGGTCGGTGCGCCGGCCGCACGCGGCGGGATCGTCGCAGTTCCGCAACGTTCGCAGTTCGTGACCCTCGTCGATGGACAGTCCGGCCAGGTTTTGGTCGACATCATCTCCAAGGAAGAAGCCGCGAAGTTCGTGCGTGCGCTGCCCGAGGGACTCTTCTTCGGTTCGCAGGGCGTGTTCGAGGCCTCGGAGAAGACGGCGCTCGGCTCGCGCAAGTCGACCGGCTACCTGAAGGCCACGCTGCCCGATTTCGTGCACGCGGTCTACCACTACGACGGCTACCAGCCGGCCCAGCTCCGCTATTCGGCGGTTGATCGCAACAAGCTGCTCTGGCGTGTGACGCCGCGAAACGGTGTCGCCGAGTTCTCGAACGGCATGTTGCTGGTGCTCAACTTCCGCTTCCTCTTCGCTGTCGAGGCTGCGAGCGGTCAGCTGCGTTGGGCCTACAACCACCCGGAGCTCGACATTGCAGGGGCCGAACACGTTGGTCGGGCTGTGGTCTTCGCGGACAGCAAGGGCTCGATTGGCGCGCTTGATCTCGCCAACGGTCGCACCATGTGGAAGGCACCGGTCTTCTCCGGCGAGTCGGTGACGGTCGAGGGCGCGACCTTTGATTGCGATGGATTTTTCGCCGATGGCCCGGGCGCCGAGCCTGCACAGCCGATCGTCACGGTCTTGAAGAACATCGTCCTCGATCCAGATCGCCGCTTTGCCGACGTTCGTCTCTTCGCGGTGAGCCGCCTCGCCACCATGCGAAAGCCGGGTGTGACCGCGGCCCTCATTGAGATCCTCGACAAGGGCCGTGATCACGAAATGGTCGTTCAGACGGCTGCCGAGAGCCTGGTCGAGCTGCAAGACCCGGGTGCGCTGGATGTCTACGTGAAGGCGATCGAGATGCGAACCGACTACGCCGAAGGTACCCAGTCTCAACGCGTCGACCTGATGGCGCGCGCACTGGCGAAGCTGGGGGCGCGCAAGGCGATGCCAATCCTGGTCGAGCATCTGCGCCTCCCGGACACCGATCCGTCTCTGGTCCGTGACATCGCGGACGCCGTCATCGCGCTGAAGGCGACCGAGACCTTGCCCGCGTTCCGGGACTACCTGGCTCAGTACCGCGCGGACAGCTCCTTCACGAACCGTCCGGGTGGTGTGATTGCGGCGGCCGAGGTGCTCGCCGCCCTCGGAGGTCCGACAGAGCGCTCGCTGCTGTTCTTCATCTCCGAAGAGCCCAAGACCATCCCGACCTTGAAGACCGCGATCGCCCGCATTTTGGCCGATCTGCCCGCAGCGCCGCCCGAGCAAACCGCAGCGGCACAGCCCTGAAATTCGCGCTTGCGTTAAGCCCCGAACAGCGCCAGAGTCTCCCCGCCGTGACTTCTGTATCGTTGATCGAAAAATCCAAGCAGGTCCTTTTGTTGTTGCTCGTGCCGGGCGCCCTGGCTGCCTGTCCGCAACAGGTGGACACGGGCCTAAACAAGCGCCTCGACGAGGCCACCTCCGAGATCGTGAAGTTGAAGGGTGAGAAGACCGCCCTCACCGACGAGGTTGCGGGGCTCAAGAAACAGCTCGTCACAGCGCTCGCGGATCCGTCAACCTTCCGTCTCCGCGATCCGGAGATCATTGAACTCATCGCACAGGCGCGTGGCGTGCCCGCGGGCGACGTCGGCCAGCTCGGCGAGGAGATGAAGATCGGCAAGGGCGATCTGGATCCCGCCGCTGCGAGCAAGATCGTGATGGCAGGCGCCCGGGCGCTCCGGCAGTGCTACGAGCGTGCATTGAAGAAGAACGCAGCGCTGCAGTATCAGGCCGGTGTTCAGCTGGAGCTGGGACTGACCGTTGCCCCCACGGGCTCGGTTGCCGGCGTGACTGTCAAGCCGAACGTCGATGCCAGCATGACCGAGTGTATCGATGGGGCTGCCAAGCGCTGGAAGTTCCCGAAGTTTGCGGGCTCGCCCGTCACGATTGAGCAAAAGGTTATGCTCACGCCCAAGACGTGAGCCCGATCTACCTCGACCATAACGCCACGACGCCGCTGCATCCCGAGGTGCGGGCGGCCGTTGTCGGGGCGCTTGAGATCTGGGGCAATCCCTCAAGCACCCATGCGCAAGGCAGGGCAGCCCGTGCCGCCGTCGAGCGCGCACGCAGGCAGGTGGCGCAGCTCCTCGCCTGTGATGTAGACGAAACCGTCTTCGTCTCCGGTGGAACCGAGGGCAACAACCTGGCCATTCGCGGTCTGGCAGAGCTCGCGCGGCAGACGCACGGCGCGCCGGGACACCTCATCACCTCACGCATCGAACACCCGTCGGTGCTCGGTGCCGTGGATGCCCTGCAAGCCGAGGGCTGGTCTGTAACACGTTTGCCCGTGGCAGCGCAGGGGGCCATCACCCCGGATGCGCTCGCGGCGGCGATGCAACCCGACACGCGGCTTGTCTCGTTGGCGCTCGCCAACCACGAACTGGGAAACCTCTATCCCGTGGCAGCGTTCGCAGACGTCGCACATGCGGGGGGCGCCTTCATGCACTCGGATCTCGTGCAGGCTGCAGGCAAGGTGCCGGTCGATGTGAAGGCCCTGAATCTCGACGCGGCCACCATCACCGCGCACAAGCTGTACGGTCCCAAGGCGGTCGGCGCAATTCACATTCGTCAAGGGCTCGACCTCGCGCCGCTCATTGCCGGTGGCCATCAGGAGCACGAACGACGTCCCGGCACCGAGAACGTCGCCGGCATCGTCGGCTTCGGCGTGGCGAGCGAGCTGGCGATGGCGTCGCTTGGCGAGGATGCGCAACGGCTGTCGGCGTTGCGTCTTGCGCTTGAAACCTTGTTGCTGCAGATCCCGGGCAGCCGACGGCATGGCTTCGAGACCTCGCGGGTCCCCGGTACGTGCAACATTGGATTCTCCGGTGCCCGCGGCGATCGGGTCGTGATCGCGCTTGATGTCGAGGGTGTTTGCGTCTCCGCCGGTGCGGCCTGTACCTCTGGCAGTCTCGAGCCTTCGCCAGTGATACGCGCGATCTGTGAGGCCGAGGGACGTACGCCGGCCGAGGCCCGCGATGCCGTTCGGTTCAGCGTGGGGCGCGCCACCACGGCAGCGGAGATCGAACACGTCGCGAAGCTGACCGCCATGGTGGTCGCGCGCATTCGTGCCTAGATCACACCGCGCAGGGTGCTGTCCCTTTGACTTGCCGGACGCAGCCGAATTACGATGAGCGCCCATGCGCGCCAAACGATTTTCGCCCTCGAGAAGAGACCTCATTCAGACGGCAATTCCCGGCCTCGCGGGCCTTTCACTTTGGGGGTGCGCCCACGGTGGTCGCAATGGCGTGGGTTCGTATGGCTACGACGTGCGGGCCTTCGGCGCGGTGGGCAATGGTGTGACGGATGATACGGCGGCAGTGCAGGGGGCGCTTGATGCCTGTGCTTCGCTTGGTGGTGGCCTCGTCGTCGTTCCGGCGGGCGTGTACCACATTCGTCCCATCGAGATCAAAAGCAAGACGACCTTGCACCTGGATGCGGGCGCGACCTTGCTGGCGTCGACGCGTCTTGAGGACTACATGCAGACCCCGAACAAGACCAGCCACGAATCCACACGGGTTGGACTGGTTCGCGCAGTCAAGGCAGACTTCGTGTCGCTCGTGGGCCGCGGCTCGATCGATGGCCGCGGCACGGCCTTCATCACGGACGATCTGACTTACCCCGGCAAGGACTTCGATCGCTCGGTGACCCGTCAGGGTGAGGACTACATGAAACCGGGAACCGTATTTCAACACGGCCCGTTCAAACGCGGCGACGATCGCCCCGGTAACCTCGTTCACTTCACCGACTGCAACAACGTCCACATCGAGGGGATCACGATCAAGAACTCGCCGACCTGGACCAGCCACTTTGCGCACTGTCGCGATGTGCTGATTCACGGCGTGCACATCCACACCCGCGACCACGATCTGCGCATCCCCAACGACGACGGCATCGACATCGAGCACTGCAAGCGCGTGCGCATCACCGGTTGCGATATCGAGACCGGCGACGATCCGATCGCCATCTTCTCAAGCGAGGACATCACGGTCTCGTCCTGCGTGCTCACGACCCGTTCGACGGGCGTGCGCGTGGGCTACAACGGCCCGGATATCCGAAACTGCGTCTTCGACAACCTGGTCATTCGCGGCGCCAACCGTGGTCTGTCGCTCTTCGTACGCGCCGAGGGCTCGGTCGAGAACATCTTGTTTTCGAACATCACCATCGAAACGCATCACTTCACCGGCCGCTGGTGGGGCAGGGCGGAACCGCTTCACATCTCGGCGCTGCGCCACGAGGGTGAAAATCACAAGCCTGGTCGCATTCGTAACATCGGCTTCCAGAATATCTATGCCTCGGGCGAGGCGGGGATGCTGATTCATGGCGCGCCTGACTCGATCATCGAGGACGTGCATTTCGATCACGTTCGCCTGCGCATCACGAAGGGCGAGTTGCAGAAAGACTACGGCGGAAATCTGGATCTGCGCTCGACGAACAATCCGAAGACGGCCGTGGTCTCGCACGAGATTCCTGCGCTGTACGCACGCCACGTGAAGGGCCTGCGGGTCGAGGATATGCAGGTGAGCTGGGAGGACGGCGTGCCGGACTACTTCAGCAACGCGATCGCCGTCGAGGACTTCGAGGACGTTCGGCTCTACGACGTTCGCGTGCGCCAGGCGCATGCCCAGGGTGCCGCGATCTCGCTTGTGCGAGGCAAAGATGCGGCGATTCGTGAGTCGCGAGCCGACGCGGGCACCGACGCGTTTGTGCACCACCAGGATGTGACCGGTCGCCTGTTGCTGGACCGCAACGATACGAGGCTGGCCAAGACGGCGGTCTCGCCGCTGGCGGGCGCCCGCGTCACCGAAGACGTGCCGGACTAGGGGACGGGCCGGGCACCCGGCCTGGCAAACCCGGGAGCGTGGGTTACACTCGGTCGCCCGGTATTCAGATGTCCAAGCTCGGTCGCATAGTGGTCGCCATGTCAGGCGGGGTCGATTCGTCGGCCGCGGCGGCCCTGTTGCATCAGGCCGGTTACGACGTGATTGGCGTGACCCTGAAGCTGTACAACGCTGCAGGGACCTCGGCGAGCATCGGAGGGCGCTGCTGCAGCCCACGCGACATCGCCGATGCGCGCCGCGTGGCCGAGCACCTGGGCTTTCCGCACTACGTCCTCGACGAGGTGGAGCCCTTCACCGAGGCCGTGATCGACGACTTCGTCGCCGAATACCGCGCAGGCCGCACGCCCAACCCCTGCGTGCGCTGCAACGAGAAGATCAAGTTCGGGCCACTCTTGTCCTTTGCCCGCTCGGTGGGCGCCGACAAGCTGGCCACCGGGCACTACGCCCGCATTGAATCAGGACCAGAGGGCGTGCGCATCTTTCGGGCGGTCGACAGGGACAAAGACCAGTCGTACTTCCTCTTTGGGGTTCGTCCCGAGGTTCTGGCCCAGGTGGTCTTTCCGGTGGGCGATCTGCCGAAGCCCGAGGTGCGTCGGCTCGCCACCGAGGCAGGTCTGCCGAACGCGGACAAGCCCGACTCGAACCAGATCTGTTTCATTCCCGACGGCGATCACAAGGCCTTCGTCGAGAAGCGGGGCGGGGCTGGCAAGGCAGGCGTCATTCTGAACGAGAACGGCGACGAGCTGGGCAAGCACGACGGCACGCACCACTTCACGATCGGTCAGCGCAAGTCGGTGCCCGGTGTCGACAGCAAGAAGCGTTTCGTATTACACATCGACGCGGAATCGGGGACGGTGTACACCGGGCCGCGCGAGGCGCTTGGTCGCAGCGAGATAGAGGTCGAATCGGTGCGCTGGATCGTGCCAGTTCCGGCAGAGGGTACGCCGTGCGCCGTGCAGATTCGTTACCGATCGACGGCTCATCCGGCCCGCGTCTATCCAGGTCCGAACGGAAGCGCCCGGGTCGTGTTCGATGCGCCGGCAGAGAGCGTCGCCCCGGGACAGGCCGCGGTCATCTACGCCGGTGAGCAGGTGCTTGGCGGGGGCTGGATTGCCACGGACGAGGTGCTGGTGCCGTTGCGCCGGCCAGCCGCGGGCGCAACGGTCGCCTGACACGTTCTAGTGATTGCCGT
>Ga0169931_10001563_pt1 | contig 37671 bp, 28 predicted proteins | sample Kivu_15m_20L_FD_129675 | JGI IMG/M metagenome (GOLD analysis project Ga0169931, IMG submission 129675) | Freshwater microbial communities from Lake Kivu, Western Province, Rwanda to study Microbial Dark Matter (Phase II) - Kivu_15m_20L... | ecosystem: Environmental > Aquatic > Freshwater > Lake...
AAGCGAGGGACTATTCTGACAACCCGACGGGTAAGCGAGGGACTATTCTGACAACCCGACGGGTAAGCGAGGGACTATTCTGACAACCCGACGGGTAAGCGAGGGACTATTCTGACAACCCGATGCGTAAGCGAGGGACTATTCTGACAACCCGACGCGTAAGCGAGGGACTATTCTGACAACCCGACGCGTAAGCGAGGGACTATTCTGATGGACCCTTGCTTACGCGTCGGGTTGGTGATCGAAAATCAGCCGACGACGAGCGACGCGGCTTCGAATACGGGGCCGTCCACGCAGACGCGTTTGTAGTCCCAGCCGCCATCGGGCGTCTTCACTTTCGTGACGCAACTGAAGCAGATGCCGATGCCGCAGGCCATGGGCGTTTCAAGAGAGACCTGGCAGGGCACGTCCCATTTCGCGGCGAGTTTCATGAGCGCGTGGAGCATCGGTTCGGGCCCGCAACCGACCAGCGGGCCTGTGCGGCCGTGCGACTCGAGCAGTTGGGTGACGAAGCCGTGGAAGCCGATGCTGCCGTCGTCCGACGCGAGGTGGACGTTCACGCCGGCCCGCTGGAAGTCTTCGACCCCGGCCGCAAGCGACGAGTTCCGCACGCCGTAGTACAGCGAGACGCGTTGAGTTCGCCGTCGCGGCGCATCTCCGCCGTAGCCGCGTGTCCCGAGCAGTTCGCGCGCGAACGCGAGGAACGGCGTCTGCCCGATGCCTCCGGCCACGAACGCGATGTGATCCGGCGAGCCGACGTCGAGGAACGGCTTCCCGAGCGGGCCCCAGACCTCGATCGCGGAGTCGGGTTCGACCTCCTTCAGTCGGCCCGTCATCTTCCCGACCACGAGATAAACGACGTCCACGGCCACGGGGGCGCCGGAGTCGTCGAGTACGGTGTCGTAGAGGGCGAAGGGGCGGCCGAGGAGCGGGTCCGTGGTGTTCGGCAGCCGGAGCATGAGGAACTGGCCCGGCCGAATCGCGGCGGCAATCGCGGGGCACGCCAGCCGGATGCGGAACGTGCGCTCCGCGAGCCGGACGTGCTCGATCACCTTCGCCGTGGCTTGAAACATGGGAGGGTCACACCTGGACTTCGGCGGGTTGGAGAACGAATTCGTCCGCGCCTTCGGGCGGGGGCTGCACCTTGAGTTCCTTCACGCGCCAGCCGGGGTGCTGCACGGCGCCGGTGAACGGCGGCTCCCCCGTGACGTTCCCGACCACGCGAATCGCCGAAGGATCGAAGCCCTTGGCCACGGTCGTGGTGTCCCCTTCGGCGGCGGCGAGCACGGTGTCGATCACGGCGTGCTGCTTCAACGCAGCCTGCGCCTTCTTGTGTACCTCGCGAACGGCCTGCCCGATCTGCTGGTCCGTGGCGCCTTGAATGTCTTCGAGCAGGAAGTCCACGAGGCGGGACTCGGCCTGCAGAATCGCGAGCATGCGGAGGGGAGCGCCCGAGGGCTTCGCCGGCTTCGGAGGTTCGATCGGCTTCAGGTCCGCGCCCGCGAGAATGCCCTTAAGCTTATCGGCGAACGCGGCATCGCTTTTGGCTCGCTTCGCGACTGAGAACCCGTGCGACACGCCACCCACGCCGCCGGCCTTCATCACGGCCACGACGATCGCGCCGAGCAGAAACCCGGCGGCGAACCCGATGATGTTGTACTCCATCTCCGACCTCGAAAGTGCGGCTCGTGAAGCTGAAATGATACGACTCGCGGCCCCGGGCGTTATCATTTCCCCATGCCTCCGGCCTGGCTCGAACCGCGTGCGGCGTACCTCCACGTTCCGTTCTGCGCCCATCACTGCGGGTACTGCGATTTCGCCGTGGCGGCGGGGCAGGATCATCTCATCGAGTTGTATCTCGACGCGATCGAGGTCGAACTCGCCGGGCTGATTCGGCCTCGCGAAATCGAAACGATCTTCGTCGGCGGAGGCACCCCGACTCACCTGAGCCTTCCGCAGTTGGAACGGCTCCTCGACTCGATCAACCGTTGGCTGCCCGGCGAGGACCGCGAGTTCACCTTCGAATCGACGCCCGAGAGCCTCACGCGAGAAAAGGCGGCGGCCCTCCGTGCCCGCGGCGTGAATCGTCTCAGCATCGGCGTGCAGTCCTTCCATCCGCGACTGCTCGAGGCGCTGGATCGTCGCCACTCGCCGGAGGCGATCCCCGTCGCGATCGAAGCCGTGCGGCCGCACTTCGATAACCTCTCGCTGGATCTGATCTTCGCCGCGCCGGGCTCCACGCTCGAGACGTGGTCCTCGGATCTGGATGCCGCCCTCGGATTCGCACCGAAACATCTCTCGACGTACGGCCTCACCTACGAGAAGGGCACGCCTTTGTGGAAGGCTCGCGAACGTGGCGCCGTGCGCCCCGTGGACGAAGACGCCGAACTCGCGATGTACGAACGCTCGATGGATCGCCTCGCCGCGGCCGGGTTCGAACACTACGAGATCTCGAACTTCGCCCCGCCCGGCTACCGCTGCCGCCACAACGAGACCTACTGGGCCAACGAGGCGTACCACGGCTTCGGCGTGGGCGCCGCCCGCTACGTGAACGGGACCCGCGAACTGAACACCCGGGACACGAAGAGCTACGTGAAGAAGGTCCTCGCCGGGGAGCCGGCCACGTTCCAGACCGAGACCCTCGGCCCGCGAGACCGCGCGTTCGAGACGATCGGCACGCAACTGCGGCGGGCGGAGGGCATCGACCGTGCCCGCTTCGCGGAGCAGACCGGCTTCGAACTGGCCGACCTCGCGTCGGAACGCCTCGCGATCCTGCTCGACGCGGGATTGCTCGTCTCGGATGCGATCGGAGTCCGCTTGACCCGCCGCGGCCGCTGCCTCGCCGACGCCGCCATCGAGGAACTGATGAAGGCGAACGTCCCGACTGCTTGAGTGACGAGATTTCGCGCTTTCGCCGAGCGGCGACTCGCGGTACAGTCGATGGATTCCCGCCGTTCGCCATTCCCGGTGATTCATGAACGCGCTCTCCCGCCGCCGTCTGCTTCAACTCGCCGGTACTGCCGCTCTCGGGATGCCCGGTTCGGTCGGCGCCCGCCTCTCGGCCCCCGGCTCCGCCACGAAATCCAAACACGAGAAGTCCTGCATCTTCGTGCTGCTCTGCGGCGGCCCCAGCCACCTGGACATGTGGGACATGAAGCCGGACGCCCCGGCCGAGATCAAAGGGCCGTTCAAGCCCGCGCAGACGACCGTGCCCGGGATGCGGATCAGCGAACTGCACTCGCAACTGCCCAAGCTCGCCAAACACCTCTGCCTCATCCGCTCGATGACGCACGTGGGCAACATCAGCAATCACTTCGACGCGATGCACCACCTTCTGAGCGGCGAGGCGAATGCTCCGCTCGATTCGCCGTACATGGGCTCGATCCTCGCGAAGCAGCGGCCCAGCCAGCGTGCCCTCGCCTCATACGTGTGGCTGATCAAGTGCGTGGGTGATCCCGTGTTCTGCGCGCCGGGCCTCGCGACCGGCGGCAACCTTGGCCCGCAGTACGCCCCGCTCTTCGTCGGCGACGCGAACCTGAACCCTTCGCACCCGAACTTCAAGGCCCCCGACTCGCTCATCCCCGCGGAAGCGCCCGACCGCTTGCTCGCACGCCAGGGCTTGCTCGAAGGCATCAATCAGGGCGGCGGCAGCACGATGGAAGGGTGGAAGGGCGTTCAACGCCGCGGGTTCGAGATGGCCACCTCCACCGAGACGCGGCAGGCGTTCGAAATGGATCGCGAAGACCCGCGGCTCCGCGACCGCTACGGCCGCCACCCGCTCGGCCAGAACCTGCTCCTCGCCCGACGGCTCGTCGAGTCCGGCGTCGGTTTCGTCGTGGTGAACGGCTGGGCGGGCAAGTCCCCGTCGGACAAGCTCGGTGGCCCGCCAGCCTCCAGTTGGGACATGCACGGCAGCAACATGGGCATGGGGAACGCCTTCGGGGACGGCTCCTACGGCATGGGCTTCTGCCTCCCGCGGCTCGATCAGGCCCTCGGAGCGCTCATCACGGACCTGAAAGATCGCGGCATGCTGGAGAACACGCTGATCGTCGCGCTCGGCGAGTTCGGCCGCACGCCGAAAATCATCCCCGGAGTGAACCCCGGTCGCCAACACTGGCCGCAGTGCTACCCCGCTCTCCTCGCCGGCGGCGGCGTGAAAGGCGGCATGGTCTACGGCGAGTCGGACAAGATCGGCGCGTTCGTGAAGGACAAACCCGTCCGCATGCAGGAACTGAGCGCGACCATCTACCACGCGTTGAACGTGCCCTACGAATCCCGCGTCACGAAGGAGGGGCTCACGAAGCCCCTCACCAGCGGAACGCCACTGGACATCTTCGAGTGAGAGTCATGGATGATCTGACGAATCGGCTCATGGCGGCCGAACGGGAGCGGATCGCGAAGGATCCGCCGCCGACCCATTACACGGAGTTGCCGCCCGATTCGGATCCGAATTGGTCCGCCTATCTGCGCGAAGTGGGCCGCCTCCTCGCCGAGGGGAACGAAGGGCGATGGGCTCTCATTCACATGGGCGAACTCGTCGACGTGTTCGATACCGACATCGAGGCGTTCCATGCGGGAAGAAAACTCGGACGTACGCTGATTCGTCCGATCCGGACTTGGGAACCTGCGATCCGAACTCCGACATTCATGGTTCGATGCCGCAACTCCAGTACCCGATTGCGTCCGACGGGTTGATCGTCGACGTGCGACTGACCGCCGATTCAAAGGGCGTCACGAGCATGCTCGATGCGGGCGAGCGGCCTCCTATGGCGTTCGCACGCGCGCTGATCGACACCGGCTCGGACGTCACAGTCGTCTCGCCCACGCTGCTTCACCAAATCCGAGCAACGCTGCACGGCACGAACAAGACGACTGGGATCGGTGGTGCGACAACGGTGCGGCTGCACTTGGCCAGCCTCTACATCTTCAACGCTTCGAGCGTTCACGATCCTTGGATCGTCCGCTCCGATCTCATCGTCATGGAACTTCCCGTGGCGATCGAGTTCGACGTGCTCATCGGGATGGACGTGATCCGCACCTGCCGGCTGCATGTCGACGGTCCCAGTAAGCGATTCTCGCTCGACGGCTGATGTTCACGCCACGAGGTGATCCGGGATCCGCGGGCGGTCGTGGCGAGTGAACCACGTCAGCCCGGCGACTTGTTCCGGGCGGGACCGGTTCACGAGGCTGCCGAGCAAGCCCACGACGAGCGACACGGCGAAGGTCACGGGCAGAATCAGCGTGAAACTCAGCGGGCGGCCGCGCTCGTCCGTGATGCCAAAGAGTTCCCGCGAATAGGCGAGCGAGATCGCGGTCGCGAGCCCGGCCATGGACGCGGCCATCGCCGCCTTCGGCCCGCACCGTGGAACGAAGAACCCGAGGAAGAACATCGCGCCGAGCGGCACCAGGAAGCAGTTGAAGCTCCGGGGCATCATCTCCAGAATGTTGCGATCCTTCACGAGCAGGTTCAACGCGTACGCCGCGGCCGTGATGCACGACCCGGCCACGAGCGTCACCCGTTTCGCGAACCGCACCGATTCGCTCTTCTTCGCCTCGACCGAGATCACGGTCGCGATCGCGTTCACGCCCGAATCCAGAGTGGACATGGCGGCGGAAAGCACGGCCACGAGCACGGCCCCCGCGAGACCGGGCGGCAATTCGTTCACCATGAACATCGGGAAGATCAGGTCCGCGTCGCGTTTGGGCAACTTGTACGGGTCGAACCATGCGGCGCCGTGGCCGGCGAGGTAGAAACTCACGAGCGCGAGCCCGGCGACCACGAGCAGCGTGTTCACCAGCAAACTGGCGCAGGCCGCGGTCGCGAAACTCCGTCGTGCCGCCCGCAGGTTCGAGGAGGAGAAGTATCGCTGCACCACCATCTGGTTTCCGAGGTGCGTGCAGAGATGCCAGACGAACATCGTGGCGGCGAACCCGGCGACGCTGATTCGCTCGAAGGCGTCCGCCGGGAACCACGCGAGGGCCGAACCGCCGGGGTCGACCGTGCGGCGATACTCGTGGGACTTCGCGAGCCAGTCCGCGTTCGTGTCGTGGGTCAGCACGTAGCCGATGCACACGAGGCAGCCGCCGAGCATGAGGCCGACCTGCAGCACTTCCTTCCAGATGACGGCCCGCATCCCGCCGACCATCGTGTACACCGTGCCGGTGATCCCGACGGTCGCGGTGACGACGGCGAGCGGCACGCCGGTCACGCGGGAAACGGTCCACGACATCGCGAGCACGACGAACCCCATCCAACTCACGATCAGGCACAAGAACAGCGCCACGGCGAGGCGCCGCGGCCCGCGCCCGAAGCGGTACTCCAGGTACTCGTACACGCTCGTGAAGCGGAACCGCATCAGGAACGGGATGATCACGAGCAGCACCACGACCATCTCGGTGAGGATCGCGATCCACTTGGCCACGATCGTGGTGATGCCCGAGAGCCAGACTTCACCCGGCTCCGAAAGGTACGTGAGGCTGGACATCAGAGTGGCCATGATGCTCAGCCCGAGAGCGAACCACGGCACGCTGCGCCCGGCGAGGAAGTACTCCGATCCGGTCTTTTGCTTGCGGGAGAAATGGAGCCCCATCGCCACGAGCACGACGAGGTACAGGACGATGACGGCGTGATCCTGCCACGCGAGGGCGAGGAGCATGTTCAAGCCCCGGAGAACGCGACGAGCCGCCCTCTACCCGATCAGTTCCTTGATCGGGTCGCCTTCGCTGAGGATGGGCAGCGGTCGCTGCGCGTGGTCGAAGAAGGCGTGTTTGTGATCGATGCCGAGCACGTGGTACATTGTCGAAAGCACGCAGCCGGGGGTGTACGGCTTTGAAGTCGGGTATTCGGCGAGGGCGTTCGTCGTGCCGATGGCTTGGCCCATCTTGAGGCCGCCGCCGGCGTAGAGCACGCTCATGGCGCCGGGCCAGTGGTCGCGGCCGGCCCCGCCGTTGATCTTCGGGGTCCGGCCGAACTCGCCCATCGCCATCACCAGCACGTCGTTCTGCAAGCCGCGATCGTGGAGGTCTTCGACAAGGGCGGCCACGGCCATGTCGAACTGCGGGAGCAGGCGGCGCTTCAACTCGGTGAAGTTGTTGCCGTGCGTGTCCCACCCGCCGCCGGCCTGCACCGTGACGAACGTGACGCCGGACTCGACCAGCCGCCGAGCGAGGAGGCAACTCTGGCCGAGGTCGTTGCGGCCGTAGCGGTCGCGGAGCTTCACCGGTTCCTTGTTCACGTCGAACGCGGTCTGGGCCTTGGCGTTCGTCACCATCTCGAGGCCGTCGCGGTAGAACGTGTCGAGCCCTTCGAGGTCGCCCTTCGTGTCGATGTCGCGGCGGATGGTGTCGAGATCCTGAAGCAGTTGCTTGCGGCGGTCGAGGCGGGCGGGGTCGACGCGGCCAGGCAGCTTCAGGTTCTTCACCTGATAGCCGGCCTCGTTCGGGTTCGAGTCCGGGGAGAAGGGGTTGAACGAGGCGCCGAGGTAGGCCGCTTTGCCGAACGGAGCCTGCCGCGGCACGTTGACGTACGCCGGAAGCCCCGGGTCGTTCGGCCCGCGCATCTTCGCCACCACGGACCCGGTGGATGGATAGATGTTGTCGTTCACTTCGATCGTGGCCTGGTAGCCGGTCTGCATCCACTGCGAGCCCATGCCGTGGCCCGCATTCGTGTGGTAGGCCGAGCGGACGACACTGAGCTTGTCGAAGACCTTGGCCTGCAGCGGCAGATGTTCGCCGATCTGGATGCCGGTCACGTTCGTGGGAATGGGTTTGAATTCGCCGCGCACCTCGGCGGGAGCGTTCGGCTTGAGGTCGTACATGTCGATGTGGCTTGGGCCGCCCGCCTGCCAGATCAGGATCACGGACTTCTTGTTGGCGGCGGGTCGGGCCGCGCGAGCGCGAAGCAGGCCGGGCAGCGTGAGGCCGCCGACTGCGAGCGCTCCGACCTGCAGGAACGACCGGCGTGATCGAACTGTGAGCATGGGCGGGATCCATCGACGAGCATGATTGCGGACTGGCACTATACCGCGCCCCGAGACCCGCCGAAAGCCAATTCTTGGTGCCGTGCGGCCCGTTCATACGAAGAACAACATGACATCCGATCTCTGGACGCCGCCGAGCGGCACGCGCGGCCTCATCTTCGATTGCGACGGCACCCTCGCGGACACCATGCCCGTGCACTACGTCGCGTGGACGGCCATGCTCGATCGACACGGCATCCCCTTTCCCGAGACTCGGTTCTACGAACTCGGCGGGGTGCCCACGGCGCAGATCATCCGCATTCTCTCGCAGGAACACGGCGTGCCCGTGGCCGACGTGGACGCCATGGTGCGGGAGAAGGAGACAGCGTTCCTCGCGAACATGCACGCGGTGAAGCCGCTGCCGAAGGTGGTCGCCGTGGCCGAACGGTACCGCGGGCGATTGCCGATCGCGGTCGCCAGCGGCGGCTACCGGGAGACCGTCGCCCGCACGCTCGAAGCCCTCGCGATTCACGACTGGTTCCAGGCGACGGTGACGGCCGAAGACACGGAACGCCACAAGCCCGAACCGGACGTGTTCCTCGAAGCGGCTCGCCGGCTCGGCGTGCCGCCGGAATCGTGCGTCGTGTTCGAGGACACGGATATCGGCCTGCTCGCGGCCCGTCGCGCCGGTATGGTCGGAGTCGATGTCCGAACGGATTGGTAAGTTCGATTCACTCCGCGGAGAGTCGCCATGCCCCGCTCGTCGTTCGTGCTGATCCTCCTGGCCGCGCCGCTTTCCGCCGCGGACCCGAAACCGGGCGAGGACTACCTCGAGTTCGTTCGCAAGCAGGCGGCCGAGCTTCGCGCCGCGGACAAGCCCGCCGCCACGCTCGACGAGTGGAACAAGCAGGAGTCCGAGCTTCGCAAGAACCTGCTCGCCGCGTGGGGCGGCTTCCCCGACACTCCATGCCCGCTCGACCCGAAGAACCACGGCGAGTTGAAGCGCGACGGCTACCGCGTCGAGAAGATCACCTTTCAAACGCGGCCCGGCATCCGCATGACCTCGAACCTGTACCTGCCGGACAAGAAGGGGAAGCTTCCGGCGATCCTCATGGTGCATGGCCACTGGAAGGGAGCGAAGCAGGATCCGGTGGTGCAGTCGCGGTGCATCGGCGCCGTGAAGCTTGGGTATGTCGTGCTCTGTGTGGACGCCTTCGGCGCGGGCGAGCGCGCGATCGGCACGGCGCTCGGGGAATACCACGGCGAGATGGCCGCGGCCACGCTCCTTCCCGCGGGGCGGCCCCTCTCCGGACTCCAGGTGTACGAGAACATGCGGGCCGTGGACTACGTCCTCTCACGGCCCGAGGTGGACGGAGAGAAACTCGGCATCACCGGGGCGAGCGGAGGCGGCAACCAAAGCATGTACGCCGGCGCCTTCGACACTCGCTTCAAGGCCGCGGTCCCCGTCTGTTCCGTGGGCAACTATCAGGCGTACCTCGGGGCCGCGTGCTGCATGTGTGAAGTGGTGCCGGGCGCCCTGCGATTCGCCGAGGAGGGCCGCGTGCTTGGGCTCGCGGCTCCACGCGGGCTCATGATCGTGAACGCGACCCGAGACGCCCGGCAATTCTCCGTCGGCGAGGCGAAGAAGTCCGTGGCGTTCGCCGATTCGATCTTCAAGCTGCACAGCCAAAGCGCGAGCGTGAAGCACGCGATCTTCGACTCCCCACACGACTACAGCAAGGCGATGCGCGAAGAGATGTACGGCTGGATGGCGCTGCACCTGAAGGGCGAAGGCGACGGCGCTCCGATCAAGGAACCGGAACACAAGACGGAGAACCCCGAAGATCTGCGATGCTTCCCCGGCGACACGCGGCCGAAGGACTGGGTCACGCTGCCGCAGTTCGCCGCGGCGGAAGGAAAGGCGGCGCTCGCGGCCCGCCCGAACCGCACGCCGGAGGAATCGCGCGCGGCCCTCGTGAAGGCCCTCGGCGGCTTTCCCACGAACAAGACCGAGAGCAAATGGATCGAAGGGTTCGAAGACACCTCGGTGTTCAAGATCTCGCCGGAGCCCGGCATCACGCTCGGCATGGTCTACCGCTACGACGCGAAGAAGCCGAAGGGCACGCAGCCGCTCGCGGTGATTCTCAACACGGGGAATGACTCGCGGATGGCGTACCACAAGGCGGCGATCGCGGCCGGATGGTCCACGCTGGATCTGGAACTGCGAGCGACCGGCGCGTTGACCTCTCCCACGGACAAGATTGGCCGCGCGCCCGATCACAACACGGCGGAGTGGGGCCTCTGGATCGGTCGCCCCTTGCTCGGCCAGTGGGTCGGCGACGTTCGTCAGGCGTTGAACATGTGGGGCCCGGAAAAAGACGCCACGGGAAAGCCGATCCCGCGGGACATCATCGTGATCGGCGAAGGGCCCGCGGGGTTGGTCGCGCTCGCGGCCGCGGCCACGGACGACCGCATCACGAAAGTCGCGGCCGTGGGCACGCTGGCGAGCTACATCACGGACGTGCCGTATGAAGGCCAGCGGCTCGGCACGCTCGTCCCGGGCATCCTTCGGGACGTGGGCGACGTGCCGCACATCGCCGCGCTCGCGAAGGCGAAGAAACTTGTGATCGCGGGCGGCGTGACGGGCAACGGCCAACCGCTGACCGCGACTCAGCTTCGCACGGCGTACGCCGCCGCGAAATCCGCCACGATTCTGGACAAACCCGATCCCGCGGCAGTGGTCGCCGAGTTGAAGTGATGATGAGCCCCCTGCACAGGAAACGACTGAAGCGATGCGGACCCTCCCTCGCGCGGCGGGTCCGGAGGCGCTACACGGGTTTCCGCACGAATCGGCTGAGGATCACGGTGGCGATGAGGAGGCCGCCGGAGAGGTAAAAGGCGGCGTCGAGGCTGCCCGTGGAGTCCTTGATGAACCCGGCGGCTTGTGGGATGAAGAACGCGACGCCCCAGCCGAAGAAGACGAGCCCGTAGTTCAGGCCGAGGTTCTTCGAGCCGAAGAAGTCCGCGGTCCAGGCCGGCATCAGGGCCAGCGTTCCGCCGTACTGCCAATACACGACACCGACGGCGAGGAACAGCAGCCAGACGTTCGCGCTCGCGATCACGGAAGGGAGCGCGAAGAGACACGCGGCCGCGGCGAGGCCGTTCAGCGCGAAGGCGTTCGTGCGGCCGATCGCGTCCGAATACGAGCCGGTGCCGACACGTCCGCTCGCGTTCACCACGCCTCCATACGACGCGAGCAGCCACGCGTTCGCCGCGAAGAACGCGATGCCGGACGCGGTCTTGTTCAGGATCGGGGCCGCGTTCGCGATCACGAGCAACCCGGCCTGCGCCGAGCCCACGAAGAGCGCCACCAACGCGAAGAACTGCCACGTGCCGATCATGTGCTTGGCGGAGCGATCGATCGATGCGATCGCTGGCCGCGGCTTCGCGGAATCGGGCGCGGCGGGCGGAACGTATCCGGCCGGCGGCATCGTCAGAAATTGCGAAGCGATTACGATCACGGTGGCGAAGAGGGCCCCAAGCGTGACGAAGCTGCCGGTGAGTCCGTGCTCCGCGATCAGCGTCTTGGCGAGCGGGGCGATGTAGATCGCGGCTCCGCCGTACCCCGCGACCACGAGCCCGACGATGAGCCCGCGTCGATGCGGGCCGAACCATCGCACCGCGGCCGGAGTCGCGGCGGCGTATCCGAGGCCCATGCCGATCCCGCCGAGGATGCCGAAGCCGAGCACGAGCCCGAGGTAGCTCTTCATCAGCCCCGCGAGCACGCATCCGGCGCCAAGGCACACGCCCGCCAACGTGCAGCCGACACGCGGGCCGTACCGATCCTGCAACCGCCCGCCGGGGATCATGAACAGGGCGAACGTGAACCCGCAGATCGAGTACGCCCATGTCGCTTGGGCATCCGAAAGGTACACCCAGCCTTCGTTCAGGCCGGTCATCGGCGAACCGGCCGGGTGGTCGGCCGTGGCGATGAGGTTGGCCTTCCACACGCTCCACGCGTACAGGATGCCGAGGCACAGATTCACGAGCATGCCGGCGCCGGTCACCAGCCAGGCCCGCGCGGGAGAGGGCATGATTCACCTCGGAGGTTGCGTCCGGGCTTTGTACGAGTTCGATAGAATACCGCGATCCCGCCGCAGGAAAACCCGGTGATCCGCGTCTCGACCTTTGCCGCGTTCATGCTCCTCGCCGTACCCGCGGCCGGGTCCCTCTACCAACCCGAGGAACCGATCTCGCTCGCGGTGAAGGCGGACGGCACGCCCGAACCGCTGGACTTCGACGAGTTTCAATCGCGAATGGTGACTCTCGCCAACGTCGCGAACCCGAAGCCGAACGAGAAGGGCGAGCCGAATCGCGACCGCGCCAAGTTTCTCGACCGCGTCCGCCTGTTCCAGTCGAGGAAGAATCCGACGCCGGACGAACTCGCCGCACACGCCGCGGACCTGCTTCGCCTCGGCAACACCGATCGCGGGTTCCATCTGGACAAGGCCATCGACCTGCTCGTTCCACATACGCGGGATCGTGTTCCCAACTACTTCCTGCTGATGACGCTCGCTCAGGTTCACCTCGCACGCGGCGAACTGCGCGAAGCCCTGAACGCGTACGACAACACGCTGCTGGACGCGAAGATGCCCGCGGCCGTGAAAGGCTGGACCGAACCGCAACGGGCGTGGTTCGAGAGCCTCGACAACGACTATCTCGGCCACTACCTGCAACTTCGCATCGCGGACAAGGAGCACCCCGCGCCGCCGGATCGAGAGGAGCCGACTCCGCTGTTCCCGCTGCCGGTGAAGGGGAAGGAGACGCCGCCGTTGCGATTCGTGAACGATGCCGGGGAGTACGAACCCGGGAACCTCGCGGCCGCGGAACGGGCCAAGCTTCCGCCGAACGCCCTCGCCATCGTGCAGCAGATGCTCCTCTGGTTCCCCTCGGACACGCGGCTGTATTGGCTGCTGGCCGAGCTTTACGCCGCGGAGGGGAAACTCGACGAGGCGGACACGATCTTCTACCAGTGCACGTGGGGCCGGCAGTTCGGCAATCGCAAGCTTCTGATGGAACACAAGGGCGTGCTGTTGGCCGCTCTCGAAGCGCGCCGCCTGCAACGCGAGAAGGACCAGATCGACGCGTACCCCATCAACCTGAAACTGGTGTGGTGGTACTTCGGCGGGGTGGTGTTGCTCGCGGCGTTGGCCGTGATTCGCGGCCGCCGCAAGCGAGCCGCGCTGGACTGCCCGAAGTGTTGATTCAGTTCTTCAACTTCCGTTTCATCTCGCCGGGCCGACTGCCGCGACTCAGGACCTCGACCGCCCGTCGTTGAATCGAACCAAGTCACGGACGGTCGCCGTCCCGGGCGCCGGGTCGAGGACGACTTGATTCGCCGAGACGCCGAGGCTTCGGAGGAGATCGCTCACTCGCGTCGGAGTCTTCATGGTGGATCGCCGATTCAGAATTGGATGCGGCCGAAGAGCGAGGCCACTGTCAACGTAAACCCCGGCAGCACGTCGCCGCCGTCGAGCGTGTCGTTCGGTCCGTATCGGACCGCGTCCGTCGGGGACGTGTAGGCCGTCACCGAGCGCGACTTCGGATCGACGTACCACACGAGGCGGACGTTCGCGCGGAAGTAATCTTTCAATGTGCGATTCATTTCGCCGGGCCGATTGCTCCGACTCAGTACCTCGACCGCGAGATCGGGCGCAAGGTCGGACACGGGATCCGCCGGGACTTTGCCGTCTGGGAAGCGATCCCAATAGGTGAAGGAAACGTCCGGAAGTCGGGCCGAAGATTTGGACAACCGGATGCCGCCATCCGCCCCGGAGACGTTGCCGAGGTCGCCGTTCTCGTCGGACCATTTTCCCAACGCTCGGCCGATCAGGATCGCGAGGGTTGACTCCTGATAACCCATCGCCTTCTCCACGAGAGTGCCGTCGACGAGTTCATAGAGTCGCTCGTTGATCCGCCCGTCGTTGAATCGAACCAAGTCACGGACGGTCGCCGTCCCGGGCGCCGGGTCGAGGACGACTCGATTCGCCGAGACGCCGAGGCTTCGGAGAAGATCGCTCACTCGCGTCAGAGTCTTCATGGTGGAAGTATACCTCACGCGGGGACGCTTTCGGCCATGTGATCGGTCGGTTTGATGCGGTCGCGAATCTGCCGCGAGGCGACGCGGTTGACCACTTCGAGGTACGCCAGCGCACTGGCTTCGATCACGTCCACGCTCACGGCGCGGGCGCGGGAGCGGCGGCCGTCGTGGTCAATCTCCACCTGAGCCTCGCCCATCGCGTCCATGTCCTGGGTCACGGAGCGGACGCGGTAATCGACGACCTTCACGGGGATCCCCGTGACGCGGTTGATGGCCTTGAACAGGGCGTCGATCGGGCCGTTGCCGACGGCGGAGTCTCGCTTCACGTCCCCGTTCGCGAGCTTGAGCGCGACCGCGGCCGAGGTTTGGCTGCCGGTGCCCGCCGTGCTCGTGAATCCGGCCAGCGTCCACGTGTTCGTCGTCCCGGCTTGAAGCTGGTTCTCCGCCAGCGCCTCGATGTCCGCGTCGTACACCTCCTTCTTCTTGTCCGCGAGCTTCTTGAACTCCTCGAACAGCTTGTTCAACTGGTCGTCCGTGAGGTGGTACCCGAGGTCCGTGACGCGGGACTTGAGGGCATGGCGGCCGGAGTGCTTCCCGAGCACGAGTTCCGTTCGGGCGATGCCCACGTCCTCGGGCCGCATGATCTCGTAGGTGCTGCGTTCCTTCAACATGCCGTCCTGATGGATGCCGGCCTCGTGTGCGAAGGCGTTCTGCCCCACGATGGCCTTGTTCCGCTGCACGGCCATGCCGGTGATGTGCGAAAGCTTGCGGCTCAGCGGGTACAGGTGCTTCGTGTTGATCCCGGTGCTCAGCCCGTAGAAATCCTGACGGGTGCGGAGCGCCATCACGATCTCTTCGAGAGCGGTGTTGCCCGCGCGTTCGCCGATGCCGTTCAAGGTGCATTCCACCTGGCGGGCGCCTTCGCCCAGCGCCGCGAGGCTGTTCGCCACAGCGAGCCCGAGATCGTTGTGGCAGTGGACGCTGAGCACGACGTTGTCGATGCCGCGAACGTTTTGCTTCAGGTGGCGAATGACCGAGGCGTAGTGGCTGGGCACGGCGTAGCCCACCGTGTCCGGAATGTTCAGGGTGGTGGCCCCGGCTTCGATCGCCTTCTCCACGACCTCGGCGAGGAAGTCCAGTTCCGTGCGGGCCGCGTCCTCGGGGGAAAACTCGATGTCCGCGCAGCGGTCGCGGGCACGCTTCACCCCTTCGACCGCGCGCTGAATCACTTCTTCCCGCGACATGCGGAGCTTGAACTCCCGATGGATGGTGCTCGTGGCGAGAAAGACGTGGATGCGGCCGCGGGCGGCGTCGCGGATCGCCTCCGCGGCGCGGTCGATGTCCGTCGGGTTGCAGCGGGCGAGCCCGCAGATGATCGGCCCCTGCACCTCGCGGGCGATCGCGCGGACGGACTCGAAGTCTCCCGGGGAGGCGATCGGGAACCCGGCTTCGATCACGTCCACGCCGAGGTCCGCGAGGGCGCGGGCCATCTCCATCTTCTCGCCGAGGTTCATGCTGCAACCGGGGCTCTGTTCGCCGTCGCGCAGCGTGGTGTCGAAGATGATGACTCGATTCGGGTCCGTCGGCATCGCAGGCTCTCCGGGTGGCGCCGGCTTCCGGCCGGCGCGTCGAGTGTGAAACGAAAAAGCCCCGGAACTGGGTTCCGGGGCCGTTTGGTCTGCCGCTGAGTTGGCTTCAACCCGTGCGGAATCGACAACGCCCCCGGTCTGGCCGGAGAAGTCGAAGCTCGGGAAGAAGCCGATTGGCTCGGTTCATACCGCCAAGCTTAGTCGAGCCGCGGACCGGCAACAAGGGGAAATTCCCGATTCCGGCTTCGCGCCGGGTGCGGGTTCGGCTATGCGGCGGGCATGCCTCGAATGCCCGGATTGCGATCGGCGGTGGCGATCTCCGTGGGCGCGCACCTGGCGCTGGCCGCGGGGTGGCTCGCCTTTGTGCGTGAGCATCGGGGCGATGCGAAGCCGCGGGCGACATTCGAAACCCGAGCCGACGTGCATCTCGAGTTCCTTCGCGACGACGATCCGCCGGCCCCGGTCGTGCGGCCGCACGATGCCGAATCTCCGCCGCCACCCGTGGCGTCCGCCGAGCCGGCGCCCGAGGTCGTGCCCGAAGGGCCGCCGAAGGCATTGGCCTTCACCGTGCCGCACTCGCTTCCGAAAGAACTCCTCGCGATGATGAAGCGGCCGGCGCCGCCCGCCGCGATCCAAACCGTCGCAGCCACGATCCCCAAGGGGCCCGCGTGGGCCACGAGCGGTTCGCCGATCCACGGTGCGCTCGACGCCCGTCAACGCGTCGTCTATGTGCTGGACGCCTCGGGCAGCATGGGTGAATGGGGCAAGTTCGACTCCGCCCGTGCGGCCCTGATCGCGACGCTGAAACTTCAACCCGAGACGGTGCGGTTTCAGGTCGTCGTTTATTCCGGAACCGCGTTCACGCCGTTGATGTCCGCACCCGGCGAGTGCCGCCCGGCGAACGCCGAGAACGTCGCTCGGTTGGTGGAGACGCTGGAGAGGCTGCCCGCACCTGCGGGGCGAAGCCAACACATTGAAGGGATCCGCCTCGCTCTGGGTTACCGTCCGGACGTGTTGCTGCTCTTCACGGATGGGGAAGACCTGCCGCTCGGCTCGATCCGCGGGCTGTTGAAGCAAGCGGATCGCAAGACGACGCTCTGCGCCGCGAAGGTGAGTTCCCGAGGCGTGAACTCACCTGTCGAGGTGAAGTGACGGATCACTTCTTCTTCGGCTCTTCCTTCTTCGGCTCGGCGTCCGGCGGGAGGGCGGCCTTCAGCAGCGTGCCGTTCGTGCCGTTGTAAACCCGGACGACGCCGTCCTCGCCGCCCGCGGCCACGATCGCGCCGTCCGTGCTGGCGCTCACGCAGTACAGGTAGTCCGTGGCGCCGGGGTACTGCCGCATGTTGCTGCCGTTGTCCGCGTTCCACATGCGAACGCTCGCGTCGCCGGACACGGTGAGGAACTGTGGCGTCTTCCCCACGAAGAAGAGTTGCGTCACCTGCTTCGTGTGCCCCTGCATGTCCCGGAGCTTCTCGCCCTTCTCGTAGTCCCACACCTTCACGAAGTTGTCCGCCCCGCAGGATGCGATCTTCTTGCCGTCCGGCGTCCAGCCAACGCCCATGACATGGTGCGTGTGCCCTTCGAACGACTTGACGAACTTGCCGCTCGCGACGTCGAACACCTTCACGAACTTGTCCGCGGCGCAGGTGGCGAGCAATTTGCCGTCCGGCGAGAACGCGACCCCGAAGACGGTGTCCGAGTGGCCGTTCTTGATCTCGCTCACGGGCTTGCCCGCGGCGTCGAAGAGTTTGATCTCGCCGTCCTCGGTCGGGGCGCCGCCGCCGGTGGCGAACTTGGTTCCGTCCGCGGACCAGGCGATGGCGCAGACGCGGTCGGCGAACGGGCCGGGCTTGTCCCCTTCCGCGCGGACGCGGGCCTTCGGCTCGCCCTTCGCGAGGTCCCACAGGGTCAGTTCCTGGAAGCTGCCCGTGGCGAGGGTCTTGCCGTCCGGCGAGAAGGCCATCGATTCCACGAGCGAGATGTGGGCGGCCTTCGGGTCCTTGCCGCTGGTCGTCTTCAGCGTCGTGTCCACGAGCGACTTCGCGAAGACCCAGTCGTCTTTCTTGGGCGTGCCCTTCTTGGCGTCCGCCGGTTCGGACTTGAGTTCGAAGAGGTGAACCTGGTTGCCGCGGCTCGCGGCCACGAGTTTGCCGTCCGGCGTCACCGCGACCGCCCGCACCGGCTTCACCAGGACTGGCGGCAGGTCGACCACGATCTTCTTCTTCACGCGCGCCATCGTCGGCATCTTCGCGCCTTCGTCGATCCAGAGCTTCAGCAGGCTCAACTCCTGCGACGTGAGCGGCTCCTCGCTCTTCGGCGGCATGATCGGCTTCTTCTGCCGGCTGCAGAACAGGAAGATGCTGCTCTCGGCGCTCTTCCCGGGCACCACCGCCACGCCGCGCTTGCCGCCCTTCATCACTCCGGCATACGTGCTCATGTCGAACTTCGCTTCGACGATGCTCCCGGAGTGGCACACGAAGCACTTGTTCTCGAAGATCGGTTCGATGTCCTTCGAGTACTCCACGGGGTCCTTCCGCTTCAGATCCACGGTCGGGATCGGGGGAAGGTCCTTCTTTTCCTGAGTGGGCGCGACGCCGGACGCCGCGAGCACGACGGCCAGCGCGAGGAAAGCGAGTGAACGCATGGAGAACTCCCGTCAGTGTGGTCCGCACGCTCCGCGAGCGGCACAAATCCAGTTGATGTCTTTTCAGGTCGAAAAGCGACTTGAGATGAGCCGCACGCGGACGTGCGGGCCACACTCGTCACTTCTTCTTGTCCGCGGGGGCCACGGTGAAGCTCACCTTCGTCTCGTGGGTGATCGGGTACTTCTTGTCGTAGATCGCCGTGACGGTGATCGTGCCGGCGACGGCGCCGGGCTTCGCGTCGGCCGCGGCCTTGAACGTCAACTTCGCTTCGTCCTTGCCCGCGGGCACGGTCACTTCTTCCGCCGTGACGCCGGTCACGCCCATCGGCGGAACGAACTTCACCTTGAACTCGCCGGCGAACCCGTACTGGCGATCGATCTTGATCGGCGCTTCGACCGTCGTTCCGGCCTTGATCACGTTGTTGGGGATCGGCCCGGCGGTGAACTTCGCGACGCTCGTGGGCAGCACCGTGATCTCGACCGGATCGGTGAAGGCGCTGGCGGGCACGTTCGTTTTCGCGGGCTTCGCCGCCATCGGATCGCGGGTGAACCCGACTTGCGAATCGCCGCGAAGCACGACCGAGTAGACGCCGGGCGGCGCCGTGGACTTCACGTCGATGTTCACGACCACATCCGGCTTCGCCATCGTGGGCTGCGCCGCGACCGCCATCGTGATCGGAGCCTGCTGCGGGTTCTGCATCATCGGCTCGGGCACGAGCGTCACGTTCGGCTTTTCGGCCCCGATCCAACTCGCCTTCACCGGCAGCGTCAGTTTGTCGCCTTGCTTCACCACGATGGGGCCGGTGACCTTGTCTTCCTTGCCCATGGGCGGCTTGATGATCGCCGCCGCCGGATCGGCCGTCACTTTGAAGAAGCCCTTCTCCGGGCGAACGGAGAGCACGAGCGTTTGCGAAAGCCGCGACACCACGGGGATGTTCTGCCCCGGTTGCGTGCCCCACACCACGGACGACGGCCTCGCCTCTCGCACGAGCGCGGCGCCAGTCGGGAGCGTGGCCGTGGCCTTCACCGTGATCGCTCCGGAGAACACGGCCGCGCTCGGGCCGACGTTCAATACGAGCGTGCCCCACTTGGCTCCGGGACCGATCACGGTCGGCTTCGCCGTCACGCCCGCGGGCAGCCCCTCGGCCGTCAGCGTGATCGGACCGTTGAAGCCGTCCATGCGGTGAATGAAGACCTCGAGGGCTTCGGTGCCGTCCTGACGGGCCGAGGAGCCCGTGTGGTAGCTCTTGGCGTACGGCTTCACGATCGCGCGGAAGTCCGGCTTCGCGGGGCCGACACGCAGGCGGTACATCGTCGACGGCCCGAAGAGGAAGGTCGACTCGCGGCAGCCCACCGCGATCAGGAACTTGCCGTCCGCCGGGGCGGTGAACTTGTACGGCGGCGGATCCCCGGACCGGTTGTAGAACTCGGTCGGGTGCAGGTTGATGTTCTGGTTGTCCGTCTCGTCGTCGATCTCGCCCGAGAGGTCGCTCATCTTGGACATCGGCGTCTTCGGATCGGCCGGCGAGTACACGTTGAAGTAGAAGTCCGCCGCGCGGCCGTTCCGCTCCGCCGTCACTTCCACGTACAGCACGTCGCCTTTCTTCGCCTCGAAGGAGTACCAGTCGCGTTCGCCCTTCTTGTGGATCATGGCTCCGACTTCGCACGGAGCCGCGATCGCTTCGGGAGCGTCCGGTTTCGTGCCGCCCTCGCTCTTCTTCACGACCAGCTTCTCGCGGGTGAAGTAGACGGGCACGCCGTTCGAGGTTCCGCCCGGCCCTTTGATGCTGTACTCGAAGCCGTCCTGCAGCGCGGTCGCGGGTTCGACGCGATCGCGAATCACGAGCCGTTGCGCGGCCAGCGGATCGGCCGGCGGCGTGATCGTCACCGTCGCCTTGTCCAGGGGTTTGCCGTCGATGAAGAAGCCGGACGGCGTACCACCCGGAAGATTGCGACCGTAGAGCGTCACGGGCGTGGCCTTGCCCGCCTCGATGGCCGGCGGGTACACCGCGTCGATCCAGGGAGCCGTGTTGATGCTGAGGCGGTAGCCGAAGTCCACACCGCCCGCGAGGTACGTGAACTCGAAGAGCCGAACGAGGTAGTCGCCGTCCTCGGGAAGCGTGACGTCCGCGAGGGCGTCCGCCTCGCGATAGTTGCGGTTCAGCGCCAGCTTCCGACCCGCGGTCGAATAGACCTCGATCATCGGCTTCACTTTGCTGTCCAGGCTCGACGCGCGGCACGCGATCAGCACGCGTTGCCCCTTCTTGCCCGCGAACTGGGTGTAGTCCACGTCCGTGCCCGCGGAGATCACGCCGTTCACGGTGGTTCCGATTTCCACCTTTTGGGCTTCGGGCACGTCGTTGTTCGGTTCCTTCTCGAGAAGTTCGACGAACTCGCCGACGGTGAAGGCTCGCGGATTGCTGACGCCCCACTTGTTCACCACGCGGAGGTCGTAGTTGCCGAGCGGCGTCGCGGCATCGACCGTCACTTTGAACTTGAACGGCCCGGTCGGCGGAATCGCGGCCGCCTTCGGCGGCGGATCCTTCTTCTTCGGATCGGCCTCAGGAGCCTTCGGCGGAAGGTACTCGCCCTTGATGCCGGGATGCGAGAAGAGCAGCCCCGTGGGGGCGTCCAGATCGAAGCCGGTGATCGACACTTCGACGGACGTTCCGGCCTTGGCTCCGCCGGGGAACACGTTGTTGATGCGCGGCGTGGGGAGGCCGGGCGGCGGCGGTTGCTGCTGGGCGAAGGCGTCGGTCGCGAGGGCCCACACCGCAAATGCAACGAGGCTGAATGCGAGCCGTCGCATGGAGAGTCTCCGGAGTGGCGGTCGGCGGATGTCGGAAGCGAGCCGTGGCCCGCGGTTCGGCAGGATGTGATGATCCTAAGTGAGACGCGCGCGGCGGTCAAGCCCGTGCCAGGGCCGCGGCGCCGGTTTTTGCCGCGGCCGCGACCGCCCGCTAACCTGACAACGCATTCTTCCTTCAGGGATTACCCGTGCTCATTTACGAATCGCCGGATCAGCTCGCGGCCGAACCGGACGCCAAACGCTGGCTGCACACCGTGCTGCTCACCGCGCTCCGCGATCAGGCCGAACGCGTCGAGGTGCGGTTCATGGAAGGCGAGGGCACGCTCTACTATCGGGTGGATGGCCGGGACTGGGAACTGATGCCGCCGCCGGACGAGGTGTACCCCGTGCTGAAGGACACGGTTCGAGAAGTGGCGCGGCTCGTGCGACCGGAGCGCCCGGACGTGACCGTGATGTTCGGCACGCCCGAGGCCCGATTCGAGCCGCTGGAAATCGGCTGGCTCACGTATCAGATCGGCGGGTACTGGGTGGACATCGCCGTGCGGATCGATCCGCGGGAGCCGTTCGGCTGGATCCGCTTCGATCTCGACGGCGCGGACGAATTCGCGACCGCCGCCGGCGAGGCCCTCGCGGCGTACGTCGAACTCGCGTGATCAATCGGCCCCGGGGCCCGTCATCTTCTCGGGGCGAACGATCGCGTCGAACTTCTCCCCCGTGAGCGGGCCGGATCCGTCCTTGAGGGGCGGGGCGAGATTCACGGCTTCCTCGCGGAGCGTGGTGCCGTTGTGGTGCGCGGTCTTGGCGATCTTCGCCGCCGCGTCGTACCCGATGTGTCGGTTCAACGCCGTCACGAGCATCAGCGAGTTCTTCAGGATCCCGGCGATCGCGTCCCGATTCGCGTCGATGCCCTTCCGCACCTTCCCGCCCGCCCTCGGCTTCAGCTTCGATTGGTCGACCTCGACCATGCCGCTGTCCGCGCCCACCGAGTATTCGAGGGCTTCGTAGTCGGTCTCGGGCATGTCCGCCGCGCAGTGTTCGCGGTAGCTTCGGCACGCGTCCGCGAGCAGGCGAACGGAGTGGAGAAAGTTGTGAATGATGACCGGCTTGAAGACGTTGAGTTCGAAGTTGCCCTGGCTCGCGGCGAAGCCGATGGCCGCGTCGGCGCCCATCACCTGAACGCAGACCATCGTCATCGCTTCGCTTTGCGTCGGGTTCACCTTGCCGGGCATGATCGAGGACCCGGGCTCGTTCTCTGGAATGGTGAGTTCGCCGAGGCCGCAACGCGGGCCGGACGCGAGCCAGCGGATGTCGTTGGCGATCTTCATGAGCCCGGCGGCGAGGGCCTTCAGCGCTCCGCTGGCGAATACGAGCGGCTCATGGCCCGCGAGCGCCTGGAACTTGTTCGGCGCCGTGACGAACGGGAGTTTCGTCAGTTCCGCGATCTTCTTCGCCACGCGGTCCGCGAACTCCTTGTGGGCGTTGAGTCCGGTGCCGACCGCGGTGCCGCCGAGGGCGAGTTCATGGAGCATCGGCAAACTCGCCTCAACGGCGGCGAGGCCATAATCCATTTGGGCCACGTAGCCACTGAACTCCTGGCCGAGGGTGAGCGGCACCGCGTCCATCAGATGCGTGCGGCCGATCTTCACGATGCCCGCGAACTCCTTCGCCTTCGCGTCGAACACGTCCCGCAGGGACTTCACGCTCGGAATCAGCGTGTGAATCAGTTCCTCGACCGCGGCGACGTGCATGGCCGTGGGGAAGGTGTCGTTGCTGGACTGCGACATGTTCACGTCGTCGTTCGGATGCACGGGCTTCTTCGAGCCCATGACGCCGCCGGCGAGTTCGATCGCGCGGTTCGAGATGACTTCGTTCACGTTCATGTTGCTCTGCGTGCCGCTGCCTGTTTGCCACACGCGGAGCGGGAAGTGATCGTCCAGTTTGCCGGCGATCACTTCATCGGCGGCCTTCGCGATCAGGTCCGCCTTCTCCTTCGCGAGCAGTCCGAGGTCGGCGTTCACGAGCGCGGCGGCTTTCTTCAACGTGCCGAAGGCGCGGATCACGGCGCGGGGCATCGTGTCCGCCCCGACGGCGAAGTGAACCAGCGAGCGGGCCGTCTGGGCGCCGTAGTAGCGGTCCGCGGGCACGCGGATCGGGCCCATGCTGTCGGTCTCGGTGCGATATTCGGCCATCGGGGAGCGCTCGTGAGGACGTTGAACGGGGGGGCTATTGTAAGTGGCGGAGCGGCGGCGAGGCGAACAGTCGGTTCACGCTCGCCGCCGGGCGGAATTCGTTCGCAGCCTCCGCCCTCGGGTGGTAGAGAAACCACACCACCCGAGGATCTCCGCATGCGTCACGTCTTCCGCCCGGCGCTCGCCCTTCTTGCCACCGGCTTGCTCCTCGCGACGGGGCGGGCCGACGAGGCCTCCGTTCGCAAGGCCGCCACGTTTTACGCGTCGTTCGACGAAGCCGTGACGGGCGACTTCGGCGGGGGAGATCTCGACGTGGGGACGCGATTCCCGCACCCGACCGAGAAGGGCCGGTTCGTCTTCGAGAAGGGCTCCGACACGACCGTGCTGAAGATCGCGAAGGGGAAAGGGATCTCCGGTGGGGCGTTCGAAGCGACCGACGTGGTGCCGAAGAACGGCTGGCTGCACTTCCCCGTGAAGGGCAACCTCGCCTTCAAGAAAGACGGCTGGTCCGGGTCGCTCTCGGTCTGGTGCAACACCGATCCGCACCGGCTCATCAAGTCGAAGTTCTGCGACCCGGTGCAGATCACGCAGAACGGCTACGACAACGGCGCCTTGTGGTTCGACTTCAACGACGCGAAGCCGCGGGCTCTCCGGTTCGGCGCGTACACGGCCCGCCCCGCCGGGCAGAAGGCCGTTCCCGAATCCGACCCGAAGGCTCCTCTGATCCGCCTGCCGAATGTGGATTGGAAGTCGGGCGAATGGCGCCACGTGGCGCTCACGTTCCAAAATCTCGACACCGGCAAGCCGGACGCCGTGACCACGCTATACATCGACGGCAAGAAGATCGGCGAGGTGAAGGACCAGGCGATCGCGATGGGCTGGGACGTCGAGAAGGCCAAAGTGTACCTCTCCCTCGGATACGTCGGCCTCATGGACGAGTTTGCCCTCTTCGACCGGGCTCTCACGGCCGAGGAAGTGGCGCTGCTGCACGCGAAGCCGAACCTGCTGAGCCCGCTCAAGCGGAAATGACGAGGCGCTTGGGAACGGCCTGCGTGGTTCGGTCGACCAGATGCCGGAGTGATGGGAGGAGGAGCGCCACGGATGTACGACTTGATCGGAGACATACACGGCCACGCCGATGAACTGGTTCAACTGCTCGAAGCCCTGGAGTATCGGGACTTCGGCGGCGTGTACCGCCATCCCGAGCGGAAAGTGATCTTCCTCGGGGACTTCATCGACCGCGGGCCGCAGATTCCGCGTGTGCTGGGTATCGTCCGCCCGATGGTCGAGGCCGGGCATGCGCTCGCCGTCATGGGGAATCATGAACTCAACGCGCTGGCGTTCCACACCGAGGATCGAGACGCGCCGGGAGAGCGCCTGCGCCGCCGGACGGCGAAGAACGAGAAGCAGCACCGGGCCACACTGGAACAGTTGTCCTCGGAGGTCCTTCGGTCTCACCTGAACTGGTTTCGGACTTTGCCGATGTGGCTGGAACTCGACGGGCTCCGGGCCGTCCACGCGTGCTGGGACGAACGAGCGATCGGTGCGGTCTCCGCGGGTCTTCAAAGTCACGGAGGCATCACGGACGACTTTCTGCACTCGGCCTGCCGAAAAGGACAGCCCCTCTTCGCGCCGGTCGAGATCTTGCTGAAGGGCAAAGAAGGCAAGCTGCCGGAGGGAGCGTCGTTCGTGGACAAGGATGGTCACGTTCGTACCGAGATCCGCACGCGTTGGTACCTGCCTCCGGAGGGGCACACCTACCGAAGCTACGCGCTGCAGTCGGACCCGATCGACTGCGACCATCCGCTCGACGCATCCGTCGCCGCCGCCGCCTCGCCGTACCCGACGGACGGCAAGCCGATCTTCCTCGGCCACTATTGGCTCTCCGCCGTGCAGCCGAGCGTCCTGACGCGGAATGTGGCGTGTCTCGACTTCAGCGTCGCCAAGAAAGGCTTCCTGTGCGCCTATCGGTGGAACGGCGAACGGATCTTGAGCGACGAGAACTTCGTGCGTGCGAATCGCACGTGACCGCACGACCAAGTCCGACGGGGCCGGTATGAATCGTTTCGTGGATTCGTGGAGGTTCCAATTCGTTTCGTGGAATTCGTGGAATGGAATACCAACGCTTGAGACCGCTCGCACGGACTCCGAACACATTCGCCACGAGCCCAACGCATGCTACAGCGGCCGATGGGTGCCAGCGGTAAGCGTGGAGCCGTTCAATCGCATGCCACCACCACGAGCGATTCGTCCGCCTCGGCGGAACTCAGCGGACGGCCAAGCCGAACCCGCCATGGTCGGTTTGACCCGGTGAGCATGTTCGCCGTCGATTTCCACTTCCATCAGTGAGTGGCAAAGCGTTTGAAAGATCGAGCCACAGCGCCCGCTATCGCATCTCCCCATCATCGCACAACCAGTGTCCGCCTGTGCGGACGATGCGACTTCGCTCGTGGTGGCGTCTCGCCGAAGCAATGCCAATGCGATAGCGGGCGATAGACTCGACTTCGGCAGCGTCTTAATGGAGGTCAGGCAGCGAGATTTCCGGTAACATCGGCTCATCACTTGCCGGTTGTTCCACGGGAAGACTCTCCATGGTCCCGGATGGCGACTCGACGGAGTCGGGCGGCCCCACGTGGTTGCTCGATCAGTTGAATGAACAACGCGAGCGGTTCCTGACGTTCGTGCGGTGGCGATCCACAGGTGCACTGAGTGCGCGACGCGACCCGGAGGATCTCCTCCAACTGGCGTTCATCAATGCTTGCGAACGATGGATGGATCTGGCGAGATCGGGAATGGCGATCGATGCGTGGTTCTACCGCATCATCCTGAATGTCCTGTTCGACGACCATGATTTTCACTCGCGGCAGCGGCGTGACCATCGCCTTGACAGGGACTGGCCGGATCGGTCGTCCGCCCAGGTGGGGCTCGGACTGCGGAATACCGACACGAGCCCGAGCGAGGCGTTGGGTCGGAAGGAGACGAGAATGCGGATCGACCGCGTTCTCGCCCTGCTTCCGGCGGACCAGCAGCAAATCCTGGTGCTGGTCCATTTCGCGGAACTGACACGCGAGCAGGCGGCGGAACTCCTGCAGATCGAAGGCGCGACGGCACGACAGCGATATGCCCGCGCCCGGGCCCGGTTCCGCGAAGCGTGGAAATCGCTTTTCGGCGACGAGGATTTTGGAGCATGACCCGGCCGGACGACGAGAATGACGAAAAATGGGACGTGCTCGGCCGATTCCTGGAAGAGCTTCAGTCGGCCGCGCACGTTGAGCCAGTACTGCGGCGCTACTCCGAAGCACATCCCGCTTGGGCCCGGGATTTTTTCGAAGAAGCGGTGTTGAATCGCGTGCTGGATGAAGGCCGACCCGATTTCGGGCTCCCCGACCCGAGCCTGTTCCAGGACTTCCGCGTCCTACGAAGGATTGCCTCGGGCGGCATGGGCGTCGTATTCGAGGCCGAGCAACTTTCGCTCCGGCGGAGGGTGGCCCTCAAGGTTCGGCACGGGGTCGATTCGCCCGAGCGGCGTGCAGCCTTCGAACGCGAACAACACACGCTTGCTCTGCTCCACCACTCGCACATCGTTGCGATTCATCATTCCGGTCAATGCGGCGATCGCCAGTTCTTCACCATGGCCTTTATCAACGGACCATCGCTTCATCAGGTCCTGCGTGAAACCTGGAGACGGGCGTTCCGTAACGAATCCGTTCCCAGTCTCCTGACTCTGATCGAGGAATTGGGGACAGCCCCGCGTGCCGCCGACCTCACTCGATTCACGCGGTCCGTTCCGGACTTCACAGTGTGTACGATGCAGGGTGCATCGGAGGCCGAGTACACGCAGCAATCTCGGAGACCAGTCCGCCTCCCGGCTGCATATTTTCGATCGATCGCCGGTTTGATCGCGGACGCGGCCGAGGCGGTGTCCCACGCTCATGCCGCGAACGTCGTCCACCGGGATATCAAACCGTCCAACATTATGCTCGATGCGGCCGGGCAGTGCTTCCTCATCGACTTCGGTCTTGCCGAGATGGCGAATCGGGGCGCCCTCGAGCATCCAAAACTTCCCGGCAAACCGGCCGGCACACCGGGATACATCGCACCGGAACGTCTCGATGCAGGTAGTTCACCCTTCAACATGCGATCCGACATCTGGAGCCTCGGAGCCACGTTCTTTGAAGCACTGACTCTGCGGCGTCCCGAACCGGATGGGCCATCGATCGAAGCGCTCGCTCCGGGGGCGCCGGCAGACTTGGCGGCAATCTGCCGTAAGGCCATGCTTCCGGTGGATCGACGATATGGGTCCGCGATGGAACTTGCGAACGACCTGCACTGCTGGATGGAGGGACGGCCAACTTCCGCCCGGCCGATCGCGACCTGGCTGCGTTGCGCGATGTGGTGCAGTAGAAACAAGGGTTGGGCGGCATCTCTTGTCGCGGGGGTGGCACTGCTGGCTGGCGCCTTTGCGTTTCTGATTCTGCACGCCGAACATCGGGCCGAACGGGCAGAGTTGCGGAGCCAGACGGCACTGGCTGAAGCGGCGGAAGAACGCCGCATCGCCTTGCTGCGTGAGCGAGAGTCCTGGTTGATGGACGCCCAGCAGTTATCCGGAACTGATGCCCGCAATGGCTGGTTCCCCAAGGCGTGGTCCCTACTTGAGCGTGCGAACGCTGTGCAGTCCGACGACAAACTTCGCGATCTGGCTGTTGCCTCTCTGGGCGGGATCGACGTGCAACTGACCAAGGACTTTTCGTTCGGCGGTTCGGCCATCGCCTTCGATCCGCGAAGCGATCGCGTGATGATCGGCGGTTGGACCGACCCGCAGGGCCGGCGCATGCAACCGGCGAAGGTCTGGTCGAGCATTTCAGATGAACTGATCGAGTCCCCGCGGACCGAAGATGGTTTGGTGGCCTTCTCGACGAATGGACATCCGGTTCAACTTCTCCGCACGAACGGCGCGCTCGTGCTCTGGGATCTGGAGACCAAATCCGAGGTTTGGCGGGCTGCGGCTCCGGGTGATCCGTTGGACCCTCCTCCGGTCGCACTGGCCACCGATGCGTCGCTGATCGCAGCCGCCGAGAAAGCCGCGCCCGAACGACCCCGCACGCGGATCTGGCGAGCGAATTCCGTTGCTCCGATTCTTGAAACCGGATTCGCAGCCGAGGCCATCGCATTCTCACCGTCTGGTGAATTTGTAGCGCTTGCGAACTCGGCGACGCGACGACTCGAAGTTCACTCGTTGAGCACGTTGCAAACCGTGGCCGAGTTGCCGACGGATGCGCTGCCTCTCTGCGGGCTCGCATTTGGAAGGAATGCGAAGCCCGGATCTGAACCGCTGAGTCATTTTCTCCTCGCGGCGGGTGACTCCGGAGGCACGGTCACCGTTTGGAACCTTCGGACACGCATGCCGCTGAGCCATTGCCGTGGTATGGCCCGCAAGGTGAACGCGCTTGCGTTTCATCCAGACGGAACGCTTTTGGCCACAGGCGGCCGAGATGATGTGCAACTCTGGGATGTATCCACTGGAAAATCGATCTTGCGGATCCGGACAGACCGGGGAATGGACTATGTCACGCAGATGGCATTTACTCCGGATGGGGAGTCACTTGGAATTGCAAGCCTAGGAGTGTTCTACCCTGCAAGCGTGACGATTTGGAAGATACAGGTTCGGCGTGGGCTTCAAACGCTTCGTGGATTCACTGGACAGGTTGAACGAATCGTTGTGTCGCCGGACGGTCGTCGTGTTGCAGCTCTGGCACAGAACTGGGAAGTCGGTATCTGGGATCTCGCGACCGGCCATCTTCTCCGTCTTGTGGATGTTCCGCCCGGTTCCTACGCAGACAATGCCGCACTGATATTCAGCCGCGATGGCCAGAGCATCACCTATTCCGTCGGTTCCGATTCAAACACGCGCGTGATCCAATTCGATGTCGATACCGCGAAGGAACTCGGCCGCTGGACCCTTCCGCCGGGCCTTCAGAACACGATGGCGTTCGATGATCTCGGTCGCCTGCTTCATTTTCAGGTCGAACTGGATCGCGGGCATGCACTGCCGCACACCCACTTCTCATGGAAAGAGCATGCGCGTACGGGACGGCTGCGCATCTTGTCGGGCAAGTCTCCGGGAATGGCGGTCTCCGAGATCCGCGACTTCGCACGCCACGTCTTCGTGGCCCGGATTACACCGAACGGGCAGTGGCTGGTGATCGATGGTCTGGAAAACGAGACGGTCCAGTCGCTCAAGGTCTTTCGGACCGATTCCGGCCGAGTCGCAGCCACTCGACCCATCACTCGGAAGTCACTGGGATCGGACCTGACTTTAGACACGAACGGCCGTGCGGCATGGGTGACGGACGACCATGGGTTGCACCGTCTGGAATTGCCAGGTGGGCCAGATCGCATTTGTTCCGGCACTTCGATATTGGCCTCGAGCGGTACCACGTCCTTCTATTGCTGTCGTTCGCATGGCGAAGAGGCGGGTTGCCTGTTGGGCAGGAGCGGAGCCGGAAGCAAGATCGCCAACTTGTCGCACCGCACAACGGTCAACCATGCGGCGTTTGACGCCGCCGGCCAGCGACTCATCTGGGGCGCTCCCAGCGGCCATCTTTTTGTTTGCGATCTCCCGACGGTCCTGCACAAGCTGCAATCGCTCGGCATCGCATGGTGAGGTTCGGCCTCACTCAATTCCACATCCATTTGTCATCTTGCACATCTTCAGTGTCACACTGTTGTCCGCCGCGCCGGTGTCAATTCAGAGAGAGTCCGAGACTCCCGCTCAACCGTGCCCCCAGTGCTGAGTGACCCATGGATCAATTTCTCCGCATGACTTGCCCCAATTGCGGCAAGGATTTGAAGGCCTCACCCGCGTCTGCCGGGAAACGAGCGAAGTGCCCGCGCAAGACGTGCAACACGGTATTCCAGGTGCCTGGGCTCCCGATCGCTCCTCAGGAGTCCAACAACGCCCCGATGGACCTCGATTTCCTGGCGATGCCCGCACCCACGACATCGCAGCCACCGGTGCGTTCGCCGTACCGCAACGACGAACCGGTTGAAGGAGAGGACCACTCGAAGCGCATCCCGTGGACGACCGTCAGTGTGATCGGTGGCGTGGTGCTAATCATGCTGCTCGCGTCGGGCATTTACTGGTGGAGCGGCCGGCCCACTTCGGTGCAGATCGCGTCGTATGAAGCCTTCCTGCGTGCCGGGAACGAATTGATCGACATGCAAATGTCGTTCGAGACCGGCGAGGACCTGTATGCCTCTGAATCCCGCTTGCGTGAGAAGGCCCGAGAAATGCTGGCCGCGAAGGAAAAGTGTCTGTCCGTCACCGGCCGACGCAAGGCATCTCTGGAAGAACGCTTCAAGGAGCGCCAGGGCAACTTGAAAAGGAGGGCGACAGAATTGATCTCCTCGGGCAAGCCCGGGGCGTTGCTCAGTCCGGATGTCCTGGCACATGGCTCGACAGATTACCGTGAATTCGGTTGGCCGAGTCGCAAGGCGGCTCCGGTCAAGCCCGCTCCGGTCAATCCCGCTCCATTCGATCCCTCGGCTCGTTTGCGACAGATCGCCGGTGTTTGGGATGCCAAGGACTTCTCCTTCACGATCGGGCCGGATGGGCAGGGGACAGCGTTGCTCATCGGGAACTTCAGCCAGGGGACCGGCAACTTCTCCGTCAAGGACAAGAATGGCCTACCGGTGGAATTGACCGCCTCTTTCCAAGTGAAGTTTCAAGGCGAAGAGCCGCGGTGGACATTCAATATCGAGCCGACGCCCGGGCTGAACTGCAAGTACTCGTTTGCCGTGTTACCGAGCACGGGCTCCGATTCCCTTGTGGTGAAGGAGTTGGGTGGCGGCCGCATCGAGCCGAATCCGACGACGATGAAGCGACGCCTGGCGGCCCCTGCACAGGCAGTGAGAGCCGATCGAGAGGTCGAAGGGGAATGGAAAATGGAAACCGGCTATCTCGTTTATACGGGACAGGAAAGCCAGCAGATGATTATGAAATCCGACATCATGCTTCGAATCGGGGCCGGATCGCTGGAGTACTCGGGCCGGTCGGGCGGGACACCCCTGAATGCCAAACTCAACGTGACCTTCGATTCCACCGCGACGCCAAAACGATTCAGAATGGTTGATCCAGGCGACCGCAACGATTTCCAGGAAGGGGTTTATCGCGTGGATGGCGATGTCTTGTTGATGAGAACTCTCAAGCGTGGCAGCGCCAAATTCTCGCTCGATCTGGAGTCCGACTCGGTACGTCTGGACAAGAACGCCTCAGGAAAGGACTCCGACGTTCCTTTGGGATTCCTGATGCGGAAAGGCGACCCGGACACGATCTTCCGATACGTCCGCGTCAAAACCGGGTCGCCCGAACCGGCTCCCAAAGCAGTCGATCTCTCCGCCGCCGTGAAGTCGTTGGAGGGAACGTGGGATGCGAAGAATCTCACACTGACAATTCGACCCGACGGCAGCGGCACTGCAGTCGCGTTTGCAGAAGGCAGCGGGGCTGTCACGGCATTCTTCGGATACTTCAAGGTCGCGATCAGGAACGGCGCGCCCAATATCGCATTCAGTATTGTCTCGGGCGCCACAAAGCGTGAATTCGATTTTACGGTGCTGACCAGCAAGAACCCGGATGAGATCGTGGTGAAGGAGGCCGCGGGCCAAGTCACGCCCAACCCGCTGACCCTCAAACGCCGCCCGCCGGTTCCAGAGGAAAAATGGGAAGCCGTTGCCAGCGATGGAAGCCAAACGCGGTCGGTGGTCACCGTCAAGAATGGATTTTACGCGATGTATGGTGGCGAAGTTGCCATCGAAGCCCGCGATGTACCGGGGAAGGGTTTTCAAGCGACACCGATTCTTGATGCACCCGGAAGCCTGTGGCTCATCGCCAAAGGGGGCATCACCTGGAAAGGCGAGAAATTCCCGGAAGGCAGCATCGCTGCGGTCGATAATCGACGTGTGGCGAAACTCACCAAGGGCGAATATGGTGCGTGGTTCATCGCGAAAAGTGATATCCCCGTCTACTCCCAACCGGATGGATCCGGACCTTCCATTGCCACTGTGAAAGCGAATACGAGCTTTCGAATTCTGATTCCTGATTCCGACAGCAAGGGACTTCACAAGGTTCGATTGGACGACGGCGCGAAAACAGAAGGGTGGGTGCGAGCGACTTGGGACAAGCTGGCCTTCAAGAAACGGATCGGCAACGGGGCGACTCCACCCAAACCGATCGCACCGGTGATCGATCTCGCGACGGCTCTTCGCACCATGCAAGGAAAATGGGAGGGCGGGGACATGACGTTCACGATTGAAGCCGACGGCAACGGACTCGTGACCGCCAAAGTCCTGATCGGCACAGACCTGAGCATCTCCGGGAGCCGCTTCCAGGTGACCATGAAAGAGAAGCAGCCGAACATCTCTTTCCGGCTCGGCTCGGGTGGGCGAGCCCGTGACTACAACTTCACCGTCACACTGGGTACTGACCCCGATGAGATGGTGTTAAAGGAGGCCAGCGATCTCGTCAAACCGAATCCGCTCAGCATGAGACGGCAAGGTAGTGCCAAACCTGTCATCAAACCAGTTGATGGCAAGTCCTATCCGGCCGCGCCGCCAAGCGGCACCATCGGATTGAGCGACTTGCACGTCACGAAGACGACGTTCAACCCACCCAGCGTCGAGTTCACGATTCGGTTGCACGACGAGGGCGGGGATCTGCTGGAAGCTTGGGCGAGTGTCGGAGTTCCCGATCCTTCCGAGTTGGTTAAGACATGCGCCGGTGCCATTGATCAGGGCCTGCTCAGTGTGAACGGCATTGATTTCGCCAATCCCGATCCATCGTTGAAGGTCCAACGAGTGTCCTTCAAGAAGGGCAAACTGCCCGGCGAGTTGATCGGCACAGTCCAGTATCCGAAGGTCGTGTTGGACGGCGCGACCGTGGAGTTTGGATTGGCCGCGGCCGTTAAGCTCAAGGGGAAAATCGAGAAGACCAACGCCGCCGTCATGCGACTCGATCTGAAGACTGGTACCGTTCTGCCTCGCCAGCCCATGGCCCCGGGCCCGCGCTAGGAACGCCGGTCCTGTGACTTCGCGGAGTACATGGAGTGAAGCTGCTGCTCGACACGCATACCGTGCTGAGCGCGACCGGCCCGGCAACAGCAACATCGACGAGGGGCTGCTCACGGCATGGCTGACGAAGCGCGGCGTGACCGGACCGCAGCTCGCCGTCGTGCTGCACCGCCTCCGAACCGAGGCCGACAACCCCAACCGCAGCCTGTACCAGAACAACCAGGCCGTCTACTCGCTTCTCCGCTATGGCGTGCCGGTGAAGACCGAGGCGAGCCAGCCGACCCGCGACCGTTCACCTGATCGACTGGCAGAGCCCGGAGGCGAACGACTTCGTGCTGGTCGAGGAGGTCACGCTCAAGGGCGGCCTGGAACGCCAGCCCGACCTGGCGCTGTACGTCAACGGTATCGCCGTCGGCGTCATCGAGTTAAAGCGCAGCACGCTGAGCGTGGGCGACGGCATCCGGCAACTGCTCTCCAAGCAACAGCCGGAGTTCAACGCCGGGTTTTTCAGCACCGTGCAATTCGTCTTCGCCGGCAACAACACCGAGGGGCTGCGCTACGGCACCATCGGCACGCCGGAGAAGATGTTCCTGCAATGGAAGGAAGACGAGGCCGACAACAGCCGGTACAAGCTGGACAAGTACCTGCTCAAGCTGTGCGAGAAACGGCGGCTGCTGGAACTGATGCACGATTTCGTCCTGTTCGACGGCGGGGTGAAGAAGCTGCCGCGGGTGCATCAGTTCTTCGGCCTCAAGGCGACGCAGGAGTTCGTGAAGCACGCCTTCTTGAAGGACCTGAAGGAGCAGCCCAGCGCGACCGTCGGCGAGGTGTTCATCGCCACGAAGTACGGGACTTACATCCCGAACCCGAAGCCCGGCGAAGACGGCGACATGGTCCGCGGCACGTTCCTGATCGGCCGCAACGGCTGCATTCTCTGGGCGAACCGCGGCGACGAGCCATTCATCGAGAACCGTACGCTGCTGGTCGAACTGGCCCGGGCCGAGCGGCCGGTTACGGGCGGGAAATGAATCAGGCTGGTCACGGCGACCATAAACGAAGCCTGGCGTTGCCGGGCTTCGCAACTTAACGACGCAGGATGTGTCAGCGACTGGGTGGCGGTTCCCGCCGATGTTCCATCCACTCCTCGGCCGCCCACTTCGCAGCCTCCTTTCCTAGGATTCGCTCGACGAGATGCAAAGCGCCGTCGATTCCGGCGGTGACGCCTCCCGTGGTGATAATCTTTCCACCATCGACGAATCGCTTGCCTGCGACCACCTTGCACTTCGGGGCGAGCTTCTTCAAGCCGTCGATTCCCCAGTGGTGCGTGGTCGCTTCAATGCCGTCGAGCAAGCCGATGTCGGCCAAGAGGTACGCGCCGAAACAAACGGAGAGTGTAAAGTCCGCGGCACCACTCGCCTTCTTGAGCCAATCCCGCCCGGACTTGCCCACGGCCTTCATATTGCCGCCCGGAACGACGAGGATCTCCGCTTTGGGCGCAGTCTCGTACGTGAAGTCGGGCGTCACATTGATCCCGCCCATCGTCTTGAGCGGTTTCGTTGTCTCGGCCACCGTCACGACTCGGAAGGCCTTTCCCTTTTCGGCGATGATGAACACTTCCGCCGGACCCGCGAAATCCAGCAGTTCGACGCCTTCGAACAGGAGTACGACGACGGTCTTCATCGGTAGCTCCTTGGGAGCAGGGGGCGGTGCGACCGGGATCGTGGCCGAGGTCAGGCCGGCTCCAGTCCCGGGATGGAGACACATAGCCACAAGCAAAGTCGAAACGAGCAGATTCCTATTGGTGAACATCTCAGAGACCTTTCTCGTAACGTCCGGTGAAAGACTGATTACGGGGGCTTCGCCACAACGTCACCGATTCCGGCCAGGGACCGAAGCCGTTCTCGCTCCTCATTCCCCTCCGGTCAGCCGGACTCGGGTTCGTCCAAAGCGCTGGCGTCCGGGCGTCAGGCCCACCGGCCGGGCTCCGGGGAGTGCCGGACATTCCGTCCCGGGGGGGGTGGTCGCTGAGTCGTTACTTCTTCCGCCGCAATGCGTCGATCCGCTCCTGCAACTTGGCCGCGTCCGCCTCGGTTGTGCCAAGCGGTTGCGGTTCGACCGCTTTCTCCCGCGTGTACCCGACGTGCTTCATCCAGGCCGCCGACCGCAACGCCCTCTTCTGGTCCACCAGCTTGAAGAGCGGGTCGGCCTTGATCGTGGCGGCGGTGTCGTCCGGCACCTTCACGCCGAACGGGGTCAGGATCGTCCGGGCGACGAGCAGGTGGCCGTCGTCCCCGTAGTGCACCTTGTCCTTTGCGAACGGCTCGGTGCGGGCGTGGCGGGCCGTTCGCATGGCGGTGTGCAGGTCGATCACCGTCACCCCGTCCACCTTCAGTTCGGTCAGCCACTTGGCGTAGGCGGCCATCACCGCGTCGTAGTCGGTCTCGCCTGTCTTTGGGGTGTGGTCGTAGATGGGCGGGGTGACGAGGAACACCCGCTTCACCCCGCCCTCCTTGCACCGGTCGATCAGCTTGGCCACCCCCTTCTGGAAGGCGACGAACCGCTCGGTGTCGAGCGGTTGGTAGATGCCGTCGTTGATGCCGTAGCAGGCGACGACCACCTCCGGCTTGGCCATCTCCAGTACCCGCCCGAGCCGCTCGAACAGGCACGGGCGGGGGAACTTGCCGCCGGCGTGCCCGTCCTCGCTCAGCCCGGACAGCGTCTCGCTCGCCAGCCCGAGGCCGATTACGTCGAACGACTTGTCCGGGTGCAACTTGTCCAGGTAGTACGACATGAAAGACACGTACCCGCCAGCCTGCGTGTTGCTGTCGCCGAGCACGACCACCCGCTTGCCGGCCAGGGAGTCCACGCCCTGAGCGGGCAGCGGGGCGGCGAGGGCCAGACAGACGGTGAGGGTGAGTGTGATCCAAGTCATAGGTGGTTCCCGTGATCGTGGCGGGTGGTCGCGTGCGGCTTAGGCTCGGACTTCTGAGCTTCTCTGCAGTCGCGGAGAAGTTTTCTCTCTGAAGAGCGTTGTACTCATGCGGCTAGGGCGGTGTAACTGCGATAAGTTTTCAGCACCTCACTCAAGGTGCTTCGGTCCGCCTCCGTCATGCGTCAGCGTCGCGAGAGCGGTACCTTGGCGGCAGCTGGACGCGGCCATCAAGTGCAGCAAGTTCGACTCCGCCGTCCCTGGAAGCAACCGCTCCCGCCGCATGCCGACGATATTGGTCCAGACTGCTCGGGCTCGGCCGGTGGCCTTGTGTCGGAGATAGGATGCGACCGAGTTGCGGGGACGCGCCATCGGGTGAACTCCAAAGGGGTTTTGTGGAACACTCCACAAAACCCGTCAGTTGGAGTCGCACCGCAAACAGTTCGCGGGTAAGCGTGAAACGCTTCGACTGAAAGGACTTCCGTCAAGTCGGGCTGACAGGATTCGAACCTGCGACCTCTTGGTCCCGAAACACCACAGAAACAGCCGGCCGTTGCGTCTGAAAAGCCTTGAATTGAAGGCAATTTAGCACACTTCCCCTCCTCAAGCAAGGGCGGCAAAACGACTCACTTTTCAGCGGTTTTTAGCAGTACAGAGCACCCCAATCCAGTACAGATCAAGTACAAGCCTGTCTCGAACCACCGACCCCGTTGGGTGCGCTATCGGATCTTGGTCATCGAGTGCGACAACGCCCGGATGCGGTCCCGGACGTGGGCCTTGTACAGACCCTTGCACTCGTCGGTGAGTGCGGAGGCGTCGATCATCGCCTCGACTTCAGCCCCGTTGCCGATGAACGTCTCCAGGATGCGCTTCGACCGCTTCTCGACCAGGCCCAGCCGTTTGGCCAGTTCCGCGAAGTCGTCGTAGGCGTAGAAGGCGTTCGCCTTGTAGCTCTCGGTCTCGAACTCGTCCTTGAACAGTTCCAGAGCTGTCCGCGTCTCGTCGGGCAGGTGCAGCCGCGTGTTCAGCAGGTCGTACGCGGGGGTCAGGTGGTACTGCCCGGTGGCGTCGTCCCGGATGAGCGAGAAGTTCTTGGCGTGGGCGTCGCCGTTGTTCACCAGGTAGTTGAACACCACCAGGGTGAAGAACCGCTCCAGGTCCACGCGGTACGTGGCTACGTGTTGGCGGATCAGGTCGCCGATTGCCTCGTACGAGAAGTCGTACTTGAAGTTCGCCCCGTGCGACTCGGGCGACCGCCCGGCGACCTGGGCGAAGTCCTCCTGGAGCGACTTCGTCCCGTCGGCCTGCACGTCGAACCGCCGGACGAGGTACGCGAACTCGCCGTCCTGGAAGGTGACGAGGGCGTTGTCGGCCACGGGGATCCCGAA
>Ga0169931_10001564_pt1 | contig 37667 bp, 26 predicted proteins | sample Kivu_15m_20L_FD_129675 | JGI IMG/M metagenome (GOLD analysis project Ga0169931, IMG submission 129675) | Freshwater microbial communities from Lake Kivu, Western Province, Rwanda to study Microbial Dark Matter (Phase II) - Kivu_15m_20L... | ecosystem: Environmental > Aquatic > Freshwater > Lake...
CCCATGCCGCCCATGCCGCCCATGCCGCCCATCCCACCCATGCCACCCATGCCACCCATGCCGCCCATCATTCCGCCCATTGAACGACGCGGTGCAACAAGGTCGCCTACGTTGTAGATGTTGGTGACGAAGTAGGCTGGATCCGAAGCTGCTTCTTGAGAAATGATCAGCAGGACTTCATCGCGAACGATGTAAGTCGCGTTGTATTTTTTCAGCAGCAACTTCAACGCATTCTTCAACCGAATGTTGACAGCAGAAAAGTTGACTTCGGTTTCTGGAGTCAAATCACCGTCTTCGGCGGTTTGGTCCAGTATGACATTGATGCCGTAGTCGTTCTTCAACTGATTCATCACATCGCTGAATGGAACGCCTTCAAACTTGAAATTCACGCCGCTGGATTCTTCCAAGCTACGCAGAATTTTTTCGTCAGCCGCATTGCCCGCCATCCGGACGTCTTGGTACTTAGCTCGCAACGCCTTTTTCCGAGCCCAAGTCTCTGGGTCCGGGAAAATCAGTGGCGGTTCCGAAACAAAGGAGGCCGCTGCACTCTCAACTTGATACATCGCCTCCAAGAAGCTCACTTCTCGCTTGCGGCGAAGTTCGCGTTCACGGTCTGCGTTGTAAAGGAGGCGAGCCGACTCATAAGCCGCATTCGTTTCCGGCAGATTCGGAGCCAGGTTCAACGCTTCCAATGTCACATCTTCCGCAGCTTTATAGTTGTTTTCAACGAGCAGCGAGTTAAAGCGATTGATCAGTCGCGAAATCTTTTCTTCCTTCCGTTCGACATCGTCCAGCATTCGTTGGTGCTCGAGAGCGATCGCTTCGTTGCGTTGCTTCGCAGCCATTGCCGAGTCAAAGTCTTGCTGGCGTTGTCGCGAGGACATCAAAGCAGACTCCAGACGACCGCGCAGGTCAGCTCGAACCTCGGGGCTCAAGTCTGGCAACTTATCAATCACATCGATCTCACCCTTGAGGCGTTCAATCGCACTCGCTGGGTCGGTTCGCAACTCTTCCATCACGCGGCCCAGCGTGAACCGGACTTCGGCTTTGGCTCGTTCTTCAATCACGCGTTGACGTTCAGTTTCCTGACCAGCCAAGTCGTTGACTTGAGGAAGATTCTCTTGAATCAAGCCTTGTACTTCGTTGTCTTGCGCGCCTGGGCCAATCAACTGTAATGAGCCTTGGCTCGACTCGACTTGAGGTGCACCTTCTTGTTGCGCAGGTGCCTTTTCAGCTTGCTCTTGGGGAGGCGCGACTTCTTCTTGAGGCAGATTCAGCCCGTTGGTCGCGGCTTCGACAGCGGCTTCCTTCAGTGCCTCTGCTTCGGTATTTGCTGGGTCAGCTGCCAGAGCTTCATCAGCGATCTTTTGGGCCGCGGTAAAGTTGCCGCTGAGCAGCGCTGAGGAGCCCAATTGCGAGAGAGTTCGCGATCCATCCGACAACATCCGAGCGGCCTCGCGGAGACCAGCTGAACCAATCGTCGGCAGAGTCAAACCACCGTTGCCACGGGCCGAATCGATCAGCTTGGGCAAGAAAGCGAAGTCTTCACTTGAGTTTTCAGCCGTAACCGTCCAACTCATCGTTTCAGCGACGCCATTCACTTCGCCCGCCACGCTGATGGTGACTGGACCGCGTGCGCTCAGGTTGCCAATCAGGATCGTGTCCCGGTCAGCTCGCATCGGAGGAAATTGCTGAGGCAAGAATTCGGTAATCGATTCGGAAAACTTTGCATCGCCAGGCCAGAAAACCAAGCCGTGAACAGTGTCCGCCAAAGCGGTTGCAGCGTTGTCGATCACATTGGCTTCATCTGAGTCCAGGAAAACGTTGCCACCGAGCTGGTTCGCCAGAGCGGCCAGCGATTCGATGTCACGTTCAGGACCAATCGCGTAGCTGGAGAACGTCACATGAGCGTCAGACAACTGCGAAACAACCGCGCTAAACTTTCGGTCGTGCATCAGGCCGCCGCGGCTCAAGCCGTCGCCGATGTAGATAATGCTTTGATTGCGGCCATTGGCGTTTTCGCCAAACAGGGTTGTGGAACTCTTGAGCATGCCAACCAAGTCGGTCGACCCAAGAGGCACGCGATCATTCAGTTGCTTCAGAGCAGCCTCAAGTTCAGTCGCTCCCGGTGCGACGAAACTCTCGGTCAACACAACCGAGTCAATGTCAACTGCGACCACCTTAACGCGGTCTTCGGCACTCAGGTTGCTGAGCAATTGAGAGACGAGCTCAAGCGAGTCTCGTTTGTACAAGCCGGTTTGGCTGGCCGACGTGTCGACGTAAATCAACACGTCGCTGGGCAAGGTCCCGCCTTGCTTAAATTGCGGAGTCAAACTCAACGCGAACGAAGTTTCGCCCGTCGAGTTGTCAAAGGTCGCCAAACGCGAAGCCCCCTCCGGCGGAAAATCACCGCCCGCGGCAAAATCAACAGCGGCAAAGCTCCAGGCGGAAGAGACCGCAACCAGACCTGCTACCGCGACTCCGCGGAACATGGCTCGCAACGAACTGCTTTTCGACATAGTAGAGAACTCCACTCCGAATTAATCAAACATGAGCCGTAAGTCCGGAAAACACGGGCCCACGCCTTGCCTATCTCAAATCTTCTGGACCGGAAAAATGGGAATCTGGTCACTCTGACTATTCTATTTTGGCATTTCCGTCCACGCCACCAAAAATCCCCGATTTTACCCAGCTTCCAAATTCCTCTCGCTCCAAACGCCCGATTAGGACTGCCGACCTACGCCCTTGGGAAGCAGGTTCGGGCCGGATATCCCCGGTCCAAACCGGCAAAAACGTCACAACGAGAACAAAACTGCTCCGGGAAGAAAGAGCCGTATGCTGGACTTCGACGCTCTCGGCGAAGAAAGTCCAATTCAGCCCCTTCCGGCCCCAAAACCCTAATAAATCCGCATCGCACCAGCCGTGTGAGCCGGCTAACTGGAAAAACCGCGAGACTAGATACCCCACGCGAGCGGGACCTACCCAGCTTTAACTGTTCGATACCTAAATAAACAGAAATCTGCGAAAGGAGACTGCCCCGCCAACCCTAATTTGGCTCACCTCGGTTGTGCCGCACTTGACCTTCAACCCGCCCTCAAACTCACCGAAAAAACGGTGACCAAGCCTATTTGGTTCGAAAAGCCGAAACCGCACGACAAAACGAAGTTGTCAGTTTAATGCAGTCGAAGAGAAAAGACGCCCCGCCTATTTCGCGTCCGAATTGAGATAGCCAATGCCCCTGGCTTGCTCAATCTTACGCACGCGCCCCTCTCCGGGTCAACCTCGCAAAATCGCAAACTTGCCCGCTACCAACCTCATCCCGCCTCCACTTTTTTGAATTCGAGTCGGAAAGCAGTTGCCCCAGCCAAGAAAGCTCAATTCGAATCATGTTGTTATTCGGCGAAGACCTGCCCGATTGCCTCCACTGGCAGCAAACTCAAAAGCGATGTGGCTTCATCTAACGTTTTGCGTACAACTCTCTCGACTTGTCCGATAAAGCCCCGAGTCTCTTGAATGGTCGCCATCGCAAAACTTTCGCAGCACTGAATTGAATGCTTGCCAAGCCAGCTCCGGTTTTGCTCTGCTCGATTTTTTCCACGACTCAAGGAAGCCGCTGCAAGTCGAAACGTTTGCTTCATCGGCTGCGGCGAACTCTGCAGCCAGCGGGAACTACCTGCCAACTGCTCGCTGAAGTCCAGCACACTTAAAGCAGTTTTGTCGAGTAAACGAGCCACCTCGCTTCCGGCTACCGCGATTTTCTCGCTGGGCATTTCGCTCAAGGAAGTCAAAATGAATTCGGCCGTTTCGTCTAACCAACCAGACTTAGCCAATACTTCGATTTTCCAATCAGCTTTTCCGCTCGCAATTGGCGACGCGGAAGTTCCCAGCCAACGATTTCGGGCTTCGTAATAACTCCAATATTCACGAGCATTACGCTGGGATACTGTTTCAAGCAAAGCCGCCCTAGCGCAGCCAATCAGTTCTGCTTGGCATTTCAATTCAGCCAGAGTCGCCTCCCAAGTTGCCCGGAATTCGAGAGACAAGTTGAGCAAGTGCTGATGGCACCATCGCGTTCCCCGCGAAAATTGGCTTGCCACTGAGGCTATTTGGCATTTACCGAAACCCGAGAAAGAGTTCGCCGCGAAATCATCCGCCACGGGACTGTTCGCGTCGGCGGCAAACAAGCCCACCGAGCATTGTTCCAGCAAACCATCCGCTTGCAGCAAGCGAGCGACGGGGGAACTGGTCTCATCCCCAGGATAAAGGAACGACCAGTCCCACCGTTTCCAATCGACACCCGCGAACTGCGCAAAAGCCGCGTTCGCCAAGGCTGAGCTCGCGATAAAACAAACCAGAATCGTCAAGTACTGGGAGCGACGTCGCATAAACGGCCTCGGAAGTTGCTTTTACACCGACGCGATTGATTCGCTGTGACAAAGCCACATCCGTTTGGCCTGCAGGTGGTATCGACGGCCGTTAATCTGGGAAGTAGAGAAAAAACAATTCGGCTGGGCAATCTTTCGCGGTGACGGTGGAATTTATCGAGCCTGCCAAAAGTAACGGCGCTGGCCCGCAGCTCTCCGCGACGCATCGCTTAAATTGACCAAGGCTGGTGCGGACTGACGGGTGGCAGGCCCAAAGGCTTTGCGATGGGCATGGTGAACCGCACTTCCGGCCAGCCTCAAGTCGCTTCCTGGTCAGCCGGGTCCTCGCGCCAGCCCCCGGTTGGGCAGCGCGTGTGGAAACCGCGACGTCAGGCTGTTGCGAACCAGTCATGGCTCCACCGACCTAAGGCCAGTTCTCGGCCTTAACCTGTCGCGACGCCCGTCCTGCTTTTTCCTCATCCTGCGCCTCGCGCGAATTCTTGGCGTAACCGCAGCAACAAGCCTCACCCCCGAGTCGTCAACAAGAAAGCGCTAGTCAAGAAGCGAAACTCCATCGATCCGCCAATGCCCCGGCAGCGTCGCGGCGAAGGCTAATCGAAAACCAGCCGACCGTTGTCTGACCGATTCACTTTTGCAAAAATCTCTAATGTTCTTCAGTTATTTGCGCGGTTGAGTCTCGGGAATTTCACCCAAGTCGCGACTACTCAAACAGCGGTTGCCTGAGAGTCCCGATCTAATCGAGCTCAAGAGACGAATCCCCCAAGCTCCCTCAAGTCACCCGCGATTTTTTGGACAACTCGATATTCAAGATTTGGACCTTTTATCTGCCAAGCGAACTCACCGCACAGGACTAAACAAGATGAGAAATGCCCTTTTCCTCTGCACCCTTTCCGCGTTCCTGGGGGGCTGCTTTGCTCTCGCTCTGGCCAACCATTTGTTCTATCCCTCGGAAAGTGCTGTCGCCGCTGGCCAAGCGAACTTCGTCTCAGCTGCGGTAGAAACGGAAGCCAAGCGAGCTTCAATCGACGCACCCCAGCAACCCGGCGGTCCAACTGAATCAGCTCCGCTCGCCCCGGTTTCGGCTCAACTCGACCAACCCGCCTACACAGCGGAAGAGACGGTCAACATCGCCGTTTATGAAAAAGTCAATCGCAGCGTCGTCAACATCGATACGCAAGCGGTCAAAGTCGACAACTTCTTCATGCTGGCCGTTCCGACTGAAGGGGCTGGCTCGGGCTGGGTGCTCGACCGCAATGGACACATCGTGACAAACAATCACGTGATAGCCGGCAGCGACTCGATTCAAGTCACGCTGGCCGACGGCTCAGCTTACCCCGCTCGACTCGTTGGAACGGACCCCACAACCGACATCGCTGTTTTGAAAATCGAGGCGCCGGCTGAACTGCTTTTCCCAATCGACTTTGGCGAATCTGCCAACCTGAAAGTCGGCCAGCGAGTTCTCGCGATCGGCAACCCGTACGGCTTGGAGCGAACAATGACTGTTGGAATCGTCTCCAGCCTCAACCGAACGCTCGCTTCTGGCAACGGGCAGAAGCTGAAAAACATGATCCAGCTGGACGCGGCTTTGAACCAAGGCAACTCGGGCGGACCGCTGCTCGACAGCCGCGGCCGCTTGATTGGAATGAACACCGCTATTGCCTCGATGACCGGCCAAAACTCCGGCGTTGGCTTTGCCGTCCCGGCCAACGTGATTCGGCGAACGATTCCGGAACTTCTGCAATTTGGCAAAGTCGTCCGCGCCTCCTTGGGCATTGAAGCCATTATGGAAATGCGCCGCGGAGTGATGATTGCGAAAACGGAGAAGAACGGAGCTGCCGACCAAGCCGGCTTGAAAGGCGGATACCGCGAAGTCACCGAGCGTTTCGGGACAATGCAAGTCCGCCGTCAGTTCTTCGATCGGGAAAACGCTGACATCATCCTGAAAATTGAGGACAAAGAGATTCAGACCGCCGATGACATCAATAACATCGTTGGGGACCGCAAGCCCGGAGACGAGATAGCCGTCACTATTTTGCGAGCCGGCCGCGAGGCGGTCTTGCGAGTTCGCTTGGGAAGCGAGTAGGCTCAGTGTCGCCGCGAGTTATTGGCCCTCCAAACATCGCCCCCCTTCTCCGAGTTTAAGTCATGCCCAAGGTTGCAGTGATCCTCGCGGCTGCTGGCAGCAGCACTCGCTTTAAAGACCCGCACTACAAAAAACAATTTGCCATCCTCAACGGCAAAGCGGTCTGGCTGCACTCAGCTGAGAAATTCTTGAACCGGGACGATGTGAAGCAACTGATTATTGTCATCTCGCCTGAAGATCGAGAGGATTTCTTATCGAAGTTCGGCGCCAATATTGCCGTGATGGGAATCGACTTGGTGACGGGTGGTCAGCAGCGCTGTGAGTCAATCCAAAATGCGCTGGCGAAGGTCAAGCCTGAAATCGATTTGGTCTGTGTTCACGATGCAGCCCGGCCCTGCCTCGCCGACACTTGGCTCGATGATGTGATTGGCACTGCTGCCAAGACTGGCGCCGCGATCCTCGCTCTGGAAGTAACCAGTACGATCAAACGCTCGAAAGACGGCAAGACGATTGATGAAACGGTCCCCAGAGAAAATCTCTATCTCGCTCAAACCCCACAAGTCTTTTCTCGGGCTTTGCTGACCAAAGCCTACGCCGCACGAGGAACTTTTCTGCCGACCGATGAAGCCCAACTCGTCGAGCGTGCTGGCCAGAAAGTCAGCATCGTCCGCGGCTCGCCGCTCAACATTAAGCTCACAACAAAAAGCGACCTCTCTTTCGCCGCCGCTTGCTTGAAGGCGCTCCCCACCCCCCGCTTCGATGCCCCGCTGCATCCATTTGCGGATGACAACCTCTGGAGATGAGCGCGAGCAAATTGCCTGAGAACTGAATTCGATTCTGCCGATTCAGGCTTCCTGCTCGATAGCCCTGCGAAACTGCCCCCGCTTTATCGTTCGTCGCCAATTGAGTCAGGGTCCGGTTTTCGGTGAGCAGTCGACCCGCTCCATATTCCTGCCGCACGAGGTTTGGTACGATATTGGCCAATGAATTGGGCTCAAGCAGAGCCACTTCTCAAGCTTATTTTCTGGGAGTTGACTGGATGGGCGCATTGCCGAAAACAATGCCCGCGTTGCGGAAACTGAAGCGGGAACCCGGGCTGACCTTCGTGCTTGAAGTGACGTTGCCGAAACCGGGTCCCCGAGACGTCTTGGTGCGAGTCACTCACGCCGGGATTTGCGGGACGGACCGCCACATCTTCGAATGGGACAAGTGGAGCCAACAGCGGGTCAAGATCGGCATCACGACCGGTCATGAATTCTGCGGGATCGTCGAGGAGACTGGAGCCGCCGTTACTCGAATCGGCAAAGGAGCCCGCGTCAGCGCGGAAGGGCACGTCACTTGCGGAAAGTGCGAGCAATGCCGCACCGGCAACGGTCACATTTGCAACGAAGTCAAAATCCTTGGCATCGATACCGATGGCTGCTTCGCCAGCTACCTGCTCGTCCCCGAAGAAAACATCTGGCCGGTACACGAAAAAATCAGCAACAAGATTGCCGCTGTCTTTGACCCACTCGGCAACGCCGTCCACACGGTGATGACCGCAGGCGTCAGCGGCAAATCGGTTTTAATTACCGGCGTTGGAATCATCGGCTTGATGGCCGTCACGGTGGCCAAAGCCGCAGGAGCCGGAAGCATTTTCGTTACCGACGTCGACCCAAACCGACTGAAGTTAGCCCGCGAACTCGGGGCAAACGAGGCCTTCGATGGTCGCCAGCCCTGGGTCGAAGACGTACGAAAACTCTCTGGTGGAAGCGGCCCCCAAGTATTGCTCGAGATGAGCGGCAACGCCCGCGCGATTCACGATGGCTTCACTGCACTTCGAAATGGCGGAACAGCCGCTCTTCTCGGAATTCCGTCAGACCAAATTCAGTTTGACTGGACCAACCATTTGATCTTCAAAGGCGCGACCGTCCACGGCATCAATGGCCGACGGATGTTCGAAACCTGGTATCAAATGGAAAACCTGGTTCTCTCAGGCAAGCTTCAACTCGACCCGATCATCACTCACCTCATCGAGATGTCCGATTTCGAGAAAGGCTTCCGGATGATGCAATCCGGCGATGCAATTAAGGTCGTCATGAACATTCCCCAAGCCTGACAATTCGCCGTGTCAGCACAACTCCTGCAATACCAGCGCGGGACGCTTTTCATTGTCTCTCTAACCGACTTCGACTCGCTATGCCGAACGCAAATTTCCACAATCGTGCTGACGCCCTGATTCGCAACCTTACGGAAACAGGTCAACTCAAACCGTTCTACGAAGTTGAGTCCCCGATGCGACCGGATGTTAACGTCCGCGGTCACGGTGAGGTGCTCGTCCTCTGTGCGAACAACTATCTCGGCTTGGCGGACCATCCGGAAGTGATCGCTGCTGGAATCAAAGGTCTCGAAGACTACGGCGCCGGGACAGCCAGTGTTCGCTTTATCTGTGGGACGCTCGCCTGCCACCACGAGCTGGAAAATCGGATCGCCCGTTTTGTCGGCACGGAAGCAGCTCTGAGCTATGTCAGCTGCTGGAACGCAAACGAAGCCCTCTTCCAAACCCTCGTAGCGCCTGAAGATGCTGTGCTTTCGGATGAACTCAACCACGCCAGCATCATCGATGGGATGCGATTGATGGTGAAGGGCGTCAACAAGATGGTCTACCGCCACAGCGACTTGAATCAGCTTGAGGAGCAACTCAAAGCGACACGCTCCGCCCCCTGTCGCTGGGTTGTCACCGACGGTGTCTTCAGCATGGAAGGCGACGTCTGCCACTTGCCACAACTTGTCGAACTGTGCGAGCGGTATGAAGCACTTTTGATAGTCGACGACTCACATGGAATCGGAGTGCTGGGCAAGACCGGGCGAGGAACACCGGAACACTTCGATCTGTTCGGTAAAGTTGACATTCTCACTGGCACCCTCGGCAAGTCGCTGGGTGGAGCGGCCGGTGGGTACATTGCCGCGTCGCGCCGGACCATTGAGGTTCTTGAGCAACGAGGTCGTCCAAGCCTATTCTCCAACGCCTTGCCTGCGACGGTCGCATACAGCGCCGGCAAAGCGATTGAAGTCGTCGAAAAGCACCCGGAAATTGTTCAGCGACTGCATCAAAACGTTCGTACCTTCCGCGACGGATTGAAGAAACTTGGGTTCGACTGCCACGAAAGCCCAACCGCAATCATCCCCATCATGATTGGGGATGAAGCGGAGGCGATCCGCAAATCCAAGAAGTTGTTCGAGATGGGGATCATGATCATCGGCTTCGGCTTTCCCGTCGTGCCGCGTGGACAAGCCCGTTTACGACTGCAAGTTTCCGCGGCGTTGACCGACCAGCATATCCAGAGGGCGCTCGACGCCTTTGCCAAGCTATGAGCAATCGCCAGCTAATTGACTTGCGTAGCGACACAGTGACCTCGCCCGATGAGGCGATGCGCCGTGCCATGGCAAATGCGGAAGTTGGCGACGACGTCATTGACATCGATCCGACGGTCGATCGACTTCAGCGAACCATTGCCGAAATGCTCGGCATGGAAGCAGCCATGTTTATGCCCTCGGGCACGATGACCAATCAAGTCGCCGTTCGCCTGCACTGCCGCCCGGGAGATGAATTTCTCTGCGAAGAAGGCTGCCACATCTACAATTACGAGCAAGGAGCTTTCGCTCAACTCAGCGGCACCATTGCCCGCACTGTGATTGGAAAGCGGAGCGTCCTTTCTGTTGAACACCTCCAGGATTTAATTCGCCCTGACAACGAGCACGCCGTTCGGACTCGACTTCTTTGTCTGGAGAACACACACAACCGCGGGGGCGGAGTCGTTTTGCCCATCGAGAACGTACGTGAAGTGACCGCGTGGGCGCGCACTCAAAACCTGTCGCGGCATCTCGACGGGGCTCGCCTATTCAATGCCGTGGTGGCTACTGCCGTTTCTGCCGCTGAGTGGGCAAGCAACTTCGACACGGTTTCCGTCTGTTTCAGCAAAGGCTTGGGCGCACCGGTCGGCAGCGCACTTCTTGGTCCCAAAGCGATGCTGACGGAAATGCGCCGCCACCGCAAATTGTTCGGCGGTGGGATGCGACAGTCAGGGATCATTGCGGCGGCCGCCCTCTATGCCCTGCAAAACAATGTCCAACGACTTGCATTCGATCACCTGCACGCAAAAATTCTAGCGGATGCGGTTCAATCGTCCGGCTGCCTTTCACTTGAGCCAGAAACGGTTGATACGAACATCGTAATTTTTCGAGTCGACCAAGCGGGTTGGGACGCAGGCCAATTTTGTGCGGCGGCAAAAGAACGCGGCGTCTGGATGCTTCCTTTTTCCCGAAAACATGTGCGCGCCGTGACCCACTTGCACATCCGCGAAGAAGACGCGACCAAAGCTGGCAAGATCATTGACGAAATCGCTCAAAACCCGCCGCTAAAAAGCTGACCTGCGATGACCACGATCGTTCTCTGTTATCCCGTCAAGCCCGAACAACTCGAGCAAATTCAACGGGCAGCGCCTGCCTACCGCATCATCTCCTCGGACCAAGAACGAATTGCGGAGGATATTTTTTCAGCCGACATTTATTGCGGACACGCCCGCGGCGGTCTCCCTTGGGAAGAGATTGTACGCCGCGAGAAATTGAGCTGGATTCAGTCCAGCGCGGCAGGACTCGATCATTGCCTCCATCCGGCAGTCGTGAATTCGGACATCATTGTTAGCGGCTCATCCGGACTATTCGCGGTTCAAGTAGCCGAGCAGACGCTGGCGATTTTACTTGGACTGCTGCGGCGGATACCGCTGTTTCACAGCGCGCAGCAAGTGCGGCATTACGAACGGCAACCGACGGATGACCTGCAAGGCAAGACGGTGGGCATTTTTGGATTAGGCCTGAATGGACAGCAAATTGCGCGAGTGCTCAAGCCTTTCGATGTACGGCTAATGGGATGCGACCGTTTTCCTGAAGCAGCCGAGAATCAAGTTGACTTCCCGGTGCTCCCACACACTTCCAGCCTGGAATTATTTCGCCGCTCGGACATTATCATCGCGGCGCTTCCCTTGACTCCGGAAACTCGCAACTTGATTGATGCAGACCACTTCGCAGCCTGCCGGAAGGGAAGTTATTTTCTCAATGTTGGCCGTGGTCAAACGGTCGTGGAATCCGCGCTGGGCAATGCACTGCGAACGGGGCAATTAACGGCTGCGGGACTCGATGTTGTGGCGCTCGAGCCCTTGCCTCAAGACAGCGACGTCTGGAATTGGCCCAACGTCTTGGTCACGCCTCACGTTGGGGCACAAAGCGCAAGACGCTATCAAACAGTCACTGATTTTTTTGTAGAAAATCTTCGTCGCTGGCAAACCGGTGGAATGCTGCTGAATTTGGTTGATAAACAGCTTGGATTTCCACTTCCCGAACATCGGCTGCGTCTGCCGCGTATATCCGGTTGAATGGTTCCCCAGCAATTAACCGTCTCGCAAAACGAAACGCAGCTGAACTTTTTCTTTTGTTCGGGGCGAACTTTCGCTGCGGAGATCTACTCATGCCTGCGGGTAAATCACCCCCGCACTGGACCGATTTCGCCAAGTCAGCTTAAGATAGGTGAAGAGAAAGATCGGGCGTAATGGATTGAATCGACCTATTCGCTGGTCATCCCGCTTGCTCTGAAACTAGACCTTGTGAATACCCCTTACCGTGAACGAATCATTGGACCGAATTGAACAAACAACGACTGGCGAAAAGCTTCAGCCAACGGAATCGGCTGATTCGGATTTCGTTGAGTCTCACTGCGGAGAACTCCTTGCGCGGTACGAGAAGCAGGCTCAAGAACCGCGATTGAGCTGGACGACTCACTTGCGCCTTTTGCGAAAACTGGGAGAAGGTGGGCAAGGAATCGTCTATTTGGCGGAACGCCCGGGCGCCGACAACTTTACACTCCCTGTCGCCATCAAGTTTTTCTCTCCCGAGCGATACAAGACGCCCGAAGACTACGATGCCGATATGGTTCGCATCGGTAATGTGGCCTCAGCCGTGGCCCGAATTCAACACGGCAATCTTTTACTCGTGCAAAACTATCTCGATCGCGAACGAATTCGAGTGATGATCATGGAGTGGGTCGAGGGCTTCGATTTGCGAAGACTTCTCACTCCGCGCATGTACAACCTGATGCAGGATCGATTCAGCCAAAAGCGTTGGCTGCAGTTAAATCAAGTCCTCGTCACCGCCGGGCCTGAGCAACCTCGATTCAAGCCGGGACTCGCTGTTGCAATCGTTCGAAATTGTTTAAATGCACTAGGCGCGTTGCATCGCCACGGGATTGTGCATGCCGACATCAAGCCAGCGAACATCATGCTAAAGGCCTCTGGCCAAGCAAAAATTATTGACATCGGTTCGGCGTTTCAGTTGAACGACCTGCCCAAGCGACGATCGATTACCCCAGCCTATGCGTCCGTGGAAGTCCTTCACGGCGATGAGACCACGCCGCTGTCTGATTTGGCAAGCCTTGGATACGTTCTGGTTGAACTCCTTTCTGGCCAGTCGCTGTTTTCGGCTGAGCAAGATGCCGGCAAGTTGCTGTATGCCAAACGCGAGGTCTACGATTTGCTTCCGGAAATCTTGCCCGAAGAAGTGGTCCGCAACGAATTGCTGATGTCCTTTATTCACGGACTTGTCGCACCTCGCCCCGAAGACCGCTTCCAATCTGCCGAAGCGGCTGTGGTTGTCGAGGATGGTGCCGCGGCGTTTCACCGCCAATTGGTTAAGGGTGATTTGGCTAGCGAATACGAAAATGACATTCGAGTCTGGATTGAAGAGTTACTTGAACTCGAAGCCAAAGGACAGCTTTAGTCGCCCCGGCGACCGATTGCCACCCAACGGCCGAACGCCCCCAAACGGCCAACAGCTTGCAACCTCGAAGACTAACAGGCAACGACAAATACGACTGCCGCCTCTTTCCCGCGAGGCAACCAGCAGGCCCGCCGAGTTACATCCTTAAGCATCACGCTTTGGTCGATCGAGTCGGACTGAATTTTGCGATCCACTCGAAAAGTTCATCGGAGCGGTTTAAGCCCAATCCAAACCGGTGGCTTTGCGAATTCGCTCTTCGAAATTCCCAAGTAGCCCGCCCACCACATCCCACTTCATGGGCTTGCGGACCTCGATATCACCTTGTTGATTTATCCGGACAATCGTGCCCCCCTTTACGCCCGCCGTACCGAGATCGGCAACATGCAACTCGCCGTCATTCACAATATTGGCCAAGGTCGCGCCGGTCATCTCAATGAACTTCATTTATTCGACTCCCAACTCCAGATCTATTCTTCAACGGCGATCGGGCTCCAGCATTCACTTCAGACTGGACTTTCGCTTCCACCCTTCCCCCGGAACACCAAGTGTCTCACAATCACGTCCTCGGCATAGATGCTTTCCGTTTATGGAAGACACCGAGATTGCAATTCATAAAGGCAAATGGCCTTTAAATCGTGATTGGCAGGCGTGAGTTTAGTTTAGCTGAAGTCCTACGATTCCCTATCCCCTCTTTAAAACAAACCTCTCGCATCCCCGCTCAACCACAGCCTAACTGTAGGATTCAGTTCGACTTCTGTGACAGACAAACCGGCAAGTGAAACGATTGAAGTTGGCCCCGACGGCGACCAAATGCGAGTCGACGCCTACCTCGCGCTGCGCTATCCGGAAATCAGCCGCTCCCGCCTACAAGCCGCCATTCGCCGCAAACAAGTTCAAATCGATGGAATTGTTGCCAAGCCATCCAGTCGGCTCACCCCTGGTCAGCGATTGGAGGTTATCCTCCCGGAACCCGAACCGGCTTGCTCACGCCCGGAAGACATTCCGCTCGACATTCTCTTTGAGGATGATTGGCTGGTGGCAATCAACAAACCACCGGGAATGGTCGTCCACCCAGCCAAGGGGCACTGGTCAGGCACTCTGACTGCGGCGCTCGTCCACCACTTCGCTCAACTGAGCCAAGCCGGCGGCGCAAATCGCCCAGGAATTGTGCACCGCTTGGACCGTGACACCAGCGGCGTGATCTTGATTGCCAAATCAGATCTCGCTCACGTTCGCCTAACCGAACAATTCGAGGAACGCACTGTTCACAAGCAGTATCTGGCGATCGTCACACCGGCACCTGACCGCGATCGCGATATTGTGGAAAAGCCGATCGGCGTCCATCCGTATCAACGCGAGAAAATGGCGATTCGCGAGCATCACCCAACAAGCAAACCGGCGACCACGCTGTACGAAGTGATCCGCCGGTTCAAAGGACTGGCTTTGGTTCGGGCTTTTCCCAAGACGGGGCGAACCCACCAAATCCGCCTCCATATGGCTCATGTCGGCAGTCCAATCCTCGCTGACAAACTCTACGGAGGACGCTCGCGGTTTCTGCTCGGCGAACTCACCGGGCGTGCGGGCGACACCGAGGAATTATTGAACCGCCAAGCTCTTCACGCTGAGCGAATCGAATTTGCCCACCCCGGATCCGGCGAGCGGATTGTCATCGAGGCACCTCTCCCGGCAGACATCGTCCGCACCTTGGAGATGCTCGAACAATACCGCTCCGCCTAGGCACCGGCAGTCACTGTCGTACTCGACGCTTCTCTTCGCGTGACTAAATAACAACGGGAAATTAATCAACGCGAACTATTGAACAACGCGAACTGAGTCAATCAATTTCTGAAAGGCCTCAAGATTTTTCTCCATCATTGTCGCTGGCCCGTAGCACTTGACAAAATATTTTCCTTCGGGCATTTCAATGATGGCGGCCAACATCCGATACTTGTCTCGTTTGGTAGCAGGACCACCGGGGTTACCCATCGTATCAAGGTAGGTGCCCTTAAGATCCACAATGTGGACCTTGACCTTGTTCACTTCTTTTACAACGGGCTCTCCCGGCTCGCCATCTAACTCAAACTGGCCGTACCAGCGGTCGATATTTTGCTGTATCGAGCCTGCAGATTGACTCAGGGTGACGCGACCATTCGCCTCCTCACCCTCCGACTTTTCAATTGCAAATTCGGCTTCGATAATGTTGGATTTCGGCTGAGCCTTCTTCCAATGCCCCGGCACCTTCATCAGAACGGCACCGTCGGCCAAAACGATTTCCTGCGTCTCCGCAGCCGGTTTTTCAGCCCCTGCCTCTTGGCCAAAAACTCCCACCGGGAAGAATAAAGCTACCAGCACCAACAGCCCACTGAAACGCAACATTGCAGACTCTCCTCGCAATCGGTTGAACGACCTAGAATTCATCGATATTGTAAGGTCAAATCAGCTTCTAGCTCAACGGGCTGCTCTCAACACTTAGTCTCGCTGATGGCGACGCCACCACCTGACCCAGAATTTCATGACAAACTCTTTTTTGGTTCGAACCGGAATTTTCTCCGAAGTCGCGTGGTTCGACTCGGCTCTGGGCTTGCGCCTGGATGCGGGCGACGAAGTCATTTGCCGAACAGCACGAGGTTTGGAGGTCGGTCAAGTCTTGGCGGAAGGTTGGAAAGGTGCCGACTCAGAGCACGCAAGCGGCTCAGTACAAACTAGCGGCCGAGTGCTCCGTCCCGTCAACGACCAAGATCGCTTGCTCATCGAGCGGCTCGACCGATTCAAATTGCAAGCGGTTGAGAGCTGTGAACAGCTGCTGGCGCAGCGAGGGATCAATGCGACTTTGGTTGAGGCCGAACAATTATTCGACGGCAAGCACCTGTTCTTTTACTTCCTTGGCGACCCCACCCCGGAAACTGACGAAGTGCTTGAGGAACTCAGCCAACAATACGATCGGCGAATTGGCTTTTCGCGATTCGCCGCGCGTTTAGCCGAAGGCTGCGGACCGGGTTGCGGCACTACGAAATCTGGCTGCGGTGAGTCCGGCGGCTGCAGTTCCTGCGGGACCGGCGGCTGCGGATTGAAGCCCTCACACAAAAGAGAAACCGCTAAAGAGCCTTAACTCTCCCAACAATCGTCCGCGTTAACTGTCTTGCTCTACGCTTTCACCAGCGACTCTACCCATGCCCGCAAATCTCACTCCGCAGTATCACAAAGCCGAACAGGCCTATCGCCAAGCTTCCACGCCGGAGGAAGAGTTGTCGTGTTTGGAGGAGATGCTCAAGGAAATCCCAAAGCATAAAGGTACCGACAAACTCCAAGCCGACCTGAAACAGAAAATTGCTCGGCTTCGAGAGGATGTCGCCTCGGGGAAAAAGAGCGCCGCATCCAAAGGTTCCAATCGCATCCCTCGCCAAGGCGCCGGCCGAGCCATTTTGATCGGACCGCCAAATTCTGGAAAAAGCCAACTGCTCGCGTCACTTACTCGGGCAACACCAGAGATCGCACCTTATCCCTATACGACTCGCGAGCCCCAACTCGGCATGATGCCTTGGCAGGATGTCTCAGTGCAGTTGATCGACACACCTCCGATCAGCCGCGAGGTTTTTGAACCAGCGATCACGGGTTTAATTCGAGGTGCTGATTTAGTCGTACTCGTGCTCGATCTAGGGTCTGACGATGGAGCGAGCGAACTCAACGACTTGCTCGCCCACTTTGCGGGAGGCAAGACTCGATTTGGAAAAGAAAGCTGCCTGGATGAAGATGACGTCGGTGTGACTTACACAGAGACGATTCTCGTCGCCAACAAATGCGACCTCCCCGAGGCAAACGATCGACTCGAGTTTTTTGAGGAATTCCTCCCTCAAGACTTCGAACGCTTTGTTGTCTCAGCCTCAAATGGCACCGGTCTCGAGGCCCTGCGCGACCGGATCTACGCTTCCTGTAACGTGGTTCGGGTCTACACAAAACTGCCCACGAAGAAGGAACCCGACATGGAGAAGCCATTTACGGTAAAGCGGGGCGGGACGCTCCTAGAATTAGCGGAACAAATTCATCGTGATGTCGCAAAAAACCTCAAATCCGCCCGCGTCTGGGGGACCGCGATTCATCCAGGCACGACAGTGAAAAGCGACTACGTGCTACACGACCGGGACATTGTCGAAATTCATTCTGCCTGAGCCCTCGATTCAGACCATAACGTGCAAAATTGCACTCCCAAACGCGGAGCCTCTACCACAACTCAGGTCGACGCCGCCGAAAAAATTCGACCAATGAGGCGGGAATTAATCTTGGCTTCTTTTTAGCGGGAATCGAAGCCCCCTAAGCTTGCCGCAAGGGCAATCAGCTCACTTGGGCCAAACCCCGATTACCGATTCATTCTTTACCAAATCAGGTTTGTTTACGACAATTCTGACGGATGCACTGACTGCTTCGGAAACGGCTAATTTTGCCTAATCCGAAAAGTCGATGTTCAGTCCATTGGCTGTTTTCGCCAAATTGCGCAGCCACACCCGTTGGTGAAATCCTTTTCGTCCCGGGTCCAACTTGATTTTCCCTCTGTCTCCCAGCTTTTGAGAGGAATCGATGTCAGACGTTCTGAATGCTCCCCAGCACTCGCCACCTTCTGGAAATTCGCCGGATGTTGATCCGATCGAAACACAGGAATGGCTCGATTCACTCCAGTATGTGATTAACAGCCGTGGTCCCGAGCGAGCCAAGTTCTTGCTCTCGCTGCTCGAAGCGAAAGCACGTCAGGAGGGGGTCGAAATCCCCAAACTGACGAACACTCCATACATCAACACGATCCCGGTTGAGAAACAGCCTCAGTTTCCGGGTAACCGTGAGATTGAGCGGCGAATCAAAAGTGCCACACGCTGGAACGCGATGTGCATGGTAGCTCGAGCCAACAAGACGACCGAGGGAATCGGCGGACACATCTCCACGTTTGCTTCGTCGGCAACCCTCTACGAAATTGCCTACAACCATTTTTTCCGTGGTCGCGGTGAAACCGGTTACGACGGCGACTTGATTTACTTTCAAGGTCACGGCTCGCCCGGTATTTACGCTCGCGCCTTCCTTGAAGGTCGCTTGGAAGAACAACACTTGCTGAACTTCCGTCGGGAGTTGGCTGAACCCCGGGGATTGTCTTCTTACCCGCACCCTTGGTTGATGCCAGACTTTTGGGAATATCCGACGGTGTCGATGGGCCTCGGACCGATCATGGCAATTTACCAAGCCCGCTTTAACGAGTACCTCCGCAACCGAGGCCTCAAAGACACAAGCCGCCAGCATGTCTGGGCCTTCCTCGGCGACGGCGAGTGCGATGAACCCGAGTCCTTGGGCGCGATTACCCTTGCAGCCCGCGAGAAGTTGGACAACCTAACCTTCGTCATCAACTGCAACCTGCAGCGGCTCGACGGTCCAGTTCGCGGCAACGGCAAGATCATTCAGGAACTCGAGGCACTGTTCCGCGGTGCTGGCTGGAACGTTATCAAGGTTGTCTGGGGTGATGACTGGGATGCCTTGCTTGAACGAGACCACACCGGCTTGCTGGTCAAGCGAATGGGCGAAGTCGTCGATGGCCAGTACCAGAAGTACGTGGCGATGCCGGGCACTTACATCCGCGAACACTTCTTCGGGAAGTACCCGGAACTGCTTGAACTGGTGAAGAATTATTCGGATGAGCGACTGCTAAAACTGCGTCGCGGTGGACACGACCCCGAAAAGGTCTATGCCGCATTCAAGAACGCCATGGAAACCAAGGGCCAGCCGACCGTCATCCTCGCCAAAACCATCAAGGGTTATGGCATGGGCGAAGGCGGCGAGGGCCGAAACATCGCCCATAACAAGAAAAAGGCGTCCGAACAGGAGATGCTGGACTTCCGCAATCGCTTCGGAATTCCGCTTTCCGACGAGCAAGCGGTGAAGATGGAGTTTTATCGCTTCCCCGAAGGCTCCGTCGAGCACAACTATCTCAAGTCTCGACGCGAGCAATTGGGTGGGCCCGTTCCTTGTCGGCCTGACAAGCAATTGCTGATGGAAGTCCCTTCCTATGCCGACTACCGCTCGATTGTCGACCGCGACAATGGAAAGGAAATATCGACAACTCAAGGATTTGTTCGAATCCTCAGCCGTTTGTGCAAAGACAAACTGATCGGCAAAAACATTGTCCCGATCGTACCCGATGAGTCGCGCACCTTCGGTATGGAAGGCATGTTCCGCGAAGTCGGAATTTATGCAAACACTGGCCAACTCTACGAACCAGTCGACTCCGACCAATTAGCTTTCTACAAAGAAGCCAAAGACGGCCAGTTGCTGGAGGAAGGAATCTCCGAGTGCGGAGCAATCTCCTCGTTCTGCGCCGCGGGGTCAGCTTACGCTGCTCACGGCATCAATATGATTCCGTTCTATATCTTCTACTCTATGTTCGGCTTCCAACGCGTCGGCGACTCGATTTGGGCTGGAGCCGACCTGCGGGTCAAGGGCTTCCTGATCGGAGCGACTGCAGGCCGCACCACTCTGAACGGCGAAGGCTTGCAGCACCAGGATGGCAACAGCCTCCTTTATGCGATGGCCTACCCCACCGTCCGCGCTTACGACCCGGCCTTCCATTACGAGATGGCGGTCATCATTTTCGACGGGCTCAAGAAACTCTACGTCGATGGTGAGACGGCGATCTATTACCTGATGGCCGGCAACGACAGTTACGTCATGCCCGAAATGCCAACCGGCATTGAAGATCAAATCGTAAAGGGCATGTACAAGTTCCGAACCGTTGAGGCCGCGAAGGCGAAACATCGAGTTCAACTCTTCGGCAGCGGCGCAATTATGAATTGCGTGCTCGAGGGTCAGAAAATCCTTGCCGAACAATTTGGCATCTCTAGCGACGTCTGGAGCGTCACCAGCTACACCGAGTTGCGCCGCGAGGCTCAAGAAGTGCGTCGTTGGAACATGCTCAACCCGACTCAAAAGCCTAAGCTTAGCTTCGTCGAGCAGCAGATGGCTGGACACGCCGGTCCGATCATCGCGGCCAGCGATTACGTCCGAGCCGTTTCCGAGCAGGTCGCGCCTTGGATGCCGGCTCCTTTCTTGGCTCTCGGCACCGATGGAATGGGAAGAAGCGAAACTCGCGAGGCGCTCCGTCGACACTTTGAAGTCGACGGACAATTCGTGGCAGTCGCCGCCCTTTGGAAACTCGCTCAAGAAAAGCATCTCGATATGAAGGACGTCGAAAAGGCAATCAAGAAATTGGGAATCGACCCAGCTAAGATCAGCCCCCTCTACGCCTGATGCTCCAACCTGAGAGCCTGTCTCCGCGGGTGAGCCTCCGGAGACAGGTTTGTTTAGGTTTTAACATTTACCTGTTACGCGTCCCCGCTTTCCACACATTCTCAACCTTGCTCCACAGACGATATGGCAATCGAAATCAAAGTTCCGGCTCTCGGTGAAGGCGTTAATTCTGGCGATGTTCTTGAGGTATTCGTCAAAGTCGGAGATACGATCAACGTCAATGACAACGTTGTCGAATTGGAAACGGACAAGGCAACCGTGACGATCCCCGCTACATCTGGCGGTAAGGTCCTCGAGGTTTTGGTCAAATCCGGAGCCACAGTAAATGTTGGCCAAGCACTAATCAGAGTCGAAGCTGCCACCGGCAGCGCCGCACCCGCGACTCCAGTTGCCGCACCGGCTCCCGCTGCCGCCCCGACTCTACCCCCGACACCGCCCGCACCTGTCGTCCAAGCAACCACTGCTCCGGCACCGAAACCGGCACCCGCCGCCACACCAGTACCGGCTCCAGCACCAGTTCAACCCGCCGCTGCTACAGCAGTGGCTGACGGTGGTGACCTCGCCGTCGTTGCCGCAGGGCCGGCTATCCGTCGCTTTGCCCGCGAAGTCGGCGTCGACCTGCGGATGGTAAAAGGAACCGGTGCCGCTGGACGAATTCTTCGCGAGGACATCCTCGAAGTCGTTCGCTCTGGTTCAGCCAAACTCCAAAAGGCTGCGGGCGCTGCCAGCAGCGGAGCAACGAATGTCCCCGGACAGAGCGATAACTGGGGCCCGGTTCGCGTCGAAAAACTGACCAAAATCCGAGCGACCATTGCACAAAAGATGCATGAGTCCTCATCGACTGTTCCCCGCGTCACGAACTTTGACGACGCGGATGTGACCGAACTCGAACAGATTCGCCAAGGCAACAAAAAGGACTACGAGGCGAAAGGCATTAAGCTGACGACGATGCCGTTCATCATCAAGGCGGTTGCGATGTCTCTCAAATCGCACCCGGTGATCAATGCTTCGATCGACGTGCAAGCCAATCAGATCATCTACAAGGACTACGTCAACGTAGGGATCGCTATCGACTCTGACCGTGGACTCGTTGTTCCCTCGTTGCGAACCGCTGATAAACTCGGCATTCCGGAAATTGCCCGCGAACTGAGTGAACTCGCCGAGAAGGTCCGGTCCTCAACGTTCGCGATAGACGACCTGCGAGGCAGCACATTCACCATCAGCAACTTGGGTGCGATCGGCGGAACCTATTCGACGCCGATTATTAACGTCCCCGAAACCGCGATTTTGCTGGTCGGTCGCTCTCGGAAACTTCCTGTCGTGGTCAACGACACCATTCAGATTCGCTTGATGATGCCGCTGAGCCTTTCCTATGACCATCGCCTGATTGACGGCGCGGCAGCAGCGAGATTCCTAAACGACGTCATCGGTTACTTGCAGGCGCCAAGCAAGCTTCTGCTCGCGCTATAGTCCACGCCTAAGGCACTGCAAAGTAAAACTTCAGAGCAATACAAAAACCTTGGATTGCCCTCAGCGAGGAAAACCTTTTCAGCGCCTAGGGACCGCAGTCGGCTTGTAGCTCTGAAGAATCTCACGAGTCCACTGGTCAGCCGCCGGATTGCGTTCCGCCGGTGCTGCCGCCGCATCGTAGCGTACGGTGTTGCCGAACCCAAGTTCGAGCAGCAATTGACTCATTTCGCGAACAAACAACCTGTCATGCTTCAGGCCGCTGAGTAAAAACTTCGCATCCAATTCACTTACGGGCGCCGAGTTGCTGGCTAGTTGCACGAGCCGAAAAAACTGACTTGCATGTTCAGGGGCTCCTGATTTCTCGGCGATTGTTCTCCACAATTGCCTCGTCTTGGGACTTCGAGGGGAAAGCCCCATCAGCCACTGCAGTGCCTCTTCGCGGCTTTTCTGCTCGGCACCTTCCAGGACATCCAATAAATGCACTTCTGGCGACAAGACCGCGGGTAGGTATTGAGCCAATACTCGCTCTGAAGCAGGCCGGTTTGCAGTCAGGCGGTTTAGCGAACTGACAACGTTCGCACTCGCGAGTAACTCCTCCTGGTCGGTTTCCGAGAGCGCGTCGACTTTCACTGGGTTATCCAACCAAACAAAAGAATCTTTCAATGGGCTCAGGGCCATCGAGTCCCCACGGATATCCGCGCCGAAACCCGGCAAGTCTGTATAGACAAGCTGCTGTCGCCCGGAAATGGTCTGCTCCTCTGCACGAACCGAGCCTCCATAAACAGAGAGCCGCGGTAAACCATCGAGCCAATCCAGCCCCAATGCTGTCCCGTTGGCGACGACTTCGATGTTCCATTCAAGTCGGTCGTACTTCGCTTTCAGCTTCGCGCCCGCAGGTAGCTTTTTCAATCCAATTCGGCCCGATTGAATCTCGAGACCAATCGTTTGCTCTTGGGGAAGGACGCTCACGGCAACCGAGGAGTCTGCATCGAGCACGATTTCACCAAGCTTACCTAACCGAGCTGATACCCAGGAATCTGATAACGTCTGCCATTCCCAGCCGTTGAAAACTCGCGCTGAAGAACGAGGTCCGAACCAAGTTTCTTTCCCCTTCTCGCGGAGTGCGACGACACCTTCAAGTTTCAGCCAAGACAGATCCTCAAGCACGCTGCTCTGCTGGTGAAAAACCGACGCATCTGGGTCTAATTCAGAGCTTTCTCCGATCGACGCGCTTTGGCCAGGCTCCTCCAGCGCAATTAACACCCAGTCGCCGGCGGTCGGAGACGATTTAAGGCGGTTGCTCGGAGATTGGATCGCAACTGTATCGAGTTCTGCATTCTTCCGGTTCGGTCCCGCTTCCACGACAGCGGCCTCAGTCTTTGATTTCAATTCCGCAGAGGCGACCTGATTCGCTCTATCCGGCTTTTTCAGCCACCCGCTGAGCACACCCGAAATCCAAATCGCGCCGCACATAGCCGACGTGACGGCGACGGCGGCCGCAACACCCCACTTCCGGGAACGCTTGGTATTCGTCTTGAAACTCTCGCCTTTGACGGCCCGAGCCATTTGGATTCCAACAGGCTTGGCCGTTGTTGAGGTTTGGGACACTGCCAGGACAACTGCTTCTGAATCGGGCGGTCCTGCCTTGGTCGTTGTACGATTCCCAAAGTTACTTCCGAGTTGAAACAGTTTTTCCGTGGTTGACCAAGGGACCAGACAATCGGAAGTCTCTGAGAATTGCTGTCGGAAATGCAGCAGTAATTCACGCAGTAATCGCGGAGTCCGAAGCGCCTCCCGCTCCAGTTGTTTACGTTGTTCTTTTTCCAAAGAGCCATCGAGATAGGCTGCCAGGACTTGGGCGTCTAAATCGAAACCGGCTTGGGTCAGCCGATCGCAGGTTCGCCGATCTGACTTCAGTTCAGCCGAGACGCGTTGCAACATTTCCCAGACGCGTTGGTAGTTTGGGTTAAGGTCAATTTCCGCTCGCACTTGAGCGGCTTGCGCGAACTCCGTGGCTCCCACTTCTAACAGCAGGAGGTCTCGCAACATCAAGCGATGTGCCATTAGACCCTCCCCATCAATTTGCGAAGGCGTTCGTGGGCGCGGGACAATTTCGGTCCCACGGCATTAATCGACAAGCCGGTCTTTCGGCTAATCTCGCGATAATCAAGCGATTGGTGATAATACATTTCTAAAATCTGTCTGTCCGCTGGCTTCATCCGCTCAAGGCATTCGGCTAAGTGCATCTTGTTTTCGGTGCCGATCAGGTTTGCGAGGCTATCGACCTCTTCAGTAACCCCAAGTTCAATCTGGACGGAAGAATCGCTGATTCCGACCAACTGACGTTCCCGCGGCCGTTTGGATATATGCCGCCAAGTGACACGCCGAGCAACGACGCAAAGCCACGTTGAAAACTTGCATTCCCCTTTGAAGCCCCGCAGAGCCGCCATGTCGTTTTGCAACAAGCCGACAAAGACTTCGGAAAGCACGTCCTCGACAATTGCCTCGTCCGTTCGACCGTTTCCCGCGGGCAAAGCCTTCAGGACTTGCGCGTAGACCATCCGTTGGTAACGAACCACCAGTTCGTTCCAAGCCTCGGAGTCGCGTCCCAGCAACTTATTTATCAGGTCGCGGTCATCGAGCCGGGAATAAGCTCCCAACTCAATTCCGGAATCCGATCCAGTTGTCTGCACTCTGGCCGTTCCTTTGACAGTTTTGGGCTTTTCAGAACCTCTCGGCGACTTCCCAGCAAATCAGGAATACGCCGAACCGGACTGGGGAAAGGACTTAGTTGAAGAAGGGTCAAACAGGATTTCATTCCCCCTTCGACCATGACTCCATTTTATCCGTCTCCCGCCAAATACCATCAAAATAAAGCTCGACACTCGAGTTTTTATGTGGCTACGAACAAATCGATCCAAACATCGGCCGCCTGCTTCTCAGTAAACCGCGAAATTCGAGCCTCTTACCCGAAATCGCGTCTGCGGCCCGGGAGAAAGCCTCGCTTCATCGCGGTGTTCAAAAAAGCGAGCGATTCACAGCCCATTCAGTGCAGAACGGCAGGCAAGTCGTGCGTACAAAATAAAGCAGTCCCCAGCCCATTTTATTCGGCGCAACCGTCATCAGCCGACTTCGCATAATTTAAAGTTCCCCCAGTGGTTAAGGTGAGCCGGAATTGCGGCCGCCAAATTTCAATCGCCACTCCGATTCAGGCCGACTCAGCGCGATTTGCAGCCTAGATTTTGGTAAATCTAAACTGATCGGAACCTCAACGATGAACACCCCCCAAATCAACTACCCCGAAATCGAAGCCTCAGACGATCGATTGAACGGTCTGCTCGCCAGACTGCAGAGCTTGGGCGTTCCCGTTGGCAACAACGCACTTTCTGACCTTGCAGCTAGCGAGATGGGTAACGCTGAATCGCCTGCGACAGGTGAAGAGGCTTTCGCTCCTGTTGCTCCTAAAAAGCTGGAAGAAGCGGGCATCACGGAAGCTGTGGTAGAGGAACTCGCACTCAAATACATGCTGGCAACTGGCGAGGTTTCCATCCGCCAAGTGTCTGAACAATTGAAGCTGCAATTTTCGATTTGCGAGCAGTTGATTTACAAATTAAAAACGGATCAATTGATCGCCTTTGTAAACCAAGCTCAGATCGGAGACTTTTTCTGCCGACTCTCGGAAGCGGGAAGAGACCGCGCTCGTCGACTGTCCGATGCCTGCTCCTATTTTGGATCGGCCCCGGTCTCATTCAATGAATACGTCCGGAGTGTAAAAGCTCAAACTATCACCGCGCAAAATCCTTCGCTTCACGATTTGCAACTAGCTTTCGCCGACTTGCAGATCTCCAGGGACATGCTGCTGCGGCTCGGCCCAGCAATCAATAGCGGGCGCGGCATGTTTCTCTTCGGCAATCCCGGAAATGGAAAGACCAGTATCGCTGAACGAGTCACCGCCACCTTCGGCGAGACCATTTGGATCCCGCGCGCTATCTTTGTCGATAACGACATTATTCGCGTCTTTGACCCCATGAATCACCATGAGGTTCCACTCACGAAAGAAGAGCGACGGCCAGCCAACCTGCTGAACAACGACAGCATCGATCAACGCTGGGTCCGAATCAAAAGACCGACGATTGTCGTAGGCGGCGAATTGCGGATGGAGCATCTTGAGATTCAGAACAATCCGTCTTCAGGTACTTCCGAAGCTCCTGTCCAGATGAAAAGCAACAACGGTGTTTTGCTCATCGACGACTTTGGACGTCAGAAAATCTCCGTTGTCGATTTGCTCAATCGCTGGATTGTCCCTTTGGACCGGCGTCACGATTACCTCACCACCACGAGCGGTAAAAAAATACAGGTCCCCTTCGACCAATTGGTCATCTTTTCCACCAACCTCGAACCGCGTGACCTAGTTGACGACGCCTTCCTGCGGCGTATCCCCTACAAGATCGAAGTGCCTGACCCCAAGCACAGCGAGTTCCTCTCACTCTTCGAAATCATGTGCGGACGGATGCAATGCCCATGGAACCGGGAGATGGTCGATTACCTGATCGAAAAGCACTACCTCCCGGCACAACGCCCGTTTCGAAATTGCCATCCGCGTGACATTCTGCTTCAGGTAAAGAATTACTGCTCATTTATGGGCGAACCTTACAACATGACCCGCGAAAACATCGACTGGGCGGTTGAGAGCTACTTCTCGGTCATGTAACGTTCAGGCGACTCAGGTTTCTTGCAAAGACCAGCAAACAGTCCTGAATCCGTTGGTCGCCTCAAAGTTGGAAAAGCTCCAAATCACCACCGCGCACGAAAAAGCCCGACATCGCTGCCGGGCTTTATGCTTTCACTAAACGAACACTTCGCGGGTCGGTTTAGTACATGTCGTGGTCGCCACCGCCGTGGCCCTTCTTGCTGTCCTTAGGCAACTCGGCAACCAATGCATCGCTAGTCAAAAGCAGAATCGAGACGGACGCAGCATTCGCCAATGCGGTCTTGGTTACCTTGGTCGGGTCGATGACACCTGCCTTGACCAAATCCTCGTAAGTGTTGGTCAATGCATTATAGCCATGTTTGCCTTCGAGGACTCGCTCGCAAACGATGCCGCCGTCTTGCCCGGCGTTCTGTGCAATCATGGTCAGCGGAGCGCGGCAGGCTCGGATCACGATATTGAAACCGGTGATTTCGTCATCGCTCATTCCTTCGGCTGGCTTGACGTCGCCCGAGCATCGCAACAATGCGACTCCGCCGCCAGGAAGAATACCGTCTTCGACGGCTGCACGAGTAGCGTGCAGGGCGTCTTCAACGCGGGCCTTCTTCTCCTTCATCTCGCTTTCGGTCGCTGCGCCAACGTTGACCTTGGCAACACCGCCAGCCAATTTCGCCAGACGCTCTTCCAGCTTTTCCTTGTCGTAGTCGCTGGTGGTCACGTCGATTTCGCGACGGATTGCATCGATTCGAGCCTTGATTTCTGAGCTCTTTCCGGCACCTTCGATAACCGTGGTGTTATCCTTGTCGACGATAATCTTCTTGGCTCGACCGAGGTCGCTGAGGGTCAGGTTTTCCAGCTTCTTGCCGAGTGCTTCGAAAATTGCCTGTCCGCCGGTCAGGATCGCGATGTCTTCCAGCAGAGCCTTGCGACGATCGCCGTAACCAGGAGCCTTGACGGCACATATGTTCAGCGTGCCACGCAGGCGGTTGATTACCAAAGTCGTCAGAGCCTCACCCTCGACATCTTCAGCGATGATCAGCAGTGGCTTGCCTTGCTGAACAACCTTCTCGAGAACGGGCACCAAATCCTTGATGTTGGTTAGCTTCTTCTCGAAGACCAAAATGTAGGCGTCTTCCAGAACGCATTCCATCGCACCCGGATTGGTAACGAAGTAAGGCGACAGGTAGCCGCGGTCGAATTGCATACCTTCGACCCATTCGACTTCGGTTTGCAAGCTACGGCCTTCGTCGACAGTGATCACGCCGTCTTTACCAACCTTTTCCATGGCGTCAGACAGCAAAGAGCCGATTTCACGGTCGTTGTTGGCGGCGACAGTAGCGACATTGGCCATGTCGTCCTTGTTCTTAATCTTGATCGACATCCGATTCAGCTTTTCGGTAATCGCGGCAACAGCCTTTTCGATACCTTGCTTCATCTGAATTGGGTTCACACCGGCGGTGACAGCCTTCAAACCCTCGTTGAAAATCGCCTCGGCTAGGACGGTCGCGGTCGTCGTTCCGTCGCCAGCTACATCGCTGGTCTTGCTGGCAACTTCGCGAACCATTTGAGCGCCCATGTTTTCATAGACGTCTTCGAGTTCGATCTCCTTGGCAACGCTCACGCCGTCCTTGGTAACGGTGGGCGAACCAAAGCTCTTCTGCAAAATCACATTGCGTCCCTTGGGACCAAGCGTCACCTTCACGGCGCGAGCCAGTTTGGAAACGCCCCGGCGAATCGCTTCGCGAGCCTCTTGTTCGAATGCAATCATCTTGGCCATGAGTCAATGCTCCTAAAAGTTCTTTTACTTTGAAATTATCTTCAGTGGTATTGTCGCGTCCGGACCCGGAATTCAGCCTGATAAGCCCGGAATCCAGCCCGACAAGCCAAGTCCGGGCGGGACTGTCTTAGTTTCTTTTGATCGTCCTTGGTTCGCTTTGCTCTGCCCGATATGTCAGACCTCGTCGTAGGAGCAGTCGTTAAACTGCCGCTCTATAGACTGCAGCTTCAGTCTCAACAATCAATCGCAAAGCCATCAATCGCTTAGCCGATGACTGCGAGAACGTCCTCTTCTCGCATCAAAAGCAACTCATCATCACCCAGCTTGATTTCGTCTGGGCCGTAGGTTGTGAAGAGGATCTTGTCGCCAGGTTTCACCTGCAAGGGCGAACGCGAACCGTCCTTCAAAAGCCGCCCCTCGCCAACGCTAATGACAACGCCACGAGAAGGCTTCTCGCGTGCGGCGTCCGGAAGAAAAATCCCCCCGGCCGTCGTTTGTTCCGATTGCTCGCGACGGGCAACAAGTCGGTCTCCCAGAGGTTGAAGTTTGGTAGCCGATTTGGCTCGCTTGGTAGCGGTGGCCGACATAAACAAGACTCCTTTTTCTTTGGCTTGACTTTTAGCGGTGCGTTTTCACCGGGAAAACTCAATGTGCGAAAACAGCAGGTTCATCAAACTCGGAACTCGAATTAGGTTGCCTTCGAACTCCGAAGGCCGGCAAACGAATGCTTGCCCAACGTCGTTCCGCGGGCCGGTTTGGCCCAAAAGCCGACGAAACTGCCAAAAATGCGTTTACGAAAACGCGTAACGGGGACAAAAGGCAAGTCGCGCGCCAGAACAACGAAAACTCTGAAAAATCTTGCCCTCATCGGCGATTCGACCCGGTTTTGGCGGATTTCACCCCCGACCAATCAATTCATTCCTTGCCAGTGAAGCCCCTGAGATGAGCTGGCCGGAATTGTGAACACAGATTCTGTGCCAATTTGACAGGCTGACCAAAGAGCGTGCCGCTAGGCGACGGATGCGGGTCGCGCGGACCGAAAGCTATCCGGTAATCAGCTTAGAGAATTAGGCAGCTGTCGGCCCACCCGCTGGGGCGGCTGCTCTTTGAACTGGGTCGGGAAACCACCCCGGAATTCACCCTGACGAGCGGTTCGAATGACGAAATTGCCCCAGTATACCGATCGAGCGATAAACCGATTGTTCGGATTGAATCGAACGCCCGCACGTTGACTTACCGGTTTTCCACCGCATTGGGTTGCTCTGAGAGAAAACAGAATGACAATGAAAAGAATCGCCAGAGAAAGTCGCTGTTTATCGCAGTCGGCTGACTATAATTTGCCGACCCGCGGCTTTGGCATTGCGATGCCGATCCGCTGGGGTTAACGAAGCGTCTCGCTACGGAATAGCCTGCCCGGGCATACCCTGCCCGCAGGGGCAATATCCTGCCCGCAAGGGAAGCTTTTGAAGCGCATCGAATCGGGTATAACATCACGCCAGCTTTTCCATTCAGTCCCGGCCTGAATTCAAAGCGTATTGAGTTTCAACGCCGCTCGTCGGAAAAAACCGTCGAGGATATTTTTCGAGGAGAGCCGTTCGGATGACCATTAAAGTTGGCTGCGGGAAATGCAATTCTAGTTTTGCTGTCCGCGATGATTTCGCCGGCAAGGCAGTAAAGTGCCCGAAGTGCAAGTCGCCAATGCAGGTCCCCGCTGCCACAAAACCCGCAGCCGCCGGCAAGGCCCCAGCAGTCGCCGGGAAGACCGCTGCGGGAACTCCCGGTTCAGGCCGAAAGTTCAACCCGCTGCTGGACTTGCTGGACGAGGCGGGAGTTGAAGCCAAGAGCCGGGGTCGCTCGTGCCCGATGTGCGCCGCAGAAATGGCGCCCAATGCCATCATCTGCATCCAATGCGGCTTCAACAGCGCCACTGGCGAGCGATTGGAAACCGCCGTGCTCGTGGATGACGACGACCTAGGCAAGGAACAAACTGACGCCGAAAAATTAATCGCTAAGGCCGAAAGAGAAATCGATGAAATGCCCGTGTCCTCTTACGGGCAGGATTTCGGAGAGGGCAAAGAATCCTACCTGATCGCCACCGTAGCGATGATTTGCATGACGGCCTTCGTCGCTCTCGGCGTGGGCATCATCCTGTTCATGGATAACATCATCGATTATTTCGAAATCAGTCCCGAAGCGATCAGCCTCGGCGGTGCCATCGTGATTGCGGTCGGCTGCATCGCCTACATCACAATCATCGCCTTTAAAGCAAGCCCGGGGCACGGTATCGCCTGCCTGGCATCGTGTGGGCTCTACTGCGTCCTGTTTGGATTCATGCAAGGCAAGGGATTGATCATCCCGACAATCCTGCTTTTGGTCTCAGCATTCGTCGGCTTGATCTCCGGCCTGTTCCTCTCGTTTGGCGTTGGCAAAGACGCTCTCGACACAATGCTCTGGAGCGTGCCTCCCAGCTTGTACTTAGGTTAAACCGCTTATATCCAGGTTAGACCTTTGTGCCTAGTTCAAACCGTTTCAAGTCTGATGACGAATTAACGCCGATTCCCCCGGGGAAAAACTGCGAGGCCGCAATCTCTGCATGCTCGTGGGCCACTCGCGTTGCCCAGACTCCGACCTCAGGGCAATCTTGAGCACAGAAGCCGATCGCCCCTTACGAATTGCAACTAGCGTTTGACTGCTTCACGTTTGTTACCGGCAACCGCGCGATTGGTGGCATTGAGAATCGCTTTGATCGTCGCTTCGAGGCTGTCCATCGCCACCGCTTGTCCCCGGTACTCATGCCCTTGGTGCTCGACTTCGATGGAAGCCTCCGCCGACGCATTGATCCCGATCGTCGTTGCCTTGATCGAAAATTCCTTGCAGTTCAAAGTCACGCCTGTAATTTTCTCGATCGCGCCAAAAGCGGCATCTACCGGGCCATCTCCGATCACAGAATCAGCCGTCTCGCGAAGGCCTCCCCTTTGGAGAGTCACTGTGACATGAGGCCGATTCCCGCAGCGCAAATTCGCCGTGTAATCGACGAGGCTCCACTCTTCTTCGCCTGTCTCGGGAAGTTGCTGCTCGATTAAACCTACGATGTCGCTGTCGGAAACTTCTTTTTTCCGGTCAGCCAACAGCTTGAATTCGTTGAAGATAGCCAACACTTCTTCGGCATTCAGCTCGTAGCCGAGTGAGCGGATGCGGTCCGCCAAAGCAGCTCGTCCACTGTGCTTACCCAAGACCAGATCCGTCTTCTGCAACCCAACGTCTTCGGGCCGCATGATTTCGTAAGTTCTCGGCTCTTTCAGCATTCCATCTTGGTGAATCCCTGACTCGTGGGCAAAAGCGTTGCGCCCGACGATTGCCTTATTCCGCTGCACCTGCAAGCCAGTCAGTTTGCAAAGCAGTCGGCTGGTCGGAACCAGCAATTGACTGTTGATTCTCGTATCGCAATGGTAGTAGTCACTTCGCACCCGCATCGCCATCACGACCTCTTCGAGGGCGCAATTACCAGCTCGTTCCCCGATTCCATTGATCGTGCATTCAATCTGCCCTGCCCCGTTTTCTACGGCGGCCAAGCTGTTGGCCACTGCGAGCCCAAGGTCGTTATGGCAGTGAATCGCGATAACTGCTTTGTCGATATTGGGAACGCGATTGACCAGTTGGCGAATCACGTTGCCCATGTGAGTTGGAGTCGCGTAGCCAACGGTGTCGGGAATATTGACCGTAGTCGCCCCCTCGCGAATGACGGCTTCAACCACTTGGCAAAGGAAGTCGATTTCGGTCCGAGCGGCGTCTTCCGGGGAGAATTCAATGTTGGGGCAGTAGCCCCGAGCCCGTCGCACTCCGGCGATCGCCCGCTCGATGATCTGGTCCGGCGTCATCTTGAGCTTGAACTCGCGATGAATCGCACTGGTTGCCAAAAAGACGTGGATTCTCGGATTGCTGGCAGAACGGAGGGCATCCCAAGCTCGGTCGATATCGGCATCGTTGCAGCGGGCTAACCCGCAAATCTCCGGTCCGCGAACTTGGTTGGCAATTTCTCTGACCGACTCGAAGTCGCCGGGCGAAGCGATCGGAAAACCAGCTTCGATGATATCCACACCTAGTTCAGCCAAGGCGTGGGCGAACTCGAGTTTCTCCTCGCGGTTCATACTGGCTCCGGGGGATTGCTCGCCATCCCGGAGTGTGGTGTCGAAAATCTTGATTAGTCGCTTGTCGCTCATGGTAACGATCACCGTCTCGAGTTTGGGTGAAAGGACTGCCGTCCGCCTCAATTACGGATGATGCGGCCAGTATTTTCCCGCAGAAAGAATTATGCCGAATCCTGCGGTAATGGATACCCCACCCATTCCGAAAGGCCCGATTCCCCGTCTCGCTCGAAATCCGCGACGGTGGCGTTAATTCTCGCGGCGACCTGCTGAGATACACCAACCTTACACCAAAGCCCGCTACCCGAAGTCCACTTACCCAGCAAAGTCAACGCCCCGCCAACAACTGAGAGCCTGAGCTTTTGCCTTGACGGCCCTTCAAATCCTGCGATAATCCAACCGAAACAGTCCTGCCCCCATCGTCTAGTGGCCTAGGACTCCGGGTTCTCAGTCCGGCAACAGGGGTTCGAGTCCCCTTGGGGGTACTTTGAAATTCGTCTTTTAGCGGGAGGGAAACCTATCCCGCTTTTTTTGTGCAATGCCGCGTTTGCGGAGACCGGTGCTACCCGCCGACAAACGCTCTGTCAAAAGTCGCAAGACCGTGCAGCCATTCCAATGTCTCGAGTAGCAAATCGACTACCAGTTGGCTCGAACCACCTCGACATCCCGCTGAACAAAAAGTCACGGCGAGTCCTCGCTTCGACTGTCATGCCTCCAATCGAAACAAACTCGGTAATCCAATGATCCAGCTCCCGATAGTCGAAAAGGCTCGCACTCCTTGCGGCCGACTTGAAATGCTGGGTGGCGAGGTCAAATCTTCGGCGGCCAAGCCACTGCCGATGACCATGGATGAAGCCCGCGATCGGGGCTGGGATGAACTCGACGTCGTTTTCGTCACGGGCGACGCCTATATCGACCACCCGAGCTTCGCGATGGCGATCCTCGGCCGCACGCTCGAGACGGCTGGCTTCCGAGTCGGTATCGTCTCGCAGCCCGATTGGCAAAATTGCGAAGCCTGGAAACGCTTCGGCCGACCTCGCCTGTTCTTCGGCATCTCCGCCGGGAACATGGACTCAATGATTAATCACTACACGGCGAATCGAAAGGTTCGCAACAGCGACGCTTACTCGCCCGGCGGACGAATCGGCCTCCGCCCCGACCGCGCGACGCTCGCTTACTGCCAACGCGCCCGCGAAGCGTTCAAAGGCGTACCAGTCATCGCCGGCGGCGTCGAAGCCTCTCTCCGCCGCCTAGCCCACTACGATTACTGGAGCGACAAAGTCCGCCGCTCGATTCTGCTGGACAGCAAAGCCGACCTCGTTGTCTTCGGCATGGGTGAAAACCCAATCGTGGAAATCGCGCAGCGCCTGGCCGCTGGCGAATCGGTAAAAGACCTCCGCGATATGCTCGGCGTGGCCTATGCTATGGGCGCCAGCGAGACGCCTCCAGAGGATGCGATTCGGCTCCCAAGCTACGAGGAAGTCGTCGCCGACAAGCACGCTTTCGCCGAAGCGACCAAGGTCATTCACAACGAGACCAATCCCTATAACGCGCGTCGATTGGTCCAGATGCACGGCAATCAAGCCATCGTCGTGAATCCACCGCAATTCCCAATCTCGCAAGAGGCGATGGACCGAATTTACGGGCTGCCCTACACCCGCCGCGCTCATCACTCCTACACCGAGCCGATTCCCGCTCACGGCATGATTAAAGACTCTGTCACGATCATGCGTGGCTGCTTCGGCGGATGCACGTTCTGCTCGATCACCGCGCACCAAGGCCGAATCATCCAATCGCGCAGCAAGGATTCAGTCATCGGTGAAATCAAGTCGATGAGCTCCGATCCCCAATTCAAAGGCGTCGTCAGCGACATCGGCGGACCGACCGCCAACATGTACCAGATGCGCTGCACGCGACCCGAAGTCGAAGCCAAATGCCGCCGCCAATCGTGCGTGCACCCGCGAATCTGCAAACTCCTAGGCACCGACCACGGCCCGCTAATCGAACTGATGCGGGAAGCCCGCGAAGTCGATGGCGTCCGCAAAGTCCTCGTCGCCAGCGGCATCCGCATGGATCTGGCTCAGCGGAGCCCCGAGTACATGGCTGAACTGGCTACCCATCACGTCGGTGGCTTGCTCAAAGTCGCTCCCGAACACGTCAGCAAGGATGTCCTCCACAACATGAAAAAGCCGGACAACATCGAGTTCGATGTGTTCGTCGAAAAGTTTCGGCAGGAATCTGAGAAAGCTGGCAAGAAGCAATACGTTGTCCCCTACTTCATCGCCAGCCATCCCGGAAGCGACTTGAATGCGATGATCGAACTGGCGTTGTTCCTCAAACGAAACGGATACAAGCCAGACCAAGTCCAAGACTTCATCCCGGCGCCGCTCGATGTCGCGACCTGCATGTATTACACCGGGATGGACCCGTTCACTAAACAACCGGTGCACATCTCCAAAAGCCTCAAAGACCGCAAAATGCAACGCGCTTTGATGCAGTTCTTCAAACCCGAAAACTACTTCGAAGTCCGCGATGCACTGCGCGAAGCCGGCCGCCAAGACCTGATCGGAAACGGCTGCGACTGCTTGATTCCGGCTCAACCGCCGCGCGAGGCAATCGACCGCCGTCGCGAAATGGCCGGCGAGCAATTTCGCGGCGAGTATGTCCATCGAATCGGTCAACCCAACCGAACCGGGCAATCCGATCGACCCGGAAAAGAAACAGACCGCGAACAAGACTCGCGAGGAAAAGGCCGACGCGATAATAAGTCGACCTCTGGCACAAGAGACAAACGCAGCGCAGGCTCCAGCGACGCCTCTCGCTCAACAACTGAACCTCGTCGCGATACACGGGGACAGTCAAAGAACGGCGAACGCAAAGGCCAAACTGGACCAGTCAAACGCAAGGGCCCGCGGAAACAGTCCCGCTACGAACCGGGACAGGGTTATCGACCGGACCGCAAAGCAAAACGCTTGCGCGACGACGAATAAAACTGAACGCTCGTCAGCCCAGCTTTTGTGAACTCTTAACGCTGCGTTACTCTACCGCGAACTCGGTAGTCTTACTCAAGACAAGCCTCGGTGCGTTGCAAGCATCAGCCTGTTGGGCAGCGATCAGCAACTTTTACCCCCAGCCGCAGGGCTGCACTTGGTTGAATTGCCCCGCGCGGCGCGTTAGTCTGATGCCAGAGCGAGAAGGCTTTCGGCCAGCCCGCTTGTCGGCTGTCTAGCTTCAAGATCGTTTTTACTTCGATCGCTTGTCGCAGTCACCGGTCGGTATGACGTCTACGGTCTCACGTTAACAAGCTGAACAAAGTCGCTCTCCAGCGACCTTCATGGTTGTCGCCCCCGTTTTCGGCGACTGCCGCATCACCCGATAGGAGTTGTTTTCATGCGTCGTCCCCAAAATCGTCGTGACTTCATTAAAACCTCCGCAGCAATCGGTGCGGGCTACTGGGTCGCCGGAGGGACTACCCTCAAGGCGAGCATCTCGGCCAATGAGGAAATCCGCTTCGCCTGCATCGGCATCGACGGCAAGGGTTCCTCGGACTCGAACGACGCCAAGAACAACGGCAAAGTTGTCGCTATTTGCGATATCGATGACGGCTTCCTCGATAAGGCTCAAAAGGCATTCCCTGATGCAAAGCGGTTCAACGACTACCGCAAACTGCTCGAGGAAATGGACAAGTCGATCGATGCAGTGACCGTGAGCACGCCTGACCACATGCACGCCGTGATCGCTGCTCAAGCGATGAAAATGGGCAAGCACTGCTTCTGCCAGAAGCCGCTGACCCACTCCATCGAAGAGGCTCGCGTGCTCGGCAATATTGCTCGCGAGCAAAAGGTCGTCACCCAAATGGGCAACCAAGGAACCGCCGATTCGACACTGCGGCTCTCCGCCGCGCTGATCAAGAAGGGTGAAATCGGAAAGATCAAAGAGGTTCACGTTTGGACCAATCGTCCGGTTTGGCCGCAAAGCAAAGGTTTGCAGGTCAAAACCTCGACGCCTCCTGCTTCAATCCATTGGGACCTTTGGGTCGGTGGAGCCAAGAAGCACGAGTACAGCCCTGAAATCCATCCGTTCAAGTGGCGTGGCTTCTGGGCGTTCGGCACTGGCGCTCTCGGCGATATGGCTTGCCATACCTTCAACATGCCATTCATGGCACTCAATCTTCGCAATCCAACTTCGGTTGAAGCCGTTTGCGACGAGCATGACGGCGTGATGTATCCCAAGTCGTCGCAGATTCACTTTGTCTTCCCCGAACTCGATGGACGACCAGGCTTGAACGTCTACTGGTACGATGGCGGACGAATGCCACCAGCGGAAGTTTTGGCTGGTTGCCCCAAGGCGAAGAACGGCGACCGCGAAGTTCCGCATAATTCCGGCTCGGTCATCGTGGGCGAAAAGGGCAAGCTCTTCTCACCTGGCGATTACGGCGGAGACGCAGCGAACACCGGCTTCGTGTTCGGCAACGAGTTCAAGAACCAGCGAGAATACGCTCGCGGCGTCGAATACGTCCGTTCGCCGGGTCACTTCGTCGAGTTCGCCAACGCGATCAAGGGCGAGGGTGCCGCGGTCTCGAACTTCCCCGACTACTCAGGCCCGTTGAGCGAAACGATCCTGCTCGGCAACCTCGCTCTGCTGGCTGGCAAGAAGGTCGAATGGGATGCAGCCATGATGGTTGCGAAAGACGCCAGCCCGGAAGTCGCCGAATTGGTTCGTCACCAATATCAAAATGGCTACTCGCTCTAAGCCCACCTCTCGGACCGCTTGAAAGCCAAGTTCGGCTTCCAAAGGACCGGTGATAACAGCCAAACTCTTTAGGCCACTCGAGTCTCTCGGGTGGCCTTTTTTGTTAGTTTGCCTGCATGCGAAAGTCGAATCGGACCTTAACCCCAATGAGCCGCCGGCCCACCACGGTTGTTCAATTTGTGCACCGCAGCCGTCTGTAAATGGTTGTTTCCCGTAGGGTGGGACAAGCGGGGCGGGGACTCGCGGCAAAACGTCAAGCTAA
>Ga0169931_10001565_pt1 | contig 37663 bp, 24 predicted proteins | sample Kivu_15m_20L_FD_129675 | JGI IMG/M metagenome (GOLD analysis project Ga0169931, IMG submission 129675) | Freshwater microbial communities from Lake Kivu, Western Province, Rwanda to study Microbial Dark Matter (Phase II) - Kivu_15m_20L... | ecosystem: Environmental > Aquatic > Freshwater > Lake...
ATCTTCGCCAACAGCCTGTGAATAGGCCTTGTACGAGGCATCAATGTTGTTGAGCGCGGCCTCGTGGGCACCGACGCGAAGGAGAAGCGCAACACGCTTGCCCACGTCTTTTTCGTGCGAGAGCTTGATGCGCTGACACTGAACCAGACGCGCCAGCTCCTGGTTCACGTCGTAGATCGGCTCGAGTGCGGCGACCGCATCCAGCTGCAGATCTTTGTTGTCGAGATACGCTTCGAGCGCGGCCTTGGCGCCCGCGTGTTCGCTGTGCAATTCGAGCGCTGCCGTGAAGGCGAGCACCGCACCGGCCTCGTCCTTGAGGTGAGCTTGGCGCACCTCTCCGAGGCGGAACTGTAGCTCGGCCTGAGCCGCTGCCTCCGAGGTGAGCGCGAGCTCCTTCTCGATGATTGCCGCGAGCTTCTTCCAGGCGCTGGTTGCCCGGTACAGACGATCGAGCGCCTGCAAGGAGCTGAGATCTTCCGGAAGATCCTTGAGGATGGCGGAGTACGTTTCGATGGCCTTGTCGGCATCGCGCACTTCGTTTTCATACAAACCTGCCAGTTGCAGGCGGATTTCGCGCTTTTCCTCGACAGATTTCGCGAGTCCGAGCTTCTTGTCGTAGATCGCCAGCAGCTCCCCGAAGCGGCCGGTCGCGACGTAAAGACGACCAAGCGCTGCAATCGCCTCGGGATGGTTAGCGTCGATCTCCAGAACCTTCTGGTTGCGATCGATAGCGGTGTCCACCTGGGCGAGATGCTGCTCGTAAACCTTGGCGAGAACCGCAAGAACCGGCAGTTGCGCCGCGCCCTTCAGCTTCTTGAGCGCGCCCTCGTAGGTGGTCGCGAGCGCCTCCCAGTTGCCCACCTGCGTGGCCAACCCCTCGGCTGCCGCAAAGGCCCAGGCCGACTTTGGATCCTCGCTGATGGCCTGCAACGCGATCTCGGCAGCACCCTCGGGTGACTTTGCGCCACCCGACAGCAAGCCAACGATCTGCTGCATCAACTCGCCACGGATGGCTGCGTCTGTGGCGTGCCCGAGCTTGACCTTCAGGACATTGGCCAGCTTGGCGGCGTCCTTCGAATCGTCATACAGCGGGATGAGGGCCTCGGCGGCCTCAAGGTTGGTCGGATCGGCGGCGAGCGCCTTCTCGAACGATCGCTGCGCGCGATCTGGCTTCGCCATGTGATCGCGGTACAGGATCGCCGTCTTGATGAGCAGCTGAACCTGGGTCGCGCCATCTTCGGTCTCGGCCTGACGCTCGATGACGCGGACGAATTCGTCGTAGCGATTCTGAGCGGCGAAGAAGGCCTCGAGCGAGGTCCAATCCTTCTGGTCGATGTAGAGCTTCTTGAGCGCATCCTGGGCGCGTCGGTTCTGCGGATCAACTTCGAGCAACTTGCGCCAGGCAGCGGTCGCCTTGTCCTGATTGCCGACGCGATCGCCGTACAGCTGAGCGAGCTTCGTCAAGAGCGCCGCGACATCCACATCGGCTGCACCAGATGCAACACGCTTGTCGAGAATGTCGGCCAGCTTCTCGTAGTTCTTTTCGCGCTCGTAAAGGCGCTCGAGTTCAACCAGTGCGCGCGGCTCGTCCGGCGAGGCAGCCAGCACCGACTCCCACAGCTCAATGGATACGGGCGCTTTTTTGAGCTTTTCGGAGGCCATGTCGGCCATCTCGATGAGCGCAGCAACTTTCGCCGCGGGATCGCTCAGGGCGTCGATCTCGCGCTGACGAAGCTTGATCAGCTTGTCCCAGTCGCGACGCTTCTCGTACATCTGATTGAGGTACGAAATGGCCTCGTCGTTACCTGCGTCCAGATCAAGCACGGTTTCGAAAGCCTTGATGGCCTCGGCCTGATTCGAAAACTTCTCAAGATAGAGATTCGCAACACGGAGGTGCAGAGCGATCTTGTCGGCGTTGGCAGACACCACCTCGGCCTTGCGGCGCAGGATGGAGATCAGGTCAGGCCATCGACCCTTGGCTTCGTATTCCGCAGCGAGCGCGTCAACTGCCTCGATGTTCGACGGTTCAATCGTGAGGATCTGATTGAAGCCTTGCAGCACTTTGACATCGAGCTTCAGCTGGCGATAAGCCTCGATCATCTCCCAGATGACCGGAACCTTTTCAGCTTCCGAGCCCCACTCGGACTTCTCGACACCTTCACCTAGCGTGTCAGCGTATTGCTTCAGCTTGCTGGCGACCTTGTAGGCCCGAGCAAGCTCACGACGCGGTGGCCATGCCTTCGGGGCGCTCTGGACAAGCTTCTTCCAGGCATCGATGCCCTTGTCGATATTCTGCTCTTCGGCGGCGCGTGCTGCGGCAGCCTGCTCTTGCAAATCGGCGGGGAAATCCACTGAAGCTCCGTTCGACCTGTGGGAAACTCTGGTCGGGTTTGAGGGCGTAAGGGTTTGAAAAAAGCCAGGAAAATAGGGAATTCTTATATCACGCGGCCGGAAAGCCACACAATCGGAATCCGGTGCATTTTTTTGCGAGAAAAACGGAGAATTCCATCGGTGACTCGCTCACATTTCTGAACACATTCTCCTACCTCGGCGCGACCAGCGTCATTCCGCTCCGGGCGGTGACGGCCAAAAGAAAAAGGACGGTCCGCTTGCGGCGGCCGCCCTTTCCTCGCGAGCTGCAATCCTTGCAGACTAGGGACCGCTGAGGGCGTAGAGCTTGTCGCTCGCCGCCTTGACGTATCCGGCTGCCGGGCCGCTGCCGCCCTTGGTCACGAACTTCTGCAGGTATTCGCGCGCCGAGGCCTTGGCCGAGTTGTCGTGGGTCTCATCGAACCACTCCGCGTAGGCCATCCCGCAGTTGTAGACCGACTCCGCCATGGTCGGGTCGATCTCGAGGGCGGCCTTGAAGGCCTTGGTTGCCGCATCGAACTTCTTCAGGTCCTTGAGCGCCACACCGTAGCCGTGGTGGCACATGGACGAGCCGTCGTTGATGCGAACGCACTCCGAAAAGACCTTCGCGGCCTCCTCGGTGTAGTCGTATTCCAGATAGAGGTAGCCCAGATCGCGGTAGGCCGAATCGAAACGCGGGTCGCGATCAATGGCATTCCGGAACGCCTGGTCGGCTGCCTTCGGCTCCTCAAGGACCTTGTTGGCAACACCCAGCCGGTAGTGCGCACGAACCAACGTCGGATCGGCCTCCACCGCCTTCTTCAGGGCGTCGCGGGCCTTTTCGACCTGCTTCATCTCAAGCAACGCCTCGCCGAGGTCGTAGAGGTAGTTTCCGTTGGAGGCGTTGCGCTCGCTTGCCCCCTCGAAAGCCTCCGCAGCCTTGTCCCACTTGCGCTGCTTTTGATAGACCTTGCCGAGGTTGTAGTAGGACAGCTCGTAGGTCGGGTCGGTCTGGATGGCGAGCTTGAGCTCGCGCTCGGCCTTGTCGTAGAGCTGGTTTTTGAAAGCAATGACACCCTCGTTCGAGAGTTCCATCGCCTTCTTACGTTCCTGGCTGCAAACGAAGCCGTCGCAAGCCGGAGCAAGCAGGCCCACGACGAGCATGGTGGTGAGGTAACGGTTCATGGGGTTCTCCTATGCGCGGTACAAGGCGGAGTGCGTGACGACTAGCCGCCACCGGCCGGGTTGAAGACGAACGGATAGGTTACGATGACGATACCGCCACCGCTTGGCTTCGGGAACTCCCAGCGACGAACGGCGGCGACGACGCAACCTTCGACGCGCTTGTTCGAGAGGGTCGAGTCCTGCATGACCGACGCCACAACCTGGCCGGTCGCAGCGATCGTGAAGTTCACAGCGATACGGCCCTGCAACTCGGGAGACTTGACGAGCTCCTGCTCGTAACAGAACTTCACCTCGTTGATGTGGCGACGGATGATGCGACGGATGATTTCCTTGTCGAGCGAACCGCGAACCGCGGCCGTACCCGGCATAACTTCAGGCGCACGGGCGCGACGGCCATGCAGACCACCCGCACCTCGGCCGTAGCCTGAGCCCGAGCCACCGCCACCACCCTTGCCGATGGTGCCGAGATTTCCGAGGCCGATCGTACCTTCACCGGTACCACCGCCGCCTGAGCCCGTTCCGGCAAGGCCAAGACCGCCGACGCCGTAGGCTTCGCCGATCTCGCTGCCGAGCAAGCCACCAAGGACGTTCTCTGCATCGCTGCCGAGAGCCGTGTCGCGGCCGAAGATGGAGGCGAGGTGCGAGCCCTCGTTCGACTTCAAGACACCGAGAATACCGGCGTTCTTTGCCTCTTCCTCGGCGAGCTTCTTGGCGAGGTGCGGATCGGGATTGTCCTGAGGACCCTTCAAGGCATAAAGACCCTGCTTGTTCTTCGAGGTCTTCTTGCCCATCTTCCCTTCTTCGCCCTTGTGCGCCTTGCCCTTACCGCCCTGCTCGTCGGCGCCCTTCTTCTTGAGCCACTCGGGGATCTCTTCTTCTTTTTCTTCAGGCGGCTTGATGAGGAAGTTCAGGAAGCGATCGTCTGCATTGAGCAAGTCCAGCGACAATGACTTCGGATCGGGTGGTACTGCGAAGATCATGAGCAAGAACATCAGCAACGCGACTGCGGAACCAGCCGTGTACTTCTGCTCGGCCCAGCTCCACAACAGGAACGGCACCGGCAAGACGCGCGGCTTCGGCGTCGATGCCACGAAGAACTGCGCCTGGCCCGCGTCGATGCGGATGCGGCTGTCCTGAGGAATTGGGAAGCTCGAACCACGCTGCTGCACATACTGCTGCAACGGAATCGTTTGACCGGCCGTCACGACCTCTCCTGTCATTTGCGGCGTGACATGAACCGCAAAGTCAGCACCGGCCGGAGAAACCAGCTTCATCGTGCCCGATGCGAACTCGGAACCAACCGGCGCGTCGGCGCTGGAATCGGAGCCGATGGTGAAGACCTTTGAAGAGGAGCCCCAGCGCTTGAGGCCCATGTACGCGAGGATGATGCCCGCGAGCGCGCCGCCGAGGAACGGCACGTCGGCCGCCGAGCTGCGATGCTGCCAAATGAACTTGGCCGGCTCTTTTTCGGCCTTGATATGCGCCTCGTACTGCTCCTTCTCGTGACCGAGAGAGGCCTGCATATAAACAAGCGATCCCATCGAAATGGCGAGACAGGCGATGCCAGCAAAGGTGAGCGCCTTGGCGGGGCCGGTGCCCTCGGGTGCCCCCGGGTCACTGAGGTGACGGGTATGGGTCACGACGCCGCGGAACAGCGCCTGGACCTCGACGGCCTGAGTTCCTGCCTCTTCGGCATCGGCCATGATGGCGCTGCCACCATCGCCAGCAAAACCGCCTGCGGGCGCCGCATAGGCCGTCTGGGCGTAGGCTGGACCCGCGCCGAAGCCGGGCGGAAGCGGTGGAGCCGGCGGGGGTGCCGCGTAGGCCGGCGGGGGCGCTGCGTAGGCCGGCGGGGGCGCTGCGTAGGCCGGCGGGGGCGCTGCGTAGGCCGGTGCCGGTGCAGCAACGGGCGCAGGCGAAGCGAAACGAACCGGCGCAGGAGCCGGAGCGGTCTGCGCGACCATGGTCTGCACTGCGGCCGGAACGGCAACCTTGGTCTCGTCATCGTCCGCCAGGCGCACGATGACCCGAAGCGCACCAAAGGTGATCGCGGCACCTGGCGCGACCTTGGTTCGTGCAACCTTCTCGCCGTTGACGATGGTGCCGTGGGTCGAGCCCAGATCGATGACCTGAATGTCGTCAGCACCGTTGACCTCGATCACCGCGTGCATACGCGAGATCGTGTCGTCTTCGAGCTTCAGATGCGACGAGGTGAGCTTTCCTACCTTGATGACGGGCTCAGAAATGAGCTCCTCACCGATGAGATCGTTGCCGCGGAAGATTTGAAAACGAAGCGGCACTTTCGGATTGGCCATGATTCGGGTCTCCTGTTTACGTTCGGTTCGGGATCTGGCGGGCAAGCAAGCAACGAACCGCTGGGACCTGTTCCCGCCGTGAGGCGGGGGAAGACGCGGCTAAACGTCTTCGAGCGACTTCAACATCTCGGGGATAAAATCGCGACGGATCTCGATCAGGCTGTCGTGCTTGACTGCGCCCACCGAGTTGATGAGCTCGCCATCGGGGGCTTGCAAATCGCCCTCAACGAGATCGTCTTCGAAGTCGAAAACCGTCTTCGCCTTGTATACGACGTTGGCTTCATCGGTTCCTCCGGCGGCTGCGCCCTTGGCTGGCTCCTGGGCCAGCGCGGCGGAACCACTCAGAGAGGAGAGGCCGAGAATCACTGCTACTGCTGCGCGTGTCATCGTCTTCATTGAGTGAGGTGTCCTGTGGTCGGTCGGTTGCGTCCAGCGACCTTATGCTTGTTTGCCCGCAATTAGATCCGGTCGATGCTCAGACAACCGGGGTGGGCTCAGGTTCCACAAATTTCTCACGAAATTCGTTTTTTGTCTCAGCCCCGGCTGAGCGTCGCGTCATTGGGGCTTTAACCGGCGGCCGGAGCCGGAGCGGCGGGAGCTGCAGGCGCCGCAGCGGCGGGAGCTGCAGGCGCCGCAGGCGGTGCATTCGGATCGGCAGCACCACCCTGCTGCTTCTCCTGCTCCTGCATCTTCTTGAGCTCTTCCTGATTCTGCTTCTCCTGCTCCTCCTGCTTGCGCTGCATCTCCTCGAATTCGCGCTGCATCTTCTCGGCCTCGACAAAGGCCGCGAACAGGTCGTCGATGTCCTTGATGCGCTTCTGCGCATCTTTCTTGAGTTCAGGGGTCGCACCGGCACCCGACTTGCCCGCGAACTCGCGGTAGTAATCCTGTGCCTTCTGCAACTCTGGCTTTTGGCCGCCTTTGTAGTCCTGGTAGAGCAGGCCCAGGTTGTAATAGCTGCGGGCATCGTTGGCGTTCAACTTGATGGCCGCGAGGTATTGCTTCTCTGACTCATCCGGCTTCTTGTTGCCGCGCAATGCGACACCAAGGCCGAGCACGGCCTCAATATTGTCCGGCTGCTGCTTCAACACCGCGCGGAAATCCTCCTCGGCGGTCGAGTAGTTTCGGAAGTTGAGCGAAATGGCCGCGCGGTTCATGCGGGCCTCGAAGAAATCCGGATCCTTCTCGATGGCGCGGCCGAAATTCGCGAGCGCGCTCGAGACCGACTTCTTCTTGAGATCAACGAGACCGAGCGTGTTGAAGACCAGAGCGAGGTGCTGGTTCATCACCTTGGTGTAGCCCGTTCCGGCAACCGAGGCGTTCACGCGACGGACCTTGGGCTCGTCTTCCTTGCCCTTCTTTGCCTTCTTGCCGGTCTTCTTGGCGTCGGCAGCCGCAACCTCGTCTGAGTTGGCGGCGCCTTCTTCCTCGTATTTGCCAGTCGCGATTTCGGCTGCACGCCGGACCGCCTGATCGCCGACGAGGCGGGCCATGTCGTCGAGGCCGAGCTCGAAGTAAATGTGACACAGGGTGGCGTAGGCCTTCAGATTGTTGCCGTCAATCGCGAGCACGGTGCGCAGGTGACGAATCGCCTGTCCCGCATGCGTGTTACGCTCGGCGCCCTTCGCGGCCATCATGCGGTCGCGCAGGATCTGAGCCAGATTGTTGCGTGCCTCGGCCGAGTTGATGTTCTGATCGATCTCGACGGCCTTGATGAACATCCGTTCGGCTTCGGCCCTGTCTCCACGCTTCCAGGCGGCCACACCGAGGTTCGTCACGGCACGCGCGTTGGGGTTCGGTCCCGATGCGAGCTTCTTGAAGATCTCCATCGCCTCGTTCTCGCGACCACACTCCAGCAGGAGGCGGGCCTGGTTGTAACGGGCCTCGCTCAACTTGGGGTTGTCGTCGGCAGCGTCACCGAAGGCCTCGGCTGCCTTGCTGCAGTCGGAGGCAGACATCGTTCCGCTCTTGTTCAGGTCCAGATAGATGGCGGCAGCCTTTGAGAAGGACTCGCGCTCCTCCGCGGAGACTGCGCGAGCCGGCTTCTGCTTCTGCTCAAGGACCGCCATGGGATCTACAGGTGCGCCTGTGGCGTCGGTCTCAACGCCGTCCGACACACCGTCGTCTTTGCGTTTCTGAGCACCGCCGCATCCGGCGAGCAAGAGGCCCATGGTGACGAGGCCCAGGGTCGTGTTGCGAACGAGATTCGTGAACATTGGCTTTTTCATTGCGAAGTCCTTTTCACTCGGGCGCAGCAACAGAGATTGCCTTCGATTCTTCCGGCAACTCGGTCAACACAGGGGCGGGAGACATTTGCGTGGCCATGTAGCCAGCCTCCGGCTTCATTTCGGACGACAGCGGATAATCCGATGGCATCATTTGCGACAGCTCGACCTCGCAGAGGCGCGACCAGTCGTTGAACCAGGACTGCTCGGTTGCACCACGGAGGCAAACCTCGAAGCCCGTGACACCCTTGGACTCGATGGGTTCACCCTTGTCCATCAAGGCGTCGCAGTAGATTTCGCGCGGCCTGTTGCCCCACGAATCTTCTTCTTTCAGATCCTTCGGGATCTCGGCCGTGTACATCTGGTCGGCGAAGTTCTGCCAGACCTGACCGATACGGGCGGCCGATGCGATCGTCCAGTGAGCGACCTTGAACACGAAAACGCGCTCGAAGAGTCCTTGCTGATTCTTGGCCGGATCACCCGCGAGCTTCAGGGTGAGCACCGACTTCTCCTCGAAGTACTTGTTAAAGCGCTTCGTCGAATCCTCGAACTTGGCCTTCATCGCCTTCTGCTGCTTCGGCGTGTAGTAATCATTCGGCTGCTGGAAGTCGAGATCCCTCGGGAACTCGATGCGCAGGAACTTCTCGTACTGCTCTTCAGCCTGGTAGAACGCAGCGCCGGCGGCAGCGTAGGTCGCGAGACCAGCACGCTCGACCTTTTCCGAGCCCTCGGCCGGAATCTTTTGCAACGCCTCACCCTTGTCAAAGAGCTTAAGTGCGATCTCAAAGTGCTTGAGCGCTTCCTTGGCAAGCGATGCCTTGCGCTCGTGCACGGTCACCTTGGTCGAGGTCGGAGGGCCACACTGCGTGCTCTTTGGCATCGCAACCTTCTTGCCCTTCTTCTTCGCTTCGCGGCGCAGCTTGTCGAAAGCCTTGGCGCGGCCGGACACGTCCACACGCTTGACCTCGATGCAGGCGCCGTTAACGCCATCCACCGGACACGATTGCTGCCACAGCATCTCGCCGATGCGGAAGTGGGCGATGATCTCCTTGTCGACGCCACCCTTCTTGCCCCACTTCTTCGAGTAGTCCTGAAGGTGCTTGAGCAAGTCCGCCTTGCGGTTTTCCTTCTCGTAGATCTGGCCCATCTGGAAGAAGACGGCGGCCGAATCCTCGGGCTCCTTGTCGGCGTAGTACTTGATGTACGCGTTCATGTCCTTGGTCGCGTTATCGTACTCGCCAAGGCCCATGCGGAACACGGCGGCGTTTCCAAGCGCCTTGGGCGACTGAGGTTCACCCGGGAACTTGTTGGCATACTGCTCGTAGAAGTCAGACGCCTTCGAGTAGTACGCAAGCTGGTGGAAGCCCGAGGCGATCTGATACAGCGCGCGCTGCGAGAGCGGATTGGTCGGGTATTTCTCGATCAACTCCTGACGGAAGCGGATCGCCTGACCAACGAGGCGCGCATTCTGGAAGCAGAGTGCGGCGTCATAAAGCCGCGTGGGGTGCTCGGGGTGTTCCGGTAGCGTCTCGGCTGCGGCCACCATCGATTGTGCGCACTCCTTGAACTTGCCTTGAGCCTCGAACTCCTTGGCCTCGCGCACGAGTGCGTCGGTCTTGATCGAGATCATTTGCTTCGCAAATTCCTCGTCCTTCATCAGCTCGGGCATCTTCAGGAACTTGTCGACCCAAACCAGGATCTCCTTGGTCCGCTTGAGGATGTTGAGCGAGTCGAGGAGCAGGTTGGCGGAGAAAACGCCGAGCTCGGTGTTGCGGTGGTGGTCGACGATGTCGCCGAAGAGCGGAACCGCCTCCTCGAAGTGGTTGTATTCGTAGTAGATGCGGGCCTTGCGGTACTTGATGCTCGGAAGCTCTTCGCTGTCCGGCACGTACTTGATGTACGTGTCGAAGGCCTGCAGCATCTTGACCTGGTGATCCGGGATCTCCATGGGCTTGTACTCGTCCTCACCCGACTTGGGCTTGGGCGGCGTATCGTTGACCTGGCCGATGACGTTCTTCCATGAAAGAACCGCAGCGTAGGCGGCGTCCTTGGCATCCTTGTGCTTCGGATTCTTCTCGACGAAGTGCGTGTACGCGTCAGCGGCCTCACGCCACTGCTCGGTCATCCACAGGACTTCCGCGTAGTAGAACATCATGTCGTCGGCACCCTTTTCATCCTCGAAGTACTTGAGGTACTCGCGATAGATGAAACGAACCAACTTGTAGGTATCCTGGTTCTTGGTCTTCTGGGCTTCCTTGTGCCAGATGAGCGCAAGTTCCTTGGTGGTGTCGTGGAAGGAGTTCTTGCACTCCTCGAGCACGTTCTTCTTCGCGTCCGGCATCTGCGATACCAGGCGATAGGCAGCGCCGAGGCGCTCGATTTCCTGCACCTGATCGGTCTTCTTACCGGCCGACAGCGTGTTGCGCAGGATCTTGTTCTGCCACTCGCAGATACGCTCAGACTTGGGGTTGTTGCTGATGATCTGCTTCAACACCATCGTGGAGTCGGCGAACATGCCCTGCTCCCAGTAGATCTCCGCGAGACCTTCGAGCATCTTCGGAGCGTAGTCGCCACCGACCCGGCGGAAGAACTCCCACGCCTTGTCCGGGCCACCCACGCGGGCGTAGGCCTTGACGACGTCTTTCTTGGACTCGCGAACCAGCGCGTCCCACTGACCGCCCTTCTTACCCTCGGCGATCTTGATGACCTTCACGAAGATCTCGAGCGCCTTCTTATAGTCGCCGAGGTTGATCCAGCACCAACCCTTTTTGTAGACGGCGTAGCCGTATACGTTTGAGTTCGGAAACTGCTCCACACGCTCGTAGAACTTGAGCGCGGCGTCCATCTCCTGCTTCGCGAAGTAGAACTCGGCGAAGGACAGGTACGCGTCCGGAATGTATTTCGAATCGGGGTAGTCCTTGATCAGCTCGTGGAAGACCTCGCGGGCCTGGTCCTCACGCTTGACCGTCTGCAACAGGAAGGCGAGCTTGAAGAGCACCTCGTCCATGCGTGCAAACTTCTTGAACTGGCGCGCACCCATGTAGGCCTTGACGGCCTCGACGAGGTACTGCTCGGAGAGCTTCTTGGCCTTGACCTGCTTGTCTTGCAGGCCTTTCTTCTCGGCTGGCTTGGCGTCGAAGATCTTCTGATCGAGCGCGCCTGCTGCAAACACGTAGTACCGCTGCTTTTCAGCATAAAGCTCGGCGAGGCGGAACCAGAAGTCAGGCTTCTGCGGATCGTCATCCGGCGTCACCTTGATGAGGCGCGACATCTGGTCGATCTGCTTGTCGACGATCTTCATGATTTCGGCACGCTTCATGTCGATGAACTGATCGATCGTCAGAACCGGTCCCGCGTTCTTCTTCCCCTCGGGAGGTGCGGTCGGCTTGGTGAGGCCGGTCTGCTTGACCTCACCGAGATCGCGCTCCTTCTTGTCGAAGGCAGGAGCCCCGAGTGACATCGGAACAAAACTTCCCGAAATCGCAATGAGCGCCAAAGCACCCGCTGCCATTTTACCCAGCCTACCGATACTTCCGACACTTCCGATTTCGCTGTAACGGCCGACGTTGCGTTTGCTCAGCATCACGCTTGGCTCCTTGGGGACTTCCGGTTTACTACGTGGGATACCGCCAACCGTGATTCGATTGGCGGCAAGATTGAATGTGGATTACAGCGCCTCGGTCGGGCCCGTGGGGGCGCCTTCCGGAGCGTTGCGGGCGCACTGGCTCTTGAGGCGAACGCGGTAGTAACCGAGCTCGTCGCGCCAGTACTCACCCTCGAACGGCCAAACCTCGTGCTCGTCATCAACGCGAACGTTGCCGACCTCACGTTCGGTCACGGACTTGTCGACCTGCTGCTCCTGGATCAGTTCCTGGGTCAACGTGCCCTTTTGACCGGACAAGATTTCGTACTCGATCTTGATCGTACGCTTGATGAGGCCAGCCAACTCGGCGACGAGTCGGGTCACGCGCTGACGGGCCAGCTCGCCGGCCTCGTTGATCGTGAGCGACTGCTGCAGGGTCAGATCCGTGTAGACCAGGTTTGCGATCGCGGTCTGCTTCCAGGCTGCGTCGGCCTTCTCGAAGAGGGCGAGCTCGGCGTCGAGCTGAGCCACGTAGTCAAACTTACGCTTCAAGCTGAGATCGGAGAGGACCGCGCGGGCTGCGCGCTCGATGTTCTTGGCCTGTCCAGACTTGCCGGAGAGGACCTTGACCGCGGTGGCATAGAACTCCGAGTTGTCGTCGGTCGACTTTGCGAGTGCGTTCAGATCCTGCGCGAGCTGCGGGAACTTCTCGTTAAACTCGGCGATCGCATCCGCCGCCTTGTCGTACTGGCAGTTGTAGAAGTAGATGGTTGCCTTGACCGTCATGGCCTCGGCGACCGACTCGGGCTTGACCGAGTTTTCAAAGTAGGGCGCGCCGAGCGTGTGGATGTTTCCGAGCGCCTTGGGATACCCCGCGCTCTTCAACATGAAGTTCGCCCAGGACGACTCGAAGAGGCTGTTCGCCCAGTCGTAAGACTCCATCGAGACGTTGTCGAAGTACTTGGCGGCGAGCGCGAACTGACCGGTCGAGTAGAACGTGCGGGCGAGCGAGAGGTACGCGAGATCTTCAAAGGGCTTGACGGTCTCGTCTTCGGACTCGACGGTGGCGCGAAGCACCTCCTTGAACGACTCGGCGGCCTCCTTGCCTCGGTACTCGCGCACGTGGGTCGCGCCTTCAAAGAGCTTGGCGCGAACGTACCACTTGCTGGTCTTCGGAATGGCGTTGTACAGCTCGATGGCCTGGGCGAATTCGCCCTTCTTGTACAGCGAGCGGCCAAGCAAGAAGTAGAGCTGATCGCGGACGCTCTCAAGTGCGGGCTGCTCCAGCTCGTCGCGCTGATACTTGCCGATGCGATCGACAACCGGGGTTGGGTCGGCCATGTCGGTGGCCAGCGAGGCCAACCATTTGAGGGTTTCGCTGTAGTACGGATGAGCAGCGCCGGCCTCAACCACGCGATCGAAGTAAGCAATCGATGCGTTGAGATAACGCATGTTGTACAGCGTCTTCCCCATGAAGAACTCGGCCTTCTGCTTGTTCGCCGGGGAGTCGCCGCTCTCGCCTTCGATGACCTTGTTCAGCTCGATCGAGGCACCTTCAAATTCCTTACCCTCGTAGAGCTTGAGAGCCCGTTCGAGGACCGCCGAGCCCTGTTCCGTGGCCGCAGCCGCAGCCGGCGTTGCCGACTCATCGGGCTTCTTGGGCTTCTTCTTGCCGGCCGCGAGGGCGCCGGACACGTCAAGAGCCGTAACGGCGAGCGCCGTTGCGAGAAACATTCGGCGAAGACCTGGGTTGGCACGACTCATGATTCGGATCCTCACTGGTTTGCGCGGTTGGGTGGAACAAAAACTGCTAACGCGGCCTATGAGCCGAAGTCGCCGGGCGTGTATTTAAGAAGTTGAAACACGCTCCCCGGTTCGACTGGGTAGTGAAAGCGAAAGAAGAAAATCCGGTGCATGCTAGGCAAGCTGCCGATTGGTGTCAAGCAGAGCGGACAGGCACTCTAAATTGTAAACACCGGTTTCAGAAGCACAATTGGTGAGGACTCTCCCCCCCATTGGGTACAGAAGGGATTTCCCAGCCGGGGCTCCTCCACCGTTGACACGGAAGGGGCTCTGAATAAGATGATCGACGCTCGGGCGACCGGGACACTGAGCCTGAAGTAGCCTTATGACCCCTGCTCACACCCAACACCGAGGAATCCCAATGCGCTCATCCGCTCTGACGGCCGTCACCTCCCGAATCCTTCCAGGCCCGTTTGCCATGCTGGGACTCGCGCTCCTTGCCGTCGTTTCTGCAGGTTGCGAGAACCTCGCGATCGGCCGCAGCTGTGACACGCTGGCGGAAACCAACATCAGCAACGGTGCGTACAATGACCAGGCGCTTGAGTGCCCCTCGCGCATCTGCATCAAGCCACCACGAGCCATGGGCGTCGGCATCGACACGCAGACCGCTGCTTTTTGTACCGCGGAATGCTCGAACAACGACGACTGCGCAGAGAGCGAGAAGCGTGATCCGAAGAGCGCCACCGACAAGCGCTGCACCACCGGATTCGCATGTGCCATTCCGTTCTCGCTTCCGCCCCTCGGTTGCAAGAAGCTGTGCGTATGCAAAGACTTTTTGCCGAAGGACGGCCTCCCGACTCCGGTTGCCTGTCTGAATGCCGAAAAGAAGTAGCGGCGAGGCAGAGTCAGCCAAACATCTTGAGACCGGGCGGCGTGCGGAGGCGCTTGCAGCCAGCTGGCTGCAGGCTCAGGGGATGATTGTGGTCGAGCGCAACTGGCGACGGCCACAGGCAGAAATCGATCTTGTCATGCGTGACAAGGACACCTGCGTCTTCGTGGAAGTCCGCTCACGCACGGGGGACGAACACGGCGATCCACTCGAGACCGTGGACAATAAAAAACGGGCCCACCTTGTGAGGGGAGCCCGTCTCTACATCCACGAAGTCCAACCGATCGATCGCTTCTTTCGATTCGACGTGGTCGGCGTGGTGTTCTCGGGAGACCAGGCGGCCCCCCGAATCGAACACATCGAAGACGCGTTTCGCGTCGACGACTAGGCGGATTCAGCAGCAGCTGCTGCTTCTTCTTTGCCGGCGTAGACCATCTCGGACTTGATACGAGCGGCCTTACCCTGACGATCGCGCAGGTAGTTGAGGCGTGCGCGGCGAACCTGGCCACGGCTCACCATCTCGACGCGCTCGATACGGGACGAGTGAAGCGGGAAAACACGCTCAACGCCAACGCCGTAGGAAACCTTGCGGACCGTGAAGGTTGCGCGCGCGCCGCCACGGTGTTGACCGATGACGATGCCTTCAAACACCTGTACACGTTCCTTGTCGCCTTCCTTGATCAGCGTGTGAACGCGAACCGAATCGCCAGGCCGAAAGGCTGGAATCGCCTTCTTCAGGAACTCGTCTTCAATTTGCTTCAATACCGGGTGCATGCTCATCGAGTATTTTCCGATCAGGACGGGGGGGCGGTATTACGCTGCGGGCGCGGTTTAGTCAAGGGACGGAGGCGGGAATCAGCTCGGTTCCCCACCGTTCTTTGCTGCGATGGGCGGCGAAGGGGTTTCCTCGTCCAGCAAAGCCTGCTCTTCCTTGCTCGGAGGGTGCCGGAGCAGGAGGTCCGGACGCATCGTCGCCGTGCGTCGGAGCGATTGCTGACGCCGCCATCGGGCGATCTTTGCGTGCGCCCCCTCCATCAGCACATCAGGCACCTTCAAACCGCGATATTCCGTGGGACGGGTGTACTGGGGGTATTCGACCCGGCCGTCCTGGTGGGACTCGTCGGATATGGATTCGCCGCAACCAAGCACCCCGGGGACGAGCCTCGAAACCGCCTCAATGATGACGGCGGCCGCGATCTCGCCTCCGGACAGCACGTAGTCGCCGATGCTCAGGACCTCATCGACGGCGAGCTGCTCGACGCGATGATCGATGCCTTCATAGCGGCCGCAGATGAACAACAGGCGCTTTTTCTCGGCCAGGCGGGCCGCGCACCCCTGATCAAATAAACGACCCTGGGGCGACAGCAAGATGCGATGAGCCGGGCCACGGGCAGCCGTGACCTGCTCGATGGCGTCGATCACGGGCCCCGGTTGCAGGATCATGCCGGGACCGCCGCCGTAGGGGGTGTCATCCACCGTCCGATGCTTGCCGGGGGCAAAATCGCGCGGGTTGGTCCGATGAACCGCAACACGGCCGGCTTCAATCGATTTTCCGAGCAAGCTTGCGCTCAGAAACGAGTCGAAAAGCTCGGGAAAAAGCGTGATGATTTCACACTCGAGTTCGGGGCTCGGCATCGACGACCTCCTCCGTATCGAACACGGCGATCTTGATTTTACGACCCTTCACGTCGACCTCGCGCAGATGCTCCGGTACGAGCGGCACCAGCAACTCTTCGCCCCGCGGTCGGCTGATCGTCAGCACGGGCTGGGCGCCATTCGAGAAGATGGATACCACCGTTCCAAGCACCGAACCGTCGGTCGCCGCGACGTCGGTTGCGGCACAGCCAACCAGATCTTCCACGTAGAACTCGCCGTCGGCAAGCGCAGGCAGATCCGAACGCCGCATGCGCAGGGTCGATCCCGTCAGGCCGGCCGCCACGTCGCGATCGGAAACGGCGGCAAACTGCAGCAACAGATAATCGTGGGCCACACGCAGTGCCCGGACGGTCATCCAGCGCATCGGGCCAGGTTTTAAAGGCTCAAGCGCCACCTCGAAAGGTGGTAAAGGGCCAAGCAACGCCTGGCTGTCGGGGTTAAAGGGGTGAACACGCAGTTCCCCCCTGACCCCATGCGTTCGACCCACGATTGCGATTGGCAGCGTCTCGGGGTCGTACCGGTAAGCGGACGACTTCACTCGATGATGTCTACGATCACGCGGCGCTTTTGCTTCGCGGATGCAGCAGCCATCACGGTCCGCAATGCCTTTGCCGTGCGACCTTGACGGCCAATGATGCGACCCAGGTCGGACTCGGAAACCCGAATCTCAAACACCAGGGCATCAGGCTCGACGATCTCAGAAATCTCAACCTTGCCTGGGAACTCGACCAGGGAGCGCGCCAGAAACGTCAAAAGCTCACGCAAAGACGTCGCGGAGCCGCCTTTGGCTCCGCCATCCAGGCCTTCACCACCACCGTTATCGCTGTCGGTCACGCCAGCTCCTACTTGGAAGCCGACGCGGACCCGCTGGCAGCCTTGCGAGCGGTCTTGATCAGACCCTGCACGGTTTCCGACGGTTTCGCACCGGTCTTGAGGTAGTGGTCGATGCGATCGAAGTCGAGACGGAGTTCGGGCGGGTTACGAAGAGGATCGAAAATCCCAACCTGCTCGATGTAGCGTCCGTCGCGGGGGCTTCGCCGATCGGTTGCAATGATTCGGTAGAAGGGGAGCTTTTTGGCACCCGCGCGAGTCATACGAAGAGAAACGGACATGTCTTTCCTTTGTGATAAACAGTTCGACAAGCTAGAGGGTGGCACGGCAGGTGTCAAGGCGAAGTGAGCATTGCCAGGGCGGATCTGACCGCTCGACGTGGACCCGTTGTGTCTTAGACTCCACAAGGGCCGCCCCAAAATAACAGGATACGAGAGCGATTCGACATGGTTTCCACGGAAAAATTCAGGCGCCCGGCCGCCGCCGTCGCAGCGCTGTTGCTGGCCCAGCTTGTGCGCCCCTCGGCCGAGGCCGCCGAGTCCGCGACACAGCGGCGCCTCACTGTTTTTTATACGGGCTCGGTGCAAGGGACGCTTGAGCCCTGCGGCTGCAACAGCGATCCGCTGGGCGGCCTGGATCGATACCTGGGAATGGTTCGCGCGGCGGCTCGCAAGGGCCCAGTCCTGGTGGTCGATGCGGGAAATCTGCTGTTTCCGGCCGCCGGGTTACCCGCAAACAAGCGCGACGCCGGGCGCCTCCGGGCCGCATTTGTCGTGAATCAGATGGAGGCGGTCGGCCTCGCCGGCAGCCCCCTCGGGGAAGGCGATTTGACGCTTGGCGCCTCGGCGCTCGGCAACTTTCGGCTTTCTGCCAATCTCAAGGTCGATGGGGCCCAGAGCTCGCGCATCGTGACGGTCGGCAACGTACGTGTCGGTCTGTTCGGACTGACCGATCCCGATGCCGCCCGGATGTCCGGATTGACCGCGGAAAATCCTGTCCCGGTGGCGGTGGCGACGACCGAGGCCCTTCGAAAACAAGGCGCCGAGGTTGTGATCGCGCTCGTCGCGCTCGACCGGGCTGCGGCCCGCCGAATCGCAGCACGGGCGAACATCGACTTCGTCATCTACGGAAAGAGCACCGGTGAGGGGCTCGAAAAGGCCGCACGTGTCGGGGAAAGCAACCTGCTCGCCGCCGGGGAAGAGCTGCAGCGGGCGGGCCGAATCGAGCTTGTCCTGAGAGGCAAGGGACCGCTGGTCGATGCGGGTAGCCCGGAAGAATCCTCCCGCAGAAGGGCGTTCTTGGCCGACAAGATTCAGTCGTTGAAGGCCCAGCTCTTGCGCTGGAAAAACGGCGAAAAAGGCGGGGATCCCACCTTCATCGCCAAGAAGTCCACCGAGCTGTCCGCGGCCGAGAACGAGCAAAAGGCACTGGCCGCGGCAACCTGGCGGCCACCCGAGAGCGGTTCTTACTTCGTCAACAGTCTGATCCCGGTGCAGCGCGCGCTGCCGCAGGACAAGAGCATCACCACGAAGATGCGCTCGCTTGACCGGGCCATTGGCAAGGTCAACCTGGCGCAGGCGGTGGCGCCGCCCGTTGCGGCCCCGGGCCGTGCGACGTTTGTCGGACAAAAGGCCTGCGCTTCCTGTCACAAGGAAGCCGCCGCATTCTGGAAGAAGACGGTACACGCGAATGCATGGCAAACGCTCGTGAAGGGCGGCAAGAGCCTAGACCTCGAATGCGTGAGTTGCCACGTCACCGGCTACGGCGAGGTGGGCGGATCATCGCTCGGCTTCACGCGCAATCTGGAGGCCATCCAGTGCGAAACGTGTCACGGACCTGGCTCGCTCCACGTCACCGAGAAGGGACTTGAGGACCCGCCGGCCGTGCGGCTGGAGACCCCCGAGACCACCTGCCTTGGTTGCCACAACGAAAAACATTCGGACACCTTCGCCTACGACGCCTACCTGAGGGACATCCTGGGGCCCGGGCACGGCAAGGCGCGCCGGGCACGGCTCGGAGAAGGACCGACGGGCGGGGAGCTGCGACGGGCCGCGATGGCGCGGGCACGGGACACCGGAAAACAAACGCTACAGAACGCCACGCGAGGACTTTGACCAATGCAACTGTTTAACGTCGAACAGCTCGTGCGACACGGGCACGTCGAGGCCAACAAGGCCAGTGAAGTCGAACACCTCTGGGACGAGATTCGCCGCCTGAAGAAGGAAAAACAGGCGTTCATTCCAGCCCACAACTACCAGCTTCCCGAAATTCTGGCGGTCGCGGACACGATCGGGGATTCGTTCGAGCTTGCCGTGAAGTCACGTGCCTTCGAGGGACGCTTCGTCGTCTTCTGCGGCGTGAAATTCATGGCCGAAGGGTGTTACACGCTGGCCCCAGAGCGGCCGGTTTACCTGCCGAATCCACAGGCGCTGTGTTCCCTGGCCGAGATGGATCCGGCAGATCTGGAAGAGCGGCAGGAGTTTCTGCGCGAGCTCGGTCGCGACTTCGCGACGATGACCTACGTCAACACCTATGCGGACGTGAAGGCGCTGTCCGATACGTGTTGCACAAGCTCCAACGCGACGGTGATCGCAGACAGACTCGGCAAGCCCGACATCCTCTTTGTGCCCGATCAAAACCTGGCTTACCAGGTCGCCATCAAGACGCGTCGGATGTACCTGCCGCCGCCCGACCCGAACGCGTTTTCGCCAAAGGAATACCGGGAGATGGTGCTGCCCCTCATCGCCGAGGGACAGAAGCAGGGACTGCGGGGCAATGTCTTTGCGTGGGAGGGCGCCTGCCACGTGCACCACGAGATGACCTGCGACGACATCGAGAAGATCCGCGGTCAAGATCCGGGAACGACGGTCATTGTGCATGGCGAGGTGAGGCCAGAGCTGCAGCGAGCCGCCGATCACGTGATGTCGACCTCGCAGATGGCGAAGTTCGTCGACGCCCATCCCGAGGTGGACAAATACGCGATCCTGACCGAGTGCGGACTCGTGGTACGGATGGAGCTGGAGCACCCGGAAAAGCAGTTCTACAAGCCCTGCCGCATGTGCCGGTACATGAAGGCAATCGACCTGCAAAACCTCTACGAGACCCTGCGCGACGAACCCGAGAGCAAGCGGGTCAGTGTCCCCGAGAACGTGCGAGCGGGAGCCGCACGGGCGATGCAGCGGATGATCGACCTCGCGCGGCCCTGAGCGATCAGGCCGGGCCGAGCACCTGGGCCGACAGATCGTAGTCGGCCGAGCCCGTGACGCGCGCGCGAACCAGCTCGCCCACACGCGGCGAGTACTCGCCGAGCTCGAGGTAAACTTGGCCGTCGATCTCGGGGCTTGCCCTTCGTGGCGCCCCATCAACACGTACTCCGATTCGTCGGACGAGCCTTCGACGAGGATCGTGATCTCCTGACCGCGCATCGCGTGCATCTTCTTCTTCGAGATCTCGCGCTGAATACGAAGCAGTGCCTTACGCCGCCGATCGGTCTCTTTTTTCAGGACACGATGGGGCAAAAGTGCGGCCGTTGTCCCCTCTTCTTTCGAGTAATTGAAGACACCCACGCGATCGATCTGGGCTTCACGCACGAAATCGCAGAGGCGCTCGAAGGCAGCCTCGTCCTCGCCCGGGTGGCCGACGATGAATGTGGTACGCAAGGTGAGGTTGGGGACGATGCGGCGGGCACGCTCGACCATGTCGCGCACCGTCTTGCCGGTGTAGCCACGGCGCATCTTCTTCAAGACCTCGTCGTCGATGTGCTGCACCGGTACGTCCAGGTACTTCGCGATGCGAGGCTCGCGCGCCATCACGTGCAAGAGCTCGTCGGTGACGGCCGTGGGATAGGCATAATGCAGGCGAATCCAGCGCAGACCCTCGACCTTGGCGAGGCGCCCCAGCAATCGGGCGAGGTTCGGTCCCGTGTCGGATTTGCCATCCGGCAGATCGCGGCCGTAGGTGGTGAGATCTTGTGCGACGAGGCAGATCTCGGTGGTGCCCCGGGCTGCCATGGCCTCGGCTTCACGCACCACCGAATCGGGCTCACGGCTGCGTTGCGGACCGCGCAGCTTGGGGATGATGCAAAATGCGCACGGTCGATCGCAGCCCTCGGCGACCTTCAGATAGGCCGTGTGCGTCGCCATCGAGGGGGTACGCGGGGTGTGATCGTCATACAGATAGCGAGGGGTCTCGGCGACATGCACGCGCTCATCTGCGCCCTCGCCGCCTATCGTCTCGACGATCTTGCCCACCTCGTCGGTGCCGATGAAGGCGTCGACCTCGGGCATTTCGTCGGAGAGCTGCTTCGGATAACGCTGGGAAAGGCAACCCGCGACGACGAGGCGCTTGCAGCTGCCGGCCTCCTTGAACTTGCCCATGTCGAGGATGGCGTCGATGGACTCCTGCTTGGCCTCGCCGATGAATCCGCAGGTGTTGACGACGATGACCTCGGCCTCGCCGGGCTCAGTCACGATTTGCAGACCGGCCTTGTCGACCATTCCGAGCATGACCTCGGTGTCGACCCTGTTTTTGGGACAGCCGAGCGATACGAAATGGACGCGTGTGGACACGGGGCGCAAAGTTAGCCGCCCGACCGCGGCTTTGCACCCCCGAAAACGCCCGGAGTTATGGGAAGAGCAGCACCAGCGGCTCGCCGTGATGCGCAATCAACCCGTCGATGTGTCGTTTGACGAATTGCTGGCGAGCGACGACGGCCCGGGTTTCGGCGGCGGTGAGGACCACCTCCGGGTCGAGTCCCGACTCCGAAATCGACGAGCGAATGGCCGATGGCGTCAGCCGGTCGAGCTTTTCATAGAGGCTGCGCGAAAACCGCTGCGAACGAAGCAGGTTCTTGCGGGTGTTCTCGGAGCCATCGGGCCTCAGGTAAAAGGCCATGGTGTTGTCCATGAAGTAGAGCTTGTCGCCGTCGGGGGACATCTTCATGTTGCCACCCGAGTAGCGATCGGGATTGTCCGTGATGAAGTCAAACACCACCAGGTTGGACACCTGCGCTGCCATCTCGCGATCCGTGGGACGAATGTCGTTTCCGATGGTGAGCCACGCCGAGCTTCGGGTCTGGCCCTCTATCGAATCGAGCCCCGAATCCACGATTTTCGGGATCCAGTACTGCGCCATGCCAACCGTACGACCTGCCCGGTCGAATATCGTCTCGGCCAGGATGCGTGGCACCATCGGCCGACTCTCGGGGTGAAGGTTGGCGAGCAACTCGTCGCGCGTCAGGCTGCGTGGGATCGCAGGGGGCACGGCGTTGAGACCAAGAAGGCGGTTGATCCGATAGGCCGCCACTTCCTTGCGCGGGATCGACTGCAGGTTGGTTTGCGCGGGCTTGAAGGCCGCGCGTGAGCCATCCGCGAACTCCAGCCGAAACGAGATCGACGATCCACCGCGGTTGAGCTTGGTCGCGACCACAGGCTGGTCGACGACGCGCGCGAGGAGCAGCTCGTCGGACATGCCGAGGAAGGTCCCCGAGGGCTCGGTGCGAATGTTGGCGCTCGGGACCTCGGTCAGGGGAAAACGCCTGGGGGCGCGTGCGTCGTCGATCCCCCGTTGCAGTGCCCAGAAATGGGCGACGGCCCCGGAGCCACCGCGAACGATCCCCACGCCACCGAGTCCGAAGACCGTGAGCACGACGAGAATCTCCATGGCGATGTAACGCCCTAACCGCATCACGGAAAGCATACCAGCCGCAATGCAAGGCGGGAATTTCCACGCCTTTTCAGCCCGCCTGCGCGCCCTACTGTCCCTTGATCGCCTGCTCCAGCGCGCCCTTGAGCGTTCCTGCCGTGGTGTAGCCCCAGAACTGCCGCAAGATCGCGCCATCCCGGCCGAGCAAGACGAACTGAGGCAGGGCCGTGACCTTGAACCGACCAGAGACCGAACCCTCGTCGTCGTCCCGCACCACCGGATAGGGCGCAGGTTTTTCCCGCAAAAACGCGGTAATTTCGTCGGCCGGGGTGTCACCGGCATGAACCCCCACGACGGCAACGCCCCTGTCCTTCCACTCGGCATGCAGGTCGTGAATCACCGGCAACATTTGCAGGCAGGGCGGACACCAGGTCGCCCAGAAGTCGAGCAACACAACCTTCCCTCGCAGCTCGGAGAGTCGGAGGTTGCCCGGCTGTCCATCCACCCGAGGCAGCTCGAAGTCAGGGGCCGGACTGCCGTGCCCAAGTCCCGCAAGGGCCCCTGGGTGTTTCGTCATCCACACGACGTTGAGGCCCAATCCCACGCCAAGCACGAGGGAGAGCCCCACGACCGCGAGACGCGGCATGCGGCCGTGCAGCGCTTCGGGCGATACGGTTTCGTTCGAGGAGTCAGGTCGAGCGCGCGCGATGCGGAGGCCGAGCAAGAACACAAGGCCAGCCCAGCACAGCGCCACCCCGAGACCGATCTGGCGCACCACGAGCGGCAGCGGCCCGAAGAGCGCGTCGAGCTCCAGCATGCGAACGAGCGAAAACACCGTGAAATAGGGCGCAAAACACGCCGAGGCGAGCTCGAGATCCCGGGAGGGCTCCCGACGTCCGCGGCCTGCCATGAGGGTGAGCAGGACCGCCGCCGGCAACACGACGAGCGCCCCCGAGCGCAGCTCGGAAGCAGCGATGCCGAGCATTCGCAATACCGCATCGAGCAGCGACACCGTCCCGAGTGAGAACAGCGGCCGAACAAGCTCCTCGCTGCGAAAGCACAGCACGCCGAGCACCGAGAGCGTGACCGCATCACCAAGTGCACCACCCTGCTTTTCGATGATCGACAGCGCGGTCCGTGGGCGGGCCAACAACAGTCCGATTCGGGCGGGCAGCGGGCCCACCTCCAGACGAGGCTCGGTGGCGCTCAACTAACTCTGGCCCCGTTTTTCGATGATGCGCCTCGCCGTGACCTGAATCGAATTCGGCACATTGCGAGACTTCGCGAGCTTCTTGATGTCGTTGAGCATCAAGGTCGTGACGAGGCGCATGGACTCTTGCGGCGGGCACTTTGGATTCGTGACAAGGCCGAGGCGAACTGAATAGATCCGAAGGAACTCACGGCGCGTCGAGATGTACCGTATCACGTCGGCGTGAACCGCCTTGCTCGCGGCCGCGGCGACGATCTCCTTGTCGCCAATCTTGGGTGAGCGCGCGGCGGCCATCGCCACCAGACGGTTTCCGTCCCGGATCAGGTTGAAACGGCAGTACTCGTTGCCAAAGGTCGCCAACCGAATCTTCTGCGACAGTTTCAGCCGGGTAAAGTCGATGACGGCGCTCTTTTTCTTCTTCTCGGCCTCGGGCTTGTCGGACTTGAGCGGTGACTCGGCGTTCGCTTCCTTCTCTTCGATCGCGATCCCCTCGAGCAGCTCGGCCTCGATCTCGGGCGGCAAGGTATCCTCGGCGGCGACCTTGGCGAGGCTTGCAAACGCCTGATCCTCGGCCCCGGACGTGGATTCCGGATCGTCGAGGATCGATTTCACGATCTCGTGGTAGGCCGGGATGTCCACCTCGACCTTGTTGCGCGCGCACAACTCGATTGCGCGATTGACAGTCGACATGCGCGCGGCCGGATTTCCGAACAGCGCCTTGACGATGGTGGGGCAACGCAGAATACGAGACTCGTTCTGACAGATGATCTCCAGCAGATCGCCCGACAGCCTGCGGGCCAGGGAAACGAAGGTCTGATCGGGCGTGCGTGGGTTGTAAAGCAGCGCCTCGATCGCCTGGGCGCGATGTTCGGCAAGGCGCGTCCCGATGAAATGTAGCACGGGCTGCGGAAGCGGCTCCTTGCACATCGGCAACAACAGGGTGTCCGGCAGCGCCACCGGGGTGCCGCGGGCTGCGTTCTGGATGCCTTCCTCTGGATCGAAGGTGAGCTGATAAAGCGCAACCGCGAGATCGAACGGGCGCAGCGGCGAGATGCCGCGGGTCGCCATCATCTTCATCGGAATGGCCCCACCCACAAGCTGCACCACGGCCGGCGCAAGCTCCGAGGGTTGCAGCGGCAAGGTCAACTGCGGATCGATGGCTTCTTGCGCGCCTTGAGCTTCTTGCGCCTCTTTCGCATTTTCGCCCTCGGCGATGCCGTCGGGATTACTGGTTTCGGTCATAGATAATCCGCAGGCCGTTGAGGGTCAGCATCTCGTCGTGAGACTGGATCGTTTTCGACTCGCGCGCCACCAGGGCACCAAGTCCTCCCGTCGCGATCACATGGGGTTCAAAGTCGATCTCTTCGCGAATCTGCCCGATGAGCGCGTCGACCATCCCCGCATATCCGAACACCAGGCCCGATTGAATGCTGGCGACGGTGTTCTTGCCGATGACACGGGCCGGGCGGACGATCTCGATGCGCGGCAGCTTCGCGGTGGCGCGATAGAGCGCCTCGGCGGACAGCGCGAGGCCGGGCGCGATGATGCCACCCAGGTATTCCCCCTTCGGGGTCACGACGTCAAAGGTGGTTGCGGTACCAAAGTCCACCACCACCGAGCCGCCGGGGAAACGTTCGTGCGCCGCCACCGAGTTCACGATCCGGTCCGCCCCAACCTCCTTCGGGTTGTCATACAGCACCGGCATTCCCGTCTTGATGCCCGGGCCCACCACGAGTGTCTTGCCCGGCACCACCGATTCGAGGAGGCGCTCGGCGGCGCCCGTGGCCGGCGGAACGACCGACGATATAATGCCGCCCGTGATCTTCCCGATGCTGAGGCGCTCGTGTCCGAGCAGGCCCGCGAGCAAAACCTTGAGCTCATCCGAGGTGCGTCCAACCCGCGTCTCGATGCGAAAATGGTGTAACCAGGCGCCAGCCTCGAAAAGGCCGAGTACTGTGTGGGTATTACCAATGTCGATCGCGAGGAGCATGGAAGAACGAGGTGAAGCCACACTGTACCAGAAAGCGTCGGTGCAGCGTCCATACCGCCTCCCCTCGCTCCTGTGCGGGCTGTTGCTCTTCGTGTGCGCACTTCCAGGGTGCAAAAAGAAGAGCATTTTCGAGCTGCCGAAGGAGCACGGGCGGCTGATTGGCATCGCCAGCAAGCTCGAGGCTGCATTTGGCAATTCGGCGCTGCCGACGGTCAAGGAAGCCCCTGATTTTGCCGGGCGAATCGCTGCATTCGACGATTTTCGCGACTGCCTCATCCGCACCTACATCGCTCGCAGAACCGAGCTCGACCGCGCACGCAAGGCCGGTCAGCAGCGCATCACCCACCACGCGAGCATCGGTGACGAGGCCGTCGAGGAATGTGCGGTACAGGCCGCCATCGCCAACGACGATCCGAGTTTTTGCGAGCGTCTGGAGGTCGACTACCGAGGCAGCGAAGGCGAACGGACGATGCCGGGACTGCGCTGCTGGGACGCAAGGGCACGAACCCTCGGCAAACCCGCCGAATGTCCCCTGGTCTGGCTTCCGCTCGACGGTTTTGGCCGCAACCCCGAATGCCTGGCGATGGCCCACCGGGACGACAGCTTCTGTCTTTTCGCCGAGAACCCCATTCGATGTCGGGCGCTGGTGCTGCGCAACGAAGCACCTTGTGCCGATCGCGGGGCTTCACCCGATTGCGTTGGGGCGGTTCGCTTCTGGCAAGGCATCGTCGCCGAAACGCAGACCACGCCACGGTTCGACATCACCGCGCTGGAAAAAGACGAAGGTCTGTACTTCAAGCTGCGTTTCCTCTCGAATACCGACAGCGTCGACAGGATGCAGATCACCGCGCCACCGCGGGACCTGGGCATAACCTGGCCGACCACAGCGACGGGGTCGCTGCCGAAGGCACCGCGCGACAGTGGTTACTGGAAGCAACCGCTCTCGGTGGGCGCCGTCCACGTCTCGTTTCGTGGCTCGACCTCGGCCAAGCTGATGTTCCAGCCGGGCGGCCTGTCCGCGGGAAGCCTGCCGCTGCAGCCACCGTCTGACAACGCCGCGGCCTCGCTCATCCTGATCTTGACCGATGAACGCGGCCACGAGCGTCGATGTGCGGTCGTCCCCGAGACAAGGGGGTCCATCTCGTTCGCAACCCAGGCCGCATCGGCGGGTGGATTCGTCACCGGATCGCTCGACGCGGAGGCGTTCGGATGCGACGATGGCACGACAGCCAAGGTGCAGGGGACGTTCCGCCTTGCCATCCTCGACACGCGCTGATCACCCATGTCTCAAAGCCCCGCAACCAGCGTTGACGTAGCACGCGTTCCCCACGCCGACCCGGATGACGGCACAGGTGGGCGGCGCCAGCTGGGCATTCCATCCACCATCGGCGCGCTTGCCGGTGCGGCGCTGGCCTTCTTCGGATTTTTCTGGGTTCTCGACCTGTGGATCGCGGGACGCACGGACGCGCTGGCGACCGCTGGAATCACGGCGTTTCTCGACTTCGACACCGAGACGCTGCAAAACACGCTCGGAAGCCTCGCGTCGATCATCGTCGCCGTCTTCGGTATCGCGATCACGGTTGTCTCCATCGTCGTGCAGCTCGCTGCCACCCGCTATTCGTCGCACATCGCGCGGATGTTCTTTCATGACCGCAAGAACCTCGCGATCATGAGCTTCTTCGTGGTCGCGTCTCTTGATGTCGTCTGGGTCAGCCTGGGCGTGCACTCGGGCTATGTCCCCGCGTGGTCGGTCGGCGTGTCGCTCATCGTGCTGTCGGGCAGCCTGTTGCTGCTCATCCCCTATTTCGCCTACGTTTTCGACTTTCTTGACCCCGCGGGAATCGTCGCACGCATCGGCAACTTGATCGTGCGCGTGGCCACGGAGCCGGGGGCTTCTGCGACCCGGGTGGGACAGCGGCAGGCGGACGCTGCCCAGGCCGTCGAACACCTCGCGGACGTGGCCGTCAACGCGCTATCCAACAAGGACAAGGTCATCGCCGCCCGCGCCATCGCGACCTTGCGCCACGTGCTGACAACCTACCTCGCACAAAAAACGCGCATCGCGCAGGAAGCCTCGGGTGAGAGCTGGTTCCGAATCGCCGGTCGTCTTGAGACCGACCCCGACTTCGCGGCCATGGAGCCCGGAAGTCAGGCTCAGATCGAGGCCGATCGCATCTGGTTCGAGTGGAAGGCCCTGAGGCAGCTGCGCAACATCTTCACCGAGGCGCTGTCGCACCTTCCAGAGGCGGCCCACATCGTGGCCATCGCCACGCGCCAGGTGGGCTCTGCGGCACTCGAGGCGGGTGACAAACCCGCCGCCGCCGCGACCTTCAAGTTCTTCAACACCTTCCTGCGAACCGCGCTCAACGCGCGCGACGTTCGTGCGGCCTACAACGTCTTCAACGAATACCGACACCTCGCCGAGGACATCATGAGCAGCCGTCAGGCAGCGCTCTTGCTCGAGGTCGCGAACTATTTCCGGTACTACGGTCAGAGCGCCCACGCGATGGGTATGGGCTTTGTGACCGAGACGGCGGCCTACGATCTGTCGGTGCTGTGCGAGCGCGCCTTTGACTCGAAATCCGAGGCCCACGCGGACCTGCTGAAGATTTTCCTCGAGGTCGACAAGGAAGCCGAAACGAAGGCCGAGGAGAAGGCGCTGCGCGGGGTTCGCAAGGCCCAGATTCGCCTCGCCACCTACTACCTGGTGCGCGGCGCCGAGGCCGAGGCCCGGACAATCTTCGAGGACATGCGCAACGAGGACCGGGGTCGGCTGCAATCCATCCGCCTCGAGCTTCTGGCCGTGAAATCCAAGGACTTCTGGGAGGTCACCGACCGCGGTGTCAACTTCGACTTCCTCGACGCACAGCGCAAGGCTGCCCTGGGCGGATTCTTCGCATGGTTTGAGGTCTAGACCTGGGGTCAACCCACCGCAGCATGCCACCGATATTGAGTTAGACTTACGCCGATTTCTCCAGCTCCTTCGCCTTCATGACCAGTACCGACGAGCCGCTTGACGACAACGAACCAGACGATGCAGCTTCGGCCGGTCGCTCTCTCGAATACCATTTCCACGTCGACAGCCCGCGCATTCTGGTCGTCGACGATGAACGGGTCATTCGCGAGATCCTGTCCGACTTCCTGTCGCTCGAGGGATATGTGGTACGCACGGTCGAGGACGGTGCAGAGGCCCTGCGTGAGCTGCAACGTCGCAGCTACAACCTTGTGATCTCGGATCTCAAGATGCCCAACATGGGCGGCCTTGAGTTGATCGAGAAGATCACTGCCATGAGTCTGCCGGTCCTCACCGTCATCATGACGGGGTTCGGCACCGTCGAGACCGCCATCGAGGCGATGAAGAAGGGCGCCTACGACTACATCCTGAAGCCCTTCAAGGTCGAGGAGGTCGTTCACATCGTGCAACGCGGGCTGGATCGCCAGCGCCTGCAACACGAGAACATCCGACTGAAAGACGCGCTGTCGATCTACAAGATCAGCGAGGCGATCGCGACCTCACTGTCGGTCGAGAAGATCCTGGATCTCGTGCTCGACTCGACCCTGGATGCGGTGGACGCCGATGTCGTCTCGCTGTTGCTTGAGCAGGGTGACAGCAGCACGCCGAGTCTCGTGTCACACAACGGCTCACCGATGGGCCGACAGAAGTTCGTCGAGCAGATGCGAAAGGTCTCGCACCGCTCGCCGATGACCCACACACCGCCGGGCCTGAACTTCGACGAAGTCCTGCCACTGTTCGCCGAGGACAAGCCCGTCATCGTTCACGGCACGCGTGCGCAACGCTTTCTCACCGGAACGCCCGAGCGCAACCTGGTGAGCTTCTGTTCCATCCCACTCAAGCTCGGTGGCCGCATCATCGGCATGCTCAATGCGTACAGCTACAGCCGGGGCCACAAGTTCTCCGAGGGTCAGCGCAAGATGCTGTACGTGCTCGGCAACCGTGCTGCGGTTTCCATTGAGAACGCGCGACTTTACGAGAGCCTCGTCAACGCCAACCGCGATCTGACGGTGGCCAACCTGTCCCTCGAGGAGAACTTCCAGCAGACGATCATCGGATTCGCGCATGCACTGGAAGAGTCCGATCGGTACACCCGCGGTCACTCGGAGCGCGTGGCGACCTACGCGCGCGTCATCGCCATCGGCATGGGAATGCCACAGGCCGAAATAGACAACGTCGTTCGGGCCGCCCTGATGCACGACATCGGCAAGATCGGCATTCGCAACGAGCGCCTCAACAAGCCGGGCAAGCTGACCCCTGAGGAGCTCGCCATGTTCCGCAGTCACCCGGCCAAGGGCCGCCGCATCATCGAGCCGATCCCGTTCATGCGCGATCTCATCCCGGGTTGTTATTGCCACCACGAGGCCTGGGACGGCTCGGGCTACCCACAGGGGCTCAAGGGCGACAACATCCCGATGACAGGCCGTATCGTTGCGGTGGCCGACGCGTATGACGCAATGACCTCGGACCGCGCTTATCGACGCGCTTTGCCCCACGACGTGGCGATAGGCGAGATCGAGCGATGCAGCGGGGTCCAGTTCGACGGCAACGTCGTCAAGATCTTCCTGCACTTCATCGAATCGTACCGCAAGGCCGAAACCGAAGCGGGCAACGCGATCCCGAAGTGATGCGCATTCCGGGCAGGTCATCGTGGCGCGCACTGCCAGGCCGTCTTGGTCTGCTTGGCCTGCTTGGGCTCGCCAGCGCCGGTTGCCAGGACACAACGGGGACAACCGCCGGCACTCGACGAGACCGTGAGAGAACTGGATAGGCGGGCGCAGCGAAGCGATCTCGAAGGCGACGGTACATCTCAAGCGCCGGCGTGTGCCCATCGAAACGCGCCGGATGCGGCGCTCGTCACTGCGCTGCCTTTAACTCGCGGGATGCCAAAGAGTTGCTCTCGTACCTGCAAGTGGAGGTCGACGACAAGGCAAGACCCGGGCGTTTTGTTCTGACGGGATCTCAGAATTTGCTGCTCATGCAGGCCGTCGCGCAAACCCTTGCAGGCCGCATGGCTATGAGCTCGCAGCGGATGCTGGCATCACACAAACGACTGCGCGCCAGTGGAGAACGGGCTTACGTGATCCAGGGCGTTTCCGTGAGACCATGGTGGCTGAGCTAGGCGCCGAGTAGGCACAGGAAAAGCATCGGGTTCTACGATTGCGAAAACCTCGCGGTCACGATACAAGTTGCGCATGAGGGCTCTTATTGTTGGGGTGGCAATGTTGTCCGTGATCGCTTGTTCCGAAGCGTCGAAGCAAGCGCCCGACAACTTCGAGAGCCGAGCATCGGTCATTATCATGCCGTCGCTGGAAAAACAGAAGGTCGTGGTATCTGGGCCAATCGTGGGCAAGGCACAGGTGTCGGTGGCAATTCCGTCGGGTGCCAATGTTGGAACCACCGCCGTCGAGGTGAACCACCTGGAAACTACCCGCGTCGGGGATGGACTTCCGGTGTGGGGACAGCTCATCCAAATTGGGCCACCGGGCCTGGTGCTTGCAAAGTCAATTCAAATCCGCATCAGCCTCCCACCTCCGGCCGCGATGCGGCGATATCGTGCTGCTGTAACGACCGATCCTTCGAACGCGGTTGGTTTCACCCCCAAAACACCAGGTCGGCGAATCGCGCTTGGCACGCCTTTGAATCCCGACGCAGAGCTCTGGGAGTTTGATGTCGATGGGCCAGGATACTGGGCGCTCATCACCGACGTGGAACCGCTCGGCAATACATTGGCCTCAGGCGGCACGGTGGTGGATGAGACAGTAATTACCCCCGGAGAGGAGGAGCAGATTGTTGTGATGGGTCCGCCTGGTTTGAGGGTCGCGGTGGTGATACCGGCCGAATTTGCCACAGCGTCAGAAGGTGCCGTTGCTGGTGCCGGACTTGATTGGATCCGGAATCAAGATTTCAGGTATGACCGAATGGATTTGGATCGAGCTTTTTCACCACGGATTCCGACGCCGAATTATCAGGTCGGTCCGCGCCCGCGTACGGTTCAGGTCATCGCGCCGCTTCCCTCCCGGCAACCGGTGTCGATTCCTCCATCCCAACCAGGCGGTGTCACCAAGAAGGGCATGGTGGTCGCGCCCGTCGTTCACATCGGCCCGACGAAGGTTCCCACGGCGGTGACCCCGATGCCGCCTACCGGAACCATAGGTCCCCGCCCGAAGGTTATCGTTCCCGTTCCGGAGGCAACCTCGATCATGAAAAAACCGGTTGCGGTAAGCTCTGGGGAAAGTGACCCCGACTGGACCCCAGATCCGGTGCCTCCCACCAAAACGAGGGGAACCGCAGTGGGGTTGCCGGACGTTATTGCCTACGAAGCACCGATAGACTGGGATTCGGATGGGTATTACGGTATTGGTCTGGTCGAGGACGTTCCGACACCGAGAATGGCGGAGCTGCAGGTGATGCAGACCGAGGTAAGCCTCGGTGTTGTGGCCGTTGGAAGTTCCGGAGCCTCGACGTCCATCACGGTCAGCAATCTCGGTGATGTTCCGACGGGTGTAATTACGGTTGCAACGGGGGGCAACACCCCGGGTGATTTCGCCTTGAACAATGGCTGCAATGGCGCGCTTTCGGCCCGTGCAACTTGCACTGTGGGCGTCGTATTTTCGCCTGCCGATGTGGGTAGTCGCACCGCAACGCTCAACATCAGCGCGGCGCCGGGGGGAACCGTAACGCTGAACCTTACGGGCATGGGTCTACTGATCGTACCGCCGAGCGCGAAGTTAGTGATCACGCCCGTGAGGTTTGATTTTGGGACGGTCGGATTGTTCGAGTCCGGATCCCTGCCGTTCACGCTCACCAACGTTGGCGACGCCGCAAGCGAAGTTCCGATGTTCGAGTTCCTGAGTGGTCCTTATCAGCTTCAACGATTTGAATGCAACTCCGCACTCGCACCCGGTGCGAGCTGTCAGGGCAGAATCCACCGGGCTTTGCTGTCTCCGCTCGCACCGAAACCTGGGCCCGTAAACTTACCGTGGTCCGTGACGGCGGGTCCGGGAGTGACTGCAAACTCCGAAATCGTTGCAAATTTCGTGTGCAAATCACGTTCGATTGGAAATTTGGTCGGTAACCAAAGCTTCGATACGGACATTTCAGGGTGGGTGAGTGAAGCCACCCAGGGTTCGACGATAGGTTGGGATTCCGCCGAAGATTCTGTGAATTGCCCGGGAAGCGGTCGGATGGTGTTCGAAATCGGCGCGAGTGTGCCGCTCCGAGGTGTCCAGACGATCCGAAGCGATTGTTTCGCACTACCGGCCTCTGGAACGTCGCTGCTTGTCGGAGCCTCCGCACGCACCGAAGCTGCTGCTGATACATCATCCCTGCTGTCCGAACTCGCATGGTTCACAGACGCTGCGTGCAACCAGGCAAGGGGTAGCGTCAATGGTGGCGGTGGAGTGAATTCTACGATGTGGGGGAACAAGTTTTTTGCGCCACTGACTGTTCCCGAAGGCGTTATTAGCGGCCGTTTGTCGTTCCATGTCTTCAAGGCAGTGGACGCAGCGGTGCCTATCCGCGTTTTTCTTGATAATGCTGTCGTGACGACCTACGAACCGTAAGCCGGGTCGGTCGCAAGGGCGATGGGCCCGGGGCCGAAGTTTTCGCCAGAGTCATGGTTCCAGTCACCGGGAACACCGACGCGGCTGGCCATGACATCGAGAAACCGGAGAAAACCAGCGTCCAGGAGGCCACTCATCCGTAGCCTCGACCCTCGGCCCTCGGAGCCGTTTGTCTTTTCAAGGCGAGCCTAGGCTGTTCGGCAATGAACTTTTCTCGCTTCACCTGTACGTCCGCTCGGAACTACCAGACGTATTTCGGTCTTCTCGTCCAAATCCCTGCGAAGCCAGCCGAGATCTACTCGCCAAGGGTTGCTCCCGCCCTCCGGCTTTTGTAGCAACTTACCGTTTTCCCACCGTAGATCAAACAATCGACCGACCGTCGCCTCTCCCACACCAGACAGTTGCACCCGCCTCGGTGTACCTCCTGTTTCTTTTTGATCCGTACGGTTCTACCAGTCATCTCACCGTACCCTTTGACTCGAAAGCCGTCCCGCGCATGAACTGAACAGGATTCCTTGCGAGCGATAGGCCCGTCATCCATGGTGGGTCGGGCATTCAACCGTCGCCCCAGACGCAACGAATCCCGACAAATGCAAAAAACCCCGAGGTAGCTTTCGCCATCTCGGGGTTTATGCACCGGAGCCTCAGTAGGCTCCGGTTATGCAGCCAGGACTAGTTCTGACAGTTCGACGTTGCGCCCGTCAACACTGCAGAGCGGCTGATGTTGATGCCGTCCTCGGTGAGGATGTTGACATCGAGCGTGGCCGAAGCTGCGCCTGCAGTCTGGGGACGGAAAGCCACCCGGATGGTGCAGGAGACCGGGGTCTGGCTATTTCCGAAGTCTTCGGAGTCGAGAACCTCGCCATGGCAGTCGTCGATGTCAATGCCGAAGTCGTCTGCGTCCGCACCAGAGATGCGGGTCTGCATACGCTCGGTCACGGTGTCAACATCTGTGTTGCTGTTGCTGCCGTTGTCCAGTGAGAACGTGAACTCCCTGTAATCGACACCTGTGTCCACGTCCGCACAGAAGGCGTACGAAGCCGGCGACACATCCACCGCAGGCTTGGCCGTGGCGTTCACTGTCTCCGATACTGAGCCACCGGGACTTGCAGTCACGGTTACAGTCACCTGCTGGCCAGTCGGACCCTGGATGTTGTTGGCTTCAGGCTTGTGGATAATGCCAATCCAGCAGTCGCTGCTTCCGGACACCAAGATGATATCCCCATCATCGTTGCGGCGATCCTCACACGAGGTGCCGTCGACGTCCGGATCCAGATCGATCTTCCAGTTCGTGTTATCGCTGAGGGTAAACACCAGCGGTCCAGTCGCGCCACCTGCGCTCGAGTTCTCCACGTGAAGGAGTTGCGCTCCGCTCAAGTAGACACCGGTGACTGGAGTTTGACCACCAATCGTTGCGTTGTCGGGACTGAGAGCGAGCGATGGCAGTACGAGAGCTGTAGCTTCGATGCTCCGAACAATTGAACCGCCCGAGCCGTTGATGGTCAACGTCGCGAACTTGTCGTTCCCGGAGATGGCATTGAGTCGCACGGTGAATTGGCAGGTCGCCCCCGCACCGATCGTGCCACAGCCGTTGTTCTGAACCGAGAATTCGCTGGCGTTGACACCTGTGAATACGATTGACGACACGGTGGCGGTCACGTCCCCCGGATTGCGCAACGTGAACACAGTGTCTTTAGGCATCGTGACCGTCGCCAATCCAAGGCCGATTGGATCGCCAGCGGGAGTCAACAAGACGACGCCGGCAGGATTCTGTACGCGGCCCGAGAGCGATACCCAGGTCCCGTCATCAGAGGTTCCGTGGACCAGCAAACGTGCGGTGTGGCGAGTTCCGCCGACTTCCATCGCACCTGGATTGTAACGGACCTGGACCGTGCAACTAAGCCCGGCCAGATTGGCTCCGCATGTACCGCCAACAACCGAGAACTGCACGCTAGGCGTGTTGCCATCCGTTGCGATGAAGCTGAGTGGAAGAGCAACTGATCCTCCTGTCGCGTTGGTCACCGTGAAGGTCTGAACCGACCCGTTTGTTCCGGCAACGGCGGACCCAAAGTCACCCAATGTTTCGGCGACGGCAACGCCACCGGCTGCAATGGCCTCACCCCGGAGTGTCAGGTTACCCGTGTTCGTTCCCGGAAACGCACCGGCAACCGAGAAGGTCCCCACGTGGGTCCAAATCGAACCCGCGCTCGGGTAATAACGAACGACATAGACACACTCAGCAAGGCTATCCAGCGAGGTAAATGCCCCAACCCCACAGCGGTTTTGACCAGGGGTTGCCGTGACCGTGTCGATCACGAAGTTTGCATTTGAGAAGGTTGGGACGAGGGTACCGGTATTGAAGGCGCCTTCGTTTCTGATCTTGATGATCTGCTCGGTGCTCGGGCCACCAACCGTAACCGATCCGAAGTCACGTACGCCCAAAACGTCCGGGGACGGATCGAAAACCAATCGTCCACGGCCGAGGCCGGTCGCGAACAGGCTTTCACTGACGTTGATATTCGCGCCTGTCACGTTAAGCGTCGTGCAGTGTTGGCTGCCGGCAGCCTGGTCGGGCGACGCAAACTGCACCTGAATTTGGCAGCTGGCGTTTGCACCAAGCCCGCCCGGAAAACAGGTCGAGCTCTGCGGAACGATCGTAAAGACGCCGGATCCCGCACAAACCACACCGGCCTGGTTGGGACCTGCAACGAGATTGAGCGAGAGTCCAGGGCCAGTTGCGGAGCCGCTGACGTTCTGGATGGTGTAGGTGCGTGTATCGGTCAATCCACCTGCGTAGCTACCGAACGGACCAGACGCCGTAACGATGAGCTGCGGGGTGATGGAGACCGGGATTCTAACGCTGGCGGAGTCGTTAATCGAGCCCGATGGCGTATTCAGCAAGTGCGCCAACTCCACGTCCACGTAAGCATCATTCACAACGCCCGTCGCCGGGGTTGCGTCGATGATGAAGGTCACCGTGCAGGTCTCACCCGGCGTGAGGGTGTTCATGTTCATGTTGCACGTGCCACCCTGGTTCGCAACGGTAACGTCGTGCGCCATGACCTGTGCATTCACGATACCCGAGGTGATCGTGCCAGCAGCATTCTGGAAGGTTACGGTCACGACGCCGGAGTCCGTTCCCGAGATCGTGGAGACGGTTGCAGGCGACGCGCTGACCAGCTGAAGATCCGGAGCGGGAGTGCCGTTGCCGGTCACGCCGATCGAATCGGTAAAGTTGAAGGTCAACTGGGTGTTGTTCGGGGGGTAGTTACCCACGACCTGGAGGCGGGTGTTCAAGGTCGCCGAGTGGTTACCCGTGCGGCTTGGGACGAAGCGCAAGTAAGCGTCGCAGGTGCTGTCCTCGCTGGTGGTGTTGCCGACGCACTCGCCGTAGGTCACTGCAAACGGACCCTGGTCAGCACCGGTCATCCAGTACGAGTACGGACGGCTGGACGGCATGTAATCGGCGTAGAAGTTGGTGAATCGCTGGTCGTCCCAGGTTCCAACGATAACGTCGCCGTAGGCGTGGTCAGCCTGCGTGCTGTTGTTCTGCGCATCGAGCCACGACATGTAGATCGGGTTGATCGAGTTACCCGAAAGGTTGACTGCGAGGTCTTCCTCGTTGTCAGCCGAGTCGATGTTCAGGACAGCGACCTTGGCGATCGACTGCGGACCGGCCATCGAGACATCTCGTGGACGAATCTGAACGGCCTTGCGACAAGTCGCCTGGGGTGCGAGCGCACCAACACCGCAGTCACTGGACTCGGCGGCGCTGATCTCGAAGTCAGCAGCATTGGCACCGCTGAGCGAGAAGGTAAACGGACCACAGTTGGTGGCTCGGTTACAGGTGATGTGGAAGTTGCGACGGAAAGGATTGCCGCCGTTATCTCCATCGGTAATCAGACGCATCGCGGACGGCGCGTCTCCGTGGACGTGCGACGCCGTATTGACCGTGGTGTCCACGGCAGCGGCAGCGCCGCTTCCGACAACCGTCTTGCGGCGAGCAAAGCCCGTCACCGTGACGTTGAACACGACATTGTTTGCCGAAACGCGCAGCGTGGCTGTCTTGGCGCCTGCCGGCGAGGTCGGGCTGAACACCGCCGTGAAGTTACAGCTTGCGCCCGAGGCGATACCCTGCGCAGGGCAGCCTTGACGATCCACCGTCCACTGAGATGCATCGGTCCCGCTCGGGGCGATGTCGAGCGTACCCGTCGGGCTGCCACCCAGATTCTGAATTTGGAAGCTGATTGCATCGCTCGACTGGCCGATGACCACCGTGCCGAAAGACTGTGGGCTGGGCGTCACAACCAGGGCTGCCGGGGGCAAGCCGCTGCCGAAGACGTTGATGTTGACGGTGTTGGTGCCGTCGCCGACGGTGATGGTCGACATCTTCGATCCTTCCGAAACCGGGCGGAAGAAGACGCTGATCTGACAGGTGTCGGTGCCACCGGCATCCAGAACCTGAC
>Ga0169931_10001566_pt1 | contig 37657 bp, 36 predicted proteins | sample Kivu_15m_20L_FD_129675 | JGI IMG/M metagenome (GOLD analysis project Ga0169931, IMG submission 129675) | Freshwater microbial communities from Lake Kivu, Western Province, Rwanda to study Microbial Dark Matter (Phase II) - Kivu_15m_20L... | ecosystem: Environmental > Aquatic > Freshwater > Lake...
CCTCGTAGAAGCGGATGGCGCGCGGCGTGATGTCGAACTCCTGCGCGAGCTCGGTGATCGTGAACGAGGCCGGCCGCTCGGCGCGGGGCGCGCGCGACCGCCGGGGGGCAGGGGTGTCGGACATCGTTAGACTGACGTTGACGTCAACGTCAATGTAACCCGAACCCGCCATGAGCCATACCCTGGAGCAAGCGCTGCGTTACCCCCTGGGCGACACGCTGCCCGAATCGGGCCGCAGCCTGGAGGTCGCGCGCGGCGTGCGCTGGCTGCGCATGCCGCTGCCCTTCGTGCTGGACCACATCAATCTCTGGCTGCTGCGCGACGAGCTGGACGGCCGCGCGGGCTGGACCGTCGTCGACTGCGGCGTGGACAGTGCCTCCACCCGGGCCGTCTGGGAGCAGGTCTTCGAGCGCGAGCTGCAGGGTCTGCCGGTGCTGCGCGTGGTCGTCACGCACATGCACCCGGACCACATCGGCCTCGCGCACTGGCTGACCGCGCGCTGGAGCGAACCCGGCCGCGAGTGCCGTCTGTGGATCAGCACCGGCGACTGGAACGCGGCCTGCAACGCGGTCCGCGGCGGCACCGGCCCGGCGGGCGAGGAAGCTGCCGTGTTCTACGCCCTGCACGGCCTGGCCGACCGCGAAGCCCTTCAGCGCGTGCGTTCGCTGCGCAGCGACTTCGCGACCCTGGTGCCGGCCGTGCCCACGCGCCACCGGCGCCTGATGGACGCTCAGGTGCTGCGCATCGGCGGGCGCGACTGGGTCTGCCTTGCCGGTTACGGCCACGCGCCCGAACACATGGCGCTGCACTGCCCGGCGCTGGAGGTGCTGATCGCCGGCGACATGGTGCTGCCGCGCATCTCGACCAACATCAGTGTCTACGGCCACCAGCCCGAGGGCGACCCCCTGACGCTGTACCTGGCGTCGCTGGAGCGCATGCGCGCCCTGCCCGCGGGCGTGCTGGTGCTGCCCTCGCACGGCAAGCCCTTCGTCGGGCTGCACGAGCGCATCGCACAGCTCCAGGCCCACCATGCCGAACGGCTGGAGGAGGTGGAGCGGTCCTGCGCGCAGGCGCCGCGCTCGGCGCTGGAGCTGCTGCCCGGGCTGTTCCGCCGGCCGCTGGATGCCTCGCAGATCCCGTTCGCGCTGGGCGAGGCGGTGGCGCATGCGCACTGCCTGTGGGGGCGGGGGGTGCTGGGTCCGCGCGACGGTGCCGACGGCGTGCGGCGCTGGGTTGCGGCCTGAGTTGCGGTCTCAGTCCAGCACGGGCAGCACCTCGCTGCGCAGCGCGCCGCGCGCGGCCTCCACGTCGGGCACGACCGAGCGCACCACGCTCCAGAAGGCCTCGGAGTGATTCATCTCGCGCAGGTGCGCGAGTTCGTGCGCGACGACGTAGTCGATCACCGGCATCCCGAAGTGCACGAGACGCCAGTTCAGGCGGATCGAGCCGTCGGCGCTGGCGCTGCCCCAGCGCGTGGAGGCCGAGCTCAGCGACAGGCGGCGCATGCGCACGCCCAGGCGCGTGGCGTAGAGCGCGCAGCGCTCCTCGAACACGCGCCGGGCCTGGCGCTGCAGCCAGCCCTGCACCGCGTCGCGCAGCCGCGCCGGCTCGGCGCCCTGCGGCAGGCCCACGTGCAGCGTCAGGCGCGGCACCCCGGGCAGCGTGTCCTCGGCGCTGCGCAGCACGGCGCCGGGGCTGCGCGGGTCGACGACCACGATCACCGTCTCGCCGAGGAAGGGCAGGGTGGCGCCGTCGCGCCACTCGATGCGCGCCTGCTCCAGGCGGCGGGCGCGCTCGCGCTGCTCGTGCAGCTTGCGCAGGATCCAGCCTGCCTTGGCGCGCAGCGCCGCCTCGATGTCGCCGGCGCCCACCCAGCGCGGCGCGCTCACGCTCAGGCCCTCCGGGCCGACGACGAAGCCGATGCTGCGCCGACGCGCGCGCCGCAGCTCGAAGGCCACGGTGTGCCCCTCGAGCGCGAGCTCGCGGCTGGCGCGCGGGTGCTCGAAGCGGACGGTCGCGGTGGCCACGCCCGTGCCGCCCCGGGCGGCGTGTCCGGCGGCGGCACCTGCGGCGGCGTCCGCCGGCTCCGGCGACCGCGCCTTCGGCGCCGTCATGCCGCCCTCGCCCCGGTGGTCTGTGGCGGGGTCGGCCGCGCCGGCAGACGGCACCGTCTCGGCACCGAACAGCATGTCGAAGAGGGAGAGCTGCGCCGGCCGGGCGCCGTCCGCGGCCGGCTGCGCGGACGGGGGGCGTCGGCCGGCGCCCGGCGACGTTGCCCGACTGGACGGCCCGGGCAGGGAAGGCGCGGTCATGGCCGGCCCTGGCGATCCGCTGCCCCCGGGGCGTAGGCCTCGGGGTCGATGCGGCGCATCTCGGCCTCGATCCAGGCCTCGACCTCGCGCATCAGCTCATCGGGCTCGCGGCCGGTGCTGTCGATCGGCCGCCCGATCGACACCGGCACCGTGCCGGGCCGCAGCAGGAAGCTCTTGCGCGGCCAGCAGCGCGCCGAGGCCACGGCGATCGGCACGATGGGCACGCCGGCGGCGATGGCCAGGCGCGCGGCGCCGTTCTTGTAGGTGCCCTGGCCGCCGCGCGGCGTGCGCGTGCCCTCGGGGAACATGATGACCCACACGCCCTCGTCGAACAGACGCCGGCCCTGCTCGGCCACGCGCGACCAGGCCTCGGCGCGGCGACTGCGGTCGATGTGCACCATGTCCAGCCGCCCCATGGCCCAGCCGAAGAAGGGGATGTGCAGCAGCTCGCGCTTGAACACGTAGGCCAGCGGGTGCGGCATCAGCGTGGGGAAGAAGAAGGTCTCCCAGGTGGACTGATGCTTGGGCGTCAGCAGCACCGCCGAGCGCGCCTCGGCCGAGGTGGGCAGGTGCTCCAGGCCCCTGACCTGGGGCTGCACGCCGCAGATGACACGCGCGCCCCACATCGACAGGCGCAGCCAGCCGATGGTGGGCCAGTACAGCTTCTGCCCGCGCCAGAAGATCGACAGCAGCAGCATGGCCACCGCATAGGGCACGACCGTGACCGCCATCCAGGCGATGAACAGCAGCGAGCGCAGGGCCCAGACGGCGCGCATCAGGCGGCCCCCCGGCTTGCGGTGGCTGCGGTGGCCGTGCTGCCACGCGGGCTGCCGACCAGATGGTCGGCGAAGGCCGCCAGGTCGCGGTGCACGGTGGTGCCCGGCACCTGCTGCAGGATCTGCTGCAGCCCGTCCTCGTCCAGGTGCGCGGCACGGCCGCTGAGCACCAGGTGCGGCGCGCAGCCGGCGCCCTGGGCCGCGAGCAGGTCGCGCAGGGTGTCGGCCACCATCGGCACCGAGTGCAGGTCCACGCCGTAGCGGCGGCCGATGTCGAGCATCATCCCGGGCAGCGGCTTGCGGCAGTCACAGCCTTCCTCGGGTGGGTGCGGGCAGAAGAAGACGGCGTCGATACGCCCGCCGCTGCCCTGGGCCAGGCGCACCATCTGCTGGTGGATGGCGTTGATCGCGGCCATGTCGATCATGCCGCGCCCGATGCCGGCCTGGTTGGTGGCCACCACCGCGTGCCAGCCGGCGTGGTTCAGCCTCGACAGCGCCTCGAGCGCGCCGCGGATCGGCACCCACTCCTCGGGGGACTTGACGTGGTCCTCGCGGTACTCGTTCAGGATGCCGTCGCGGCCGAGGATGATCAGCTTCACGGCGACGATTATCGTGGGCTGCTGCCGGTCGACTGCCTGTTCAGCCTCAGGCCAGCCGGGCCAGGTCGGCCACGCGGTTCATCGCGCGGTGCAGCGCGCGCAGCAGAGCTAGGCGGTTGGCACGCAGCGCCGGGTCTTCGGCGTTCACCATCACGGCGTCGAAGAAGGCATCCACCGGCGCCTTCAGCGCCGCCAGCACCTGCAGCGAGGCAGTCAGGTCGCCGGCCGCGAAGGCGGCCTCGGCGCGCGGCGCCACCGCGTCCAGCGCGGCCGCCAGCGCCTGCTCGGCGGGCTCGACCAGGCGCGCAGGGTCCACGCCCACCTCGGGCGCGTCGTCGGACTTGCGCAGGATGTTGCCCACGCGCTTGTTCGCCGCCGCCAGCGCGCCCGCCTCGGACAGCGCGGCGAAGGCGCGCACGGCAGCCAGGCGCTGGGGCAGCGCCGCCCACTGCGCGGGCGCCAGCGCGAGCACCGCGTCCACCTCCTGCGCGCTCCAGCCCTGCTCGCGCAGCCAGCCCGACAGGCGCTCGTGCAGGAAGCGCAGCACCTCGGCCTGGGCCTGGCCGTGGCCTTCGGGGAAGGCGCGGAAGGCCAGCGCCACCAGGGGCGGCACGGCCAGCGGCAGGCGGCGCTCGACCAGCATGCGGATCACGCCCAGCGCGTGACGCCGCAGCGCGAACGGGTCCTTGTCGCCGGTGGGCAACTGGCCGATGCCGAACAGGCCGGCCAGCGTCTCGAGCTTGTCGGCCAGCGCCACCGCCAGGCCGGCGTCGCCACGCGGCAGCGCGTCACCGGCGAAGCGCGGCTTGTAGTGGTCCTCGACCGCGTCGGCGATGGCGTCGCGCAGGCCGTCGTGGCGCGCGTAGTAGGCGCCCATGATGCCCTGCAGCTCCGGGAACTCGCCGACCATGTCGGTCAGCAGGTCGGCCTTGGCCAGGGTCGCGGCCTCGTCGGCCAGGTCGGCCAGCGCGAGGCCGCCGATCTGCTCGCCGATCTGACGCGCGATCGTGCGCACGCGCTCGACGCGCTCGCCCTGGGTGCCGAGCTTGCCGTGGTAGACCACCTTGGCCAGGCCGGGCACGCGCGAGGCCAGCGTGCGCCGGCGGTCCTGGTCGAAGAAGAACTTGGCGTCGGCCAGGCGCGGCCGCACCACACGCTCGTTGCCGGTGATCACGCGCGAGGGGTCGTCCGGGTTCACGTTGCTGACGACGAGAAAGCGGTTCGTCAGCCGGCCCTGCGCGTCCAGCAGCGGGAAGTACTTCTGGTTCGCCTTCATCGTCAGGATCAGGCACTCCTGCGGGACGGCCAGGAACTCGGGCTCGAAGCTGCAGCGCAGCACCTTCGGGCGTTCGACGAGCGCGGTCACCTCGTCCAGCAAGGCCTCGTCGTCCACCGGGCGCAGGCCCTCGGCCGCCGCGGCCTCGTTCAACTGGCGCTCGATCTCGGCGCGCCGCGCCGCGAAGCTGGCGATCACCGCGCCCTGCTCGAGCAGGCGCTGCTCGTAGCCGTCGGCGTCGTCGATGACGACCGGGTCGACGGCGGCCTCGAAACGGTGGCCGTGGGTGTGGCGGCCGGCGACGAGGCCGAGCGCCGCCACCGGCACCACCTCGGCGCCGTGCAGCGCGACGAGGGCGTGCGCCGGGCGCACGAAGTTCACGCTCGTCCAGCCGTCGTCAAGTTGGTAGCGCATCACCTTGGGGATGGGCAGCTTCGCCAGGGCCTCGTCGAGCGCGCGCTGCAGGCCGGCGGCCAGGGAGGCGCCGGGCTGCACGCTGTCCAGGAACAGGGCCTGCGTCTTGCCGTCGGCCGCGCGGCGCAGGGTGGGCACGACGGAGGCATCGGCTCCGAGCGCGGCGAGCTTCTTCAGCAGCGCCGGCGTCGGCGCGCCGGCGGCGTCCAGGCCCACGGTCACCGGCATCAGCTTGGCCGACACGGCCTTGGGCGGCGCGACCGCGCGCACGGCGCCGACGCGGGCGGCCAGCCGGCGCGGCGAGGCGTAGCTCGTCAGCGAGGCGCCCTCGGCCAGCAGGTCCTGGGCGGCCAGCGCGTCGTGCAGCGCCTGCCCGAAGGTCTCGCCCAGGCGCTTCAGCGCCTTGGGCGGCAGTTCCTCGGCGCAGAGCTCGACCAGCAGGGTGCGGGTGTTCGTGGCGTCCACGGCTCAGGCCTCCTGCGCCTGCGGGGCCTGCGCGGCGCGTTGGGCCAGCGCCTCGTCGGCCCAGGCGCGCGGCGCCATCGGGAAGCCCAGCCGGGCGCGGCTGTCGACGTAGCTCTGCGCCACGGCCCGGGCCAGGTTGCGGATGCGGCCGATGTAGGCGGCGCGCTCGGTGACGCTGATCGCGCCGCGCGCGTCCAGCAGGTTGAAGGAATGAGCCGCCTTCAGCACCTGCTCGTAGGCCGGCAGCGCGAGTTGCTGCGCGATCAGGCGCAGCGCCGTCTTCTCGTGCGCGCCGAAGGCGCCGAGCAGGAAGTCCACGTCGCTGTGCTCGAAGTTGTAGGTGCTCTGCTCGACCTCGTTCTGGTGGTAGACGTCGCGGTAGAGCAGGCGCCGCGGGGGCGAGCCGTCGGCCGTGGGCACGCTCTCGGTCCAGACCAGGTCGTAGACGTTCTCCACGCCCTGCAGGTACATCGCCAGACGCTCCAGGCCGTAGGTGATCTCGCCCGACGCGGGCTTGCAGTCGATGCCGCCGACCTGCTGGAAGTAGGTGAACTGGGTCACCTCCATGCCGTTGAGCCAGACCTCCCAGCCCAGGCCCCAGGCCCCGAGCGTGGGGTTTTCCCAGTCGTCTTCGACGAAGCGGATGTCGTTGCGTTTCAGGTCCAGGCCCAGGGCCTGCAGCGAGCCGAGGTAGAGCTCGAGGATGTCCTTGGGCGCCGGCTTCAGAACCACCTGGTATTGATAGTAGTGCTGCAGGCGGTTCGGGTTGTCGCCGTAGCGCCCGTCCTTGGGGCGGCGGCTGGGCTGCACGTAGGCCGCCTTCCAGGGCTCGGGGCCGAGCGCGCGCAGGAAGGTCGCGGTGTGGCTGGTGCCGGCCCCGACCTCCATGTCATAGGGTTGCAGGAGCGCGCAGCCCTGCGCGTCCCAGTAGGACTGCAGGTTCAGGATCATCTGCTGGAAGGTCAGCATGGCAGCGGCCGGGGAGGCCCCCCGATCTGGGAAAACCCCAAAGTTTACGGGGCAGGGGGCCCCGGGCCCGCTTCAGGGGGCGGGGGGCGCCGCCGTGCGCAGACGGCGGCCAGCGCCAGCGCCAGCCCGAAGAGTGGCCACAGCCCGTGGCGCCCGGCCCAGGCGGCGTAGGGCGTGGTGCCGGTGCGGCCCTCGAACTCGCCGTCGAGCACGCCGCGCTGCCGGGGCTCCAGGCGGTGGGTGACGCGGCCGCGGTGGTCGATGATGGCGGTGGCGCCGGTGTTGGTGGCGCGCAGCATCGGCCGCTGCAGCTCGAGCGCGCGCAGGCGCGAGAGGTTCAGGTGCTGCGGGATGGCCACCGTGTCGCCGAACCAGCCGATGTTGCTGAGGTTGACGAGCGCCGTCGGCGCGCGCGCCGAGTCGACGAAGCGCGCAGCCAGCTCCTCGCCGAAGAGGTCCTCGTAGCAGATGTTGGGGGCCAGGCGCTGCCCGCCCAGGGCCATCGACGGGGCGTTCACCGGGCCGCGGGCGAAGTCGCCGAGCGGGATCTGCATCAGCTCGGTGAACCAGCGGAAGCCGCGCGGGATGAACTCGCCGAAGGGCACGAGGTGGGCCTTGTCATAGCGGTAGGCCGCCTCCTGGCCCGGCCGCAGGCCGACCGCCGAGTTGGTGTAACCGGTTTCGAAGCTGCCCAGCGGTACGCCGATCAGCGCCGCCTGCCCGGACTGCCCGAAGTGCTGTGCCAGCCCGGCCCACCAGCCCGGGGCGAGCACGTCGAGCTGCGCCGGCAGCAGCGGCACGGCGGTCTCCGGGGCGACGACGAGCTGCCCGCGCGCCTGCACCAGGGCCTCGCGCAACCAGGCCAGGTTCTGCGGCATGCGCTCGCCCGAGAACTTCTCGTCCTGGGCCACCCGGGGCTGCAGCAGGGTCACCGTCATGCGGCCCGCGGTCGCGGTGAAATCCAGCGGCTGCAGCACGGCGGGTGCCAGCAGCAGGGCCAGCGCGGTGACCATGGGCCCGGCCCGTCGGCCCGGGGTTCGATCAGTGGCCTGGGCGGTGCTCGGCCCGGATGCCGCGTTGGTGCCACGGCCGGTGGTGGGCAGGGCGCCGAAGACCGCCAGCGCGGTGGCCCCGACCAGCACCGCGCCCATGCCGTACACGCCGACCCAGGGCGCGAGCCCCGCCAGCGGCGCGTCGACCTGGGTGTAGCCGCTGGCGGCCCAGGGGAAGCCGGTGAACAGCTCGCCGCGGGCCCACTCCGCCAGCAGCCACAGCGCGGCGAACAGCCCGGCATCGGGCAGGGGCCGGCCGCGGCGCCAGCGGGCCCAGGCGGCGCAGGCCAGCGCCAGATAGCTGGACAGCGCGGCCGCCAGCCCGAGAACGGCCAGCCCCGCCATCCAGCCCGGCAACCCGCCGTAGCGGTGCATGCTGATGTGCAGCCACCACACGGCGGCGACCAGCCACGCCGTGCCGAAGACGCCTCCCAGCCAGGCCGCGCGCCTGGGGCCGGCCTGCTGCAGCCGCCACGCGAGCACGCCCACGGACAGCGGCGCGAGTGCCCAGGCGCCGGTGTGGGTGCAGGCCAGCGGCAGCGCGGCGCCGGCCGCCCCGACCGCCAAGGTGTCGAGAAGCGCCCGGCGCACTCAGAGCCTGGGGGTCTTGGCGTGCATGGCGGCCACGGGGAGTGACTCCCCGGCGCTCAGCCCGCCGCCTCGCGGGCGGCAGCTTCGTCGCCAGGCACGCGCGCGACGCGGAACCAGCGCACCGCGCCGCCGCGGGTCAGCATGACGGTGAAGCGCAGGCCCGCCACGTCCACGGCCTCGCCGCGGCGGGGCACGCGGCCGAGCCGGTCGGCCACCAGGCCGCCGATGGTGTCGAAGTCTTCTTGCGGCAGCTCGACCGCGAAGGTCTCGTTCACGACCCGCACCTCGGCGTCGCCGGCCACGCGGTGGCTGCCGTCGGCGAGCGAGACGACACCGCTGTCGGCGTCGCGCTCGTCGAACTCGTCCTCGATCTCGCCGACGATCTCCTCGAGCACGTCCTCGATCGTGATCAGCCCGGCGGTGTTGCCGAACTCGTCGATCACGATCGCCAGGTGGTTGCGGTTGGAGCGGAAGTCGCGCAGCAGCTCGTTCAGGCCCTTGCTCTCGGGCACGAAGACGGCCGGGCGCAGCAGCGTGCGCAGGTTGAGCTCGGGCGCGCGCTGCAGCTTCAGCAGGTCCTTGGCGAGCAGGATGCCGATGATGTTGTCGCGCTCGCCGTCGTGCACCGGGAAGCGCGAGTGGCCGGTGTCGATGACCAGACCCAGCAGCTCGTCGTAGGGCGCGTTGATGTCCAGCAGGTCCATGCGCGGCGCGGCGACCATCACGTCGCCGGCCGTCATGTCGGCCATGCGGATGACGCCCTCGAGCATGGCGCGCGACTCGGGCTCGATCAGCTCGCGGTGCTCGGCGTCGGCGAGCGATTCGATCAGCTCGTCGCGGGAGTCGGGGCCGGGGGAGATGAATTCGACGAGGCGCTCGAACAGCGTGCGCTTGTCGTAGGGCTTGCCGGCGCCGCGAGCGTTGTGGGGGCGCGGCGCCTTGCCTGGCGGAGTTTCTGACACGGTCGTGCCGGAAGTGGCGACAGGCAGGAGAATACCGCAGCGCCGGCCGCACGGTGCAGCAAAGCGGCCCCGCGGCCCGCCGGGCGGCTTGAATTCCGCCGGCGCGCACCGCACCTCCATCATCCCCCTGCCAGCGCCTGCGCGCGCTCCACGCCATGTCCCTGATTCCCGTCACCATCCTCACCGGCTTCCTCGGCGCCGGCAAGACGACGCTGCTCAAGCGCGTGCTGACCGAGGCCCACGGCCAGAAGATCGCCGTGATCGAGAACGAGTTCGGCGCCGAGAACATCGACAACGACATCCTGTCGGTGAACACCGAGGAGCAGATCATCCAGATGAGCAACGGCTGCGTGTGCTGCACCATCCGCGAGGACCTGCGCAGCACCCTGGCCGAGCTGGCCGAGAAGCGGCGCAAGGGCGAACTGGATTTCGACCGCATCGTGATCGAGACCACCGGTCTGGCCGACCCGGGCCCGGTGGCGCAGACCTTCTTCATGGACGACGAGGTCGCGGGCAGCTACCTGCTGGATTCCATCCTCACCCTGGTGGACGCCAAGCACGCCGACCAGCAGCTCGACACGCGCCAGGAGGCGCGACGCCAGGTGGGCTTCGCCGACCAGATCTTCATCAGCAAGACCGACCTCGTGCCGCAGGACGCGGTGGACGCGCTGACGCACCGGCTCAAGCACATGAACCCGCGCGCGCCGCACCGGCCGGTGCACTTCGGCGAGGTGTCGATCGCCGAGGTCTTCGACCTGCGGGGCTTCAATCTGAACGCCAAGCTCGACATCGACCCCGATTTCCTCAATGCCGACGACGGCCACGGCCACGATCATGGACACCACCACGACCATGACCACGAGCACGGCGAGCATTGCGACCACCCGCACCACCACCGCCACGACGACGACGTCAAGTCCTTCGTCTTCCGGGCCGACCGTGCCTTCAACCCGGCCAAGCTCGAGGACTTCCTCGGCGCCATGGTCCAGGTCTACGGCCCGAAGATGCTGCGCTACAAGGGCGTGCTGCACATGAAGGGCAGCGACCGCAAGGTCGTCTTCCAGGGGGTGCACCAGCTCATGGGCAGCGACCTGGGCCCCAAGTGGGCGCCCGGCGAGAAGAAGGAAAGCCGCATGGTCTTCATCGGCATCGACCTGCCGCGCGAGGTGCTCGAGCAGGGCCTGGAGCAGTGCCTGGTCTGAGCGTACGCCGGGGTTTCACCAGGGCTCTGCGAAGGCCTCACGGCCTTGCGCGGCCGTGGCTACAATCCGCGCGCTTCGACGGGGAGGGGGGTGTCGGTCCGCAACGGTCCGCGCTGTCCGTCGAACCCGGCAAGCACCCGCTGCGTCCCGCGACGAGGACGCCAGGATGGGCCACAGGTCAGGAGAGAGCCGTGAGCAAGACCTCAGCCAAGCCGGATGCCGCGCCCAAGGGCGCCGGCGCCAAGCCGGGGGGCGGCAAAGCCGTCCCCGCCGGTGCGGGCGCGCCCGCGGCGGCGACCACGCCGCCCCCAACGACCCATTCATTTTCCGACCGCTTCGGGCCGGCGCGCGCGCCGGCTCGGGCCCACCCTGAACCGATGCCACCCTTGAAGACCCCGGCCAAGCCCGACCCCAAGCTGGCCAGCGCCTGGAAGACCAAGGCCGGCCGCGACCTCAGCGAAGCCGAGTTGCTGGCGATGCCCGAGTCGGAGTACATGAACGACAAGCAGATCGAGTTCTTCCGCGTCCGGCTCCAGGGCCAGAAGGACGACCTGCTGTCCAACGCCGGCGAGACCACCGAGCACCTGCGCGAGGACACCACCATCGTGCCCGACCCGGCCGATCGCGCCACGATCGAGGAGGAGCACGCCCTGGAGTTGCGCACCCGCGACCGCGAGCGCAAGCTGCTGAAGAAGATCAGCCAGGCGCTGGCGCGCCTGGACACCGGCGAGTACGGCTACTGCGACGAGACCGGCGAGCCCATCGGCCTGCCCCGGCTGCTGGCGCGCCCCACGGCCACTCTGTCGCTGGAGGCGCAGCAGCGGCGCGAGCTCAAGCAGAAGATGTTCGGGGACTGAGAGACCGCGAGGCCCTTCCCCATGCCCGGGCGCCTGCCGCGCCGCGCGCACCGGCGGCGCCGGGAGGCCCTGGTGCGGCAGCGCGAGTGGCCGCCGGATGTGCCGGTGGCGTCTGCTCCGGAAGTGAGCTCCGGGCGCGCCGAAGCCTGCCGGCTGCGCCGGCACATCGACCGCCTCTGGCGCGATTGCGAACGCGCCGTTGACCTCGAACTGGACCTCCCGCACCCGCCTGCCGGCCAGCCCGGCCCGACGCGATGAACGACACCTTTCACGGCACCACCATCCTCAGCGTGCGCCGCGGCGCGAGCGTGGCCATGGGCGGCGACGGCCAGGTCACCCTGGGCAGCATCGTCGTCAAGGCGAGCGCGCGCAAGGTGCGCAAGCTGCACCGCGACCAGGTGCTGGCGGGCTTCGCCGGCGCCACGGCCGACGCCTTCACGCTGTTCGAGCGCTTCGAGGCCAAGCTCGAGAAGCACCAGGGGCACCTGGTGCGCGCGGCCGTCGAGCTGACCAAGGACTGGCGCACCGACCGCGTGCTCCGCCGCCTGGAGGCCATGCTCGCGGTGGCCGACCGCGAGAGCTCGCTCATCATCACCGGCAATGGTGACGTGCTCGAGCCCGAGCGCGGCATCGTCGCCATCGGTTCGGGTGGGGCCTACGCGCAGGCGGCGGCGATGGCGCTGACCGAGCACACCGAGCTCGCCCCGGCCGAGGTGGTGGCCAAGGCGCTCACGATCGCCGGCGAGCTGTGCATCTACACCAACCAACGCCACACGATCGAGGTGCTGGAGTGACGCTGCCGATGACCCCCCGCGAGATCGTCTCCGAGCTCGACCGCCACATCGTCGGCCAGACCGCGGCCAAGCGCGCGGTGGCGATCGCGCTGCGCAACCGCTGGCGCCGCCAGCAGGTCGACGAGAAGCTGCGCGCCGAGATCACGCCCAAGAACATCCTGATGATCGGGCCCACCGGCGTGGGCAAGACCGAGATCGCGCGCCGCCTCGCACGCCTGGCCGATGCACCCTTCGTCAAGGTCGAGGCGACCAAGTTCACCGAGGTCGGCTACGTCGGCAAGGACGTCGACACCATCGTGCGCGATCTGGTCGAGGTGGCGGTCAAGCAGGAGCGCGAGCGCCAGGTGCGCACCAAGCGCACCCAGGCCGAGGACGCGGCCGAGGACCGCGTGCTCGACGTGCTGGTGCCGCCGCCGCGCTCGGAGTTCGGTCAGGCATCGGCCGGCGGCGCCGACAACACCGCGCGCCAGATCATGCGCAAGCGCCTGCGCGAGGGCACGCTCGACGACAAGGAGATCGAGCTCGAGGTCGCCGAGGCCCGCCCCGCCCTCGAGGTCATGGGCCTGCAGGGCATGGAGGAGATGGCCGAGCAGCTCAAGGGCCTGTTCTCGCAGCTCGGCCAGGGCCGGCGCCGCACGCGCCGCCTGAAGGTGCGCGAGGCGCTGCGCCTGCTCGTGGACGAGGAAGCGGCCAAGCTCGTCAACGAGGAGGAGATCCGCGCCACGGCGCTGGCGCACGCCGAGTCCTCCGGCATCGTCTTCATCGACGAGATCGACAAGGTCGCCACGCGCAGCGAGCACGGCGGCGCCGACGTCAGCCGCCAGGGCGTGCAGCGCGACCTGCTGCCGCTGGTCGAGGGCACCTCGGTCAACACCAAGTACGGTATCGTCAGGACCGACCACATCCTCTTCATCGCCTCGGGGGCCTTCCACCTGGCGCGCCCGAGCGACCTGATCCCCGAGCTGCAGGGCCGCTTCCCCATCCGCGTGGAGCTGGCTTCGCTGACGGTGGACGACTTCGAGGCCATCCTGACGAGCACCCACGCCAGCATCGTGCGCCAGTACCAGGCGCTGCTGGCCACCGAGGGGGTGACGCTGGAGATCACGCCGCAGGCGGTGCGCCGCATCGCGCAGATCGCCTGCGACGTCAACGAGCGCACCGAGAACATCGGCGCCCGGCGTCTGGCCACGGTGATGGAGCGGCTCCTCGACGAGCTCAGCTTCGACGCGCCTGAGCGCGGCGGCCAGGCCGTGAGCCTGGATGCGGCGCAGGTGGACGCCTGCCTGGGCGAGCTGGCCCGCAACGAGGACCTGTCGCGCTACGTGCTGTGAACGTCAGCCCGAGCGCGGCTCTACCTGCGTTGACAGGCGCTCAGTTACCGGAGCCGGGAAAACTCCCCGCGCGCTCGGCCTGCAGCACCAGCAGGCCATCGAAGATGAGCGCATCGACCAGTTCGTGCGGGATGTCCAGGGACGGCGAGACCTTCCAGCCCGCGCCGCCGGTCATCACGGTGCGTGGCTCCTGGCCGCAATGCGCGCTGAGGTGGCGGTGCATGCGCTCGATGGCGCCGGTGATGGCGTAGGTGCCGCCACTGGTGAGCGCGTCGCTCGTGTTCTTCGGGAAGTCGACCACGTCGCCCGTGGGCACGCGCAGGCCGGCGGTGCCGCCTTCGAGCGCGCGCAGCATGATGCCGTGGCCGGGCAGGATCAGGCCGCCGAGGAAGCGGCCGTCGGCGTCCATGGCGTCCACCGTCACGGCGGTGCCGATCATGACGACGAGCACCGGCCCCCGGTGCCCGCGCGCGAGGCAGCGCCAGCGCGCGCCGACCTGCGCCACGAAGCGGTCAGCGCCGAGCCGACCCGGGTGGTCGTAGCCGTTGAGCACGCCGCCTCCCTTGGGGCCCGAGGCCACCCAGCGGCCGGGGATGTCCCAGAGTTCGAGCTGCTCCTCGACGCGCTTGCGCACCGCGTCGCCAGCGACGTTGCAACCCAGCATGCCCTCGGGCGCGGGCAGCGTGCGCCAATCGCCTTCGGCCAGCGTGTCGATGTGCTCGAGGAAGACCGCGCCCTGGGCCTGCAGCCGGGCCCCCGGATGCCCCAAGTCGAACACGGCCCATTTCAGCCGCGTGTTGCCGATGTCGATTGCCAGAAAGCCCATGAGCCGCGTCCCCGCCGTTCCCCCTTGCTGTTAACCCGAATCCTAACCACAGGCGGCGTGCCGCATCGTCGAAGTTTGTGCAGGGGCTTGACCCGGGGGTGGCAGACCCGCGTCAGTCAGGGATGGCATCATTGCGATTGACGTTAACGTCAACCGGGAGCCTGCAGATGACCGACCTCTCCGCCGAATTCAAGGGCCTGGCCGAATACCGGCCGGTGAACAAGGTGCGCTTCGTGACGGCGGCCAGCCTGTTCGACGGGCACGACGCCGCCATCAACATCATGCGCCGCATCCTGCAGGGCATGGGCGCGGAGGTCATCCACCTGGGCCACAACCGCTCGGTCGACGAGGTCGTCACCGCCGCGCTGCAGGAGGACGCGCAGGGCATCGCGGTCAGCAGCTACCAGGGTGGGCACGTCGAGTACTTCAAGTACATGGTGGACCTGCTGCGCGAGCGCGGTGGCGCGCACGTGCAGGTCTTCGGCGGCGGCGGCGGCGTCATCGTCCCGGCCGAGATCCGCGAATTGCAGGACTACGGCGTCACGCGCATCTACAGCCCCGAGGACGGCCAGCGCATGGGGCTGCAGGGCATGATCGGCGAGATGCTGATGCGCTGCGACCGGGATCTCTCGGTGCACGCGCCCCGGGATGCGGCCGCGCTGCAGGGGCATACCGGGGCGGCTTGGCGGGCGCTGGCGCAGGCCATCACGGCGCTGGAGAACGGGCGCGCCGACCCCGCGCTGAAGGCTGCGTTGCACGCTCAGGCGGCGCAGGTGCGGGTGCCGGTGGTGGGCATCACCGGCACGGGCGGGGCGGGCAAGTCCAGCCTGACGGACGAGCTGATCCGCCGCCTGCGGCTGGACCAGGACGACGCGCTGCGCCTGGCGGTGATCTCGATCGACCCGAGCCGGCGCAAGAGCGGCGGCGCGCTGCTGGGTGACCGCATCCGCATGAACGCCATCGGTGAATGGTCCGCCCCCAGGGTGGCCGCTGCGCGGCCTTCGCCACCCCCCGAGGGGGCTCCCGCCGCCTTGGGGCAGCCCGGCGGCGGCGGGGCAGGGTTCGGCCCGCGCGTCTTCATGCGCAGCCTGGCCACGCGCGACTTCGGCAGCGAGATCAGCCAGGCCCTGCCCGACGTCATCGCCGCGTGCAAGTGCGCGGGTTTCGACCTGGTCATCGTCGAGACCTCGGGCATCGGCCAGGGGGACGCGGCCATCGTGCCGCTGGTGGACGTGCCCATGTACGTGATGACGCCGGAATTCGGTGCCGCGAGCCAGCTCGAGAAGATCGACATGCTGGATTTCGCCGAGTTCGTGGCCATCAACAAGTTCGACCGCAAGGGCGCGCCGGACGCGCTGCGCGACGTGGCCAAGCAGGTGCAGCGCAACCGCGAGGCCTGGGGCCAGCGGCCCGAGGAGATGCCGGTGTTCGGCACCATGGCCAGCCGCTTCAACGACGACGGCGTGACGGCGCTGTACCAGGCCCTGAAGCCGCGCCTGGCCGAGCTCGGGCTGCCGCTCGCCCCGGGCCGGCTGACGCCGGTGGACACGCGCCACAGCACCCAGCAGGTGGCCATCGTGCCCGGGGCGCGGGTGCGCTACCTGGCCGACGTGGCCGACAGCGTGCGCGGCTACAAGCGGCGCGCGCGCGAGCAGGCGGCGCTGGCGCGCGAGGTGCAGCAGTTGCGCGCCGCGGCCGGCATGCTGGCCGCGAGCAAGCCCGACAAGCCGCGCGCCGCCGAGGCCGCGCTGACCCTGGCCGAGGAGCGCGAGGGCCGCCTGGACCCGCGCGCGCGCAAGCTGCTGGCGATGTGGCCGGACATGGTGCGGGCCTATGGCGGCGACGAGTACGTGGTGAAGATCCGCGACCGCGAGATCCGCACCACGCTCACCCACACCACGCTGTCGGGCAGCAAGGTGCGCAAGGTGGCGCTGCCCACCTGGGAGTGCCATGGCGAGTTGCTGAAGTGGCTGCTGCTCGAGAACGTGCCCGGCTCCTTCCCCTACACCGCCGGCACCTTTGCCTTCAAGCGCGAGGGTGAGGACCCCACGCGCATGTTCGCCGGTGAGGGCGACGCCTTCCGCACCAACCGGCGCTTCAAGCTGCTGTCCGAGGGCATGCCGGCCAAGCGCCTGTCCACGGCCTTCGACTCGGTGACGCTGTACGGCCATGACCCCGACCTGCGCCCGGACATCTACGGCAAGGTGGGCAACTCGGGCGTCTCGATCGCCACGCTCGAGGACATGAAGGTGCTGTACTCGGGCTTCGACCTCACGAGCCCGAGCACCTCGGTGAGCATGACGATCAACGGACCGGCGCCGACCATCCTGGCGATGTTCATGAACACCGCCATCGACCAGAACCTGGAGAAGTTCCGCGCCGACAACGGGCGCGAGCCCACCGACGGCGAGGCGCAGAAGGTCCGCGCCTGGACGCTGGCCAATGTGCGCGGCACGGTGCAGGCCGACATCCTGAAGGAGGACCAGGGGCAGAACACCTGCATCTTCTCCACCGAGTTCAGCCTGAAGGTGATGGGCGACATCGCCGAGCACTTCGTGCACCACGACGTGCGCAACTTCTACTCGGTCAGCATCTCGGGCTACCACATCGCCGAGGCCGGCGCCAACCCCATCAGCCAGCTCGCCTTCACGCTGTCCAACGGCTTCACCTTCGTCGAGGCCTACCTTGCGCGCGGGATGCACATCGACGACTTCGCGCCCAACCTGAGTTTCTTCTTCAGCAACGGCATGGACCCGGAGTACACCGTGCTCGGCCGCGTGGCGCGCCGCATCTGGGCCGTGGCGATGCGCGAGCGCTACGGCGCCAACGAGCGCAGCCAGAAGTTGAAATACCACATCCAGACCAGCGGGCGCAGCCTGCACGCGCAGGAAATCGCGTTCAACGACATCCGCACCACGCTGCAGGCGCTGATCGCGATCTACGACAACTGCAACAGCCTGCACACCAACGCCTACGACGAGGCCATCACCACCCCCACCGAGGAGAGCGTGCGCCGGGCGATGGCGATCCAGCTCATCATCAACCGCGAGTGGGGCCTGGCGAAGAACGAGAACCCGAACCAGGGCGCCTTCGTCATCGACGAGCTCACCGAGCTGGTCGAGGAGGCGGTGCTGGCCGAGTTCGAGCGCATCGCCGAGCGCGGCGGCGTGCTCGGCGCGATGGAGACGGGCTACCAGCGCGGCCGCATCCAGGAAGAGAGCATGCACTACGAGATGCTCAAGCACACCGGCGAGCACCCGATCATCGGTGTCAACACCTTCCGCAACCCGGCCGGCGACCCGGTGCCCGAGCACATCGAGCTCGCGCGCTCGACCGAGGACGAGAAGCAGTCCCAGCTCCAGCGCCTGCAGGACTTCCACGCGCGCCACGCCGCCGAGGCGCCAGCCATGCTCGAGCGCCTGAAGCGGGCGGTCATCGCGAATGCCAACGTCTTCGACGTGCTGATGGACGCCGTGCGCTGCTGCAGCCTGGGCCAGATCACGAGCGCCTTGTTCGAGGTGGGCGGGCAGTACCGGCGCAGCATGTAGCCGGGCCCGGCCCGTCCGGCCTGACCTGGCGCTGGACAGGGGGTACGCCTCGAGCGCAAGATCGGGCCATGGCTGAAGACCGTGCCGCCACCGCCCTGACGCTGCAGCAGTGCCTGACCGCGGTGGAACGGCTGGGTCGCGAGGTGGCGCTGCTGCGCGAGCAGTTGCAGGCGATGCAGCGTGCCGTCGCCGCCGCGCCGTCCGGCGGCTACTCCCCGCGCGCCGACATGCCCGTCGGACCACCGGGCAGTGCGAGCCCCGGGCGGACCATGCCGCCGCCCATGAATGCGCCTGGCCCTGGCGGGATCGCGCCAGGCGCCCCCGCTGCGGCGCTGCGTTCGTCGCGGTCGGTCTGGCCAGGCGCCGGCGGCAGCGGCCCTGCGGCAGCCCCGGGCAGCCCGCCTGCCGAAGGACTGGGCTACCAGCCCATCGCGCCACGGCCGGGCTTCCTGCAGCGCACACCGGCGACCCTGGAGCAGTGGTTGCGTCCGTTCCAGGTCCAGGACCTGCCCGTGCTTGCACACACGGCCGAGGCGCTGGAACGTTGGCGGGCCGACGAGGAGACAGTGGACCTGCAAGCGTTGGGCGAAGTCATCCGCAACGACCCGCTGATGACGCTGAAGGTCTTCGCGCACACGGCGACGGCACGCGGCCTGCACGCCGGCAGCGTGCCCGAGGATGTGACGGGTGCCCTCGTGATGCTGGGCGTCGCGCCCTTCTTCCGCGCCTTCGGCCCGCAGCGTACGGTGGAGCAGGTGCTGGCCGGCTGGCCCGAGGCGCTGGCCGGCTTTTCCAGCGTGATGACGCGCTCCCAGCGGGCGGCCCGCTTCGCGCTCGCCTTCGCCGTCCAGCGCATGGACCACGACGCGGTGCTGATCCACAGCGCCGCGCTGCTGCACGACTTCGCGGAGTTGCTGGTATGGTTCACCGCGCCCCATCTGGCGCTGGAGATGCGGCGGCGCCAGCGTGCGCGCCCGGGCTTGCGCTCGGCCGAGGTGCAGATGCTGCTGCTGAACGTGCACCTGGTCGATCTGCAGCGCGCGCTCAGCCACCACTGGCACCTGCCGGCGCGGTTGCTGGCGATCACCGACGCGTACCGCAACCCGAACTCGCTGCAGGTGCGTACCGTGCAACTGGCGGTGCGCATCGCGCGCCACAGCGCGCTCGGCTGGGGCGACCCGGCCATCCCGGACGACGTGACCGAGATCTCGCGCCTGCTCAACCTCGGCGTCGAGCCGACGACCAAGCTGCTGCGCAGCATCGACGAGGGCTGAGAGCCTCAGAGCCTGAGAGTCGTCGGTGTCTCAGCGCGGGCGGCCCAGCGCGTTTGCGACTCCGCCCCTTCCCTCCCGACAGGCAGAGCCGCGCCGCTAAACTGCGGGCGAGCTTGAACGCCTTGCCTCCATGAGCCCCCGCCCCCCCGTCACCGCCGTCTACCCAGGGACCTTCGACCCGATCACCCTCGGCCACATGGACCTGATGGACCGCGGCGCGCGCCTGTTCGACCGCCTCGTGCTCGCGGTGGCCGTCGGCCACCACAAGCGCACGATGTTCACGCTCGACGAGCGTCTGGAGATGGCGCGCGAGGTGGCTGCCAGCCATCCCAACGTGGAGGTCGAGCCCTTCGACGGCCTGCTGACCCACTTCCTGGCCCGCATCGACGGCCAGGTGGTGCTGCGCGGCGTGCGCACGACGAGCGACTGCGACTACGAGTTCCAGATGGCCGGGATGAACCGGCGCCTGATGCCCACCATGGACACGGTCTTCCTCACGCCGGGTGCGACGCTGCAGCACGTCAGCGCCACCTTCGTGCGCGAGATCGCCACCCTCGGCGGCGACGTCTCGGGCCTCGTGGCGCCCTCGGTCTTCCAGCGCGTGATGGCCCGCGTCGGCCGCAGTGCCAGCGCCTGAAGCCCGTCAGCCCGGCATCCCGACGCCCACCCCGACCCCCGCGCGAGCCCCAGCACCATGGCCCTGTGGATCACCGACGAGTGCATCAACTGCGACGTCTGCGAGCCCGAATGCCCCAACGAGGCGATCTCGATGGGCGAGGAGATCTACGAGATCGACCCGCACAAGTGCACCGAGTGCGTCGGCCACTTCGCCGAGCCGCAGTGCGTGCAGGTCTGTCCGGTCTCCTGCATCCCCGTCAACCCGGACCACGTCGAGACGCGGGAGGAGTTGCGGCTGAAGTACGAGCGCCTGACGGGCCGTCCGGCGCCTGCGCATCCGGCCCCGTCGGTTTGAGTGCCTGAGCGCCGGCCGCCGGCTTGGCGTGCAGCTTCATCATCGCCTGCTCCATCCGCCCGGCGACGAGCAGGTCGAGCTGGGCCACCGAGGTGTCGATCGACTGCTCGATCGCCTCGCGCTCGGCGGCCGGGGGCTTGCGCAGCACGTAGTTCGCCACCTCCGCCTTGACGCCAGGGTGGCCGATGCCCAGGCGCAGGCGCCAGTAGTCCGGGCTGCCGAGCTGGGCGTGGATGTCGCGCAGACCGTTGTGGCCGGCATGGCCGCCGCCGAACTTGAGCTTCATCTGGCCCGGTGGCAGATCGAGCTCGTCGTGCACGACCAGCAGTTCCTGCGGGGCGATCTTGTAGAAGCGCGCCAGCGCCGCCACCGCCTTGCCCGAGAGGTTCATGAAGGTCTGCGGCTCGAGCAGCCACACCGCGCCCTCGGCATGGGCCGCCCGGCCGGCCAGACCGAAGAAGGCACGGTCGGCGGCCAGGCGCACGCCCAGCCTGCGCGCGGCCGCGTCCACCCACCAGAAGCCCGCGTTGTGGCGCGTGTGCTCGTATTCCGGGCCCGGGTTGCCCAGGCCGACCAGCAACTTGATCATGGATCGCCCGCAAGGAAAAAGGGCTCCACCGCTGAGGTGGAGCCCTGACAGGAGGGCCGACGTCCCCTGGCCGGGCGCGCTACCGCGCGCCCGGGCCCGGGGCCCTGGCTCACTTCTTGTTCTGCTTCTCGTCCTTCTTCTTGGCCGGCGTCTTGGCCGCAGGCGCCACGACGGCAGCCGGGGCGGCCTCTTCCTCTTCCTTGGCCACGGTGACGGCCACGATCACCGGGTTCAGCGTGCCGTGGCGCACCGCCTTGATGCCCTCGGGCAGCTTCAGGTCGCTCACGTGCAGCGACTGGCCCTTGACCAGGCCCGACAGGTCGATCGTGACGAACTCGGGCAGTTGCGAGGCCAGGCACTCGATCTCGAGCTCGGTCTGCACGTGGCTGACGAGGCCCTTGTCGGTCTTGACGGCGGGCGAGTTCTCCTCACCGGTGAAGTGCAGGGGCACCTTCTTGCGCAGCCGCGTCGACTCGTCCACGCGCTGGAAGTCGATGTGCAGGACCTGCTGCTTCCAGGCGTGCATCTGGAAGTCGCGCAGCAGCACCTTCTGCACCTGGGTGCCGAGTTCCATCTCGAGGATGGAGGAGTGGAAGGCTTCCTTCTTCAGCGCGAAGTACAGCGCGTTGTGATCGAGCTCGATCATCGTGGGCGTGCCCGCACCGTAGACGATGCCGGGCACCTTGCCGGCGTTGCGCAGGCGGCGGCTCGCTCCGGTCCCCTGCAGCGTACGCTCGAAAGCGGTGAATTTCATCTTGGACTCCGTTGGGAAGCGCCCGCGACCAGGCGCTGTAGGTGCGCGGGCACCATGCCCGCGCGGCTTGCTGCCCGCCGCCGCTCGCGCGCCGGCAGGCGAACACTGGACATTCAGAAGTTGTTGTTCTGCTCCGCGAAGAGCGAGGTCACCGACTCGCCGTCCGAGATGCGGCGTATCGTCTCGGCGAACAGGAAGGCCACCGACAACTGGCGGATCTTGCGGCAAGAGCGGGCGGCCTCGCCCAGCGGGATGGTGTTGGTGATCACGACCTCGTCGAGCTGCGAGCCGGCAATGCGCTCGATCGCCGGGCCGGAGAACACCGGGTGCGTGCAGTAGGCGAAGACCTTGCCCGCCCCGCGCTCCTTCAGCACCTCGGCGGCCTTCACCAGTGTGCCTGCGGTGTCGATCATGTCGTCCATGATCACGCAGTTGCGGCCCTCGATCTCGCCGATCACGTGCATGACCTCGGAGACGTTGGCCTTGGGCCGGCGCTTGTCGATGATGGCCAGATCGCAGCCGAGCTGCTTGGCCAGTGCCCGCGCGCGCACCACGCCGCCCACGTCGGGCGAGACGACGACCAATTCGGGATAGTTCTTGTTCTTCAGGTCGCTCAGAAGCACCGGCGAGGCGTAGATGTTGTCGACCGGGATGTCGAAGAAGCCCTGGATCTGGTCGGCGTGCAGGTCCATCGTCAGCACGCGCTCGACGCCCACGGTCTCGAGGAGGTTGGCGACGACCTTGGCGCTGATCGGCACGCGGGTGGAGCGCGGCCGGCGGTCCTGGCGCGCATAGCCGAAATAGGGCATGACGGCGGTGATGCGGCGCGCGCTCGCGCGCTTGAGCGCATCGACCATGATCAGCAGTTCCATCAGGTTCTCGTTCGTCGGACTGCAGGTGGACTGCACGACGAAGACGTCCCGGGCGCGGACGTTCTGCTGGATCTCGACGGTCACCTCGCCGTCGGAGAAACGGCCCACGTGGGCCTTGCCGAGCTCGATGCCCAGGCTGGCGGCGATCTCGCGGCCCAACGCCGGATTGGCGTTGCCACTGAAGAGCACGGTGTTGAAGAGCACGGTGGGCCTCGGCGCGGCAGGCTGCGGATTCAGGCGCTTGGCGTCAGCGCGCGCAGCCTGGTGTCATTTGGCAGGGGAGGAAGGACTCGAACCCTCGCATGTCGGAATCAAAATCCGATGCCTTAACCAACTTGGCGACTCCCCTACACAGGACCCCGTTCGCACGGCGCCCTCGAACCGTTCACTCTGCCCAGTCGACCAACGGGTGGCGACCCAGGCCCCGACACAGCCGGCCGACCCAAGCCTCGGGCAGCGAACCCTCGGACCATGTCGCCTCGGGCAGCGCGCCCGTGTCGAGCTTGGAGAACACTGCGCTGCCCGAACCGGTCATCCGGCTGTTGCCGAACCGGACCTGCAGCCACTCGGCGGCTCGAACCACCTCGGGGCACCGGGCCCGCGCCGGGGGCTCCAGGTCGTTGTGACCGAAGCTTCCGTGAGGGTCGCCAAGCGCAGGCAGGGCACTGCTCTCCAAAGAGCCCGACACTATAACCGAAGGCGTGTCGCGACGCAGCAGCGGGCTGCCGAAGATGTCGGCCGTGGCGATCGAGGCTGGCGGCTTGACGACGGCGTAGACGCGCGTGCCGGGCAGATCCACCGAGCGCAGCTGCTCGCCCACGCCTTGGGCCAGTGCGTCGTGGCCGTGGACGAAGAAGGGCACGTCGGCGCCGAGGGTGGCTGCGATCTCGAGCAGGCGCGCGCGCGGCCAGCGCAGGCCCCACAGGCGGTTGAGCGCGAGCAGGACCGTGGCCGCGTCGGAGCTGCCGCCCCCCATGCCGGCCCCGGAGGGCAGGCGCTTGTCGATCCAGATGTCGGCCCCCAGGCCGACCCCGCCGGCCGTCTGCAGGGCGCGGGCCGCGCGCAGGCACAGGTCGTCGGCTGGCAGCGCTTCGCCCAGGTCGTGCCGGCGCAGCAGGCCGTCGCCGCGGCGCTCGAAGTGCAGGGTGTCGCACCAGTCGATCAGCACGAAGACGGACTCGAGCAGGTGGTAGCCGTCCGCACGCCTGCCCGTCACGTGCAGGAACAGGTTCAGCTTGGCCGGGGCCGGCAGGTCGTGCAGGGCGCGCAGGCTCACCGGAGCGCTCCGCGGCGCGTCCGTGGCGATCGTCCCCAGGGTGGCGGTCCGGACGCGGCCGTGTTCACTGCGCAGGCTCCACGCGCAGGCGCAGCGTGACGGCCGGGCGGCTGTCGCGGCGCGCGACGATGCTGCCGCGCGCGAGCGCCGAGACGTCCACCTCCCAGCCCGCCTGCTCGAAGCCCTGGGGACGCGGGGCATGCCCGAGCCCGGGCCACGGGCGCCCCTGGATCCAGTCGAACAAGGCCTCGAGCGGCAGCCGTTCCCCCAGCGCGCGCTGGGTCAGGTCGGCCAGGCTGGCGTAACGGCCCGTGCCCTGGGCGGTCTCGAGCTGCGCACTGCCCGGTTGCCAGCGCGCGCGTGGCACCACCGTGCCCGTGGGCGCGAAGAGGTCGAGCTGCCCGGCCGCTGGTTCGCCCCGCAGCTCGAAGCCGGCGCTGAAGACGCGGGCGGCTTCGCTCTCCGTGCCCGAGACCTGGAGCACGAGGCGGCCGACGACCGACTCGCGCACCGCGCGCGGCGGCGTGGAGGCGCAGGCCCCCAGGGCCAGGGCCAGGGCAAGGCCCAGGAAGCGGCTGCGCCGCAGCCTCACCGGAGGGTGAGCGCCCGCCAGCGCCATCAGCACGGACGTCATGGCCGGCCCATGCCCGGGCCCCGGTCTGCCCAGGCCATTCAGAGCTCGGCGCGGAAGCGCGCCACGGTCTCGCGCAGGACCTCGTTGCCGGCATCGCGTTGCCGGCCCTCGCGCCAGACGCGCAGGGCTTCGTCGCGCCGGCCCTCGACCCAGAGCACCTCGCCCAGGTGGGCTGCGATCTCGGCGTCGGGGCGGGCGGCGTAGGCCTGCTGCAGCAGGCGCAGCGCCTCGGCGCGGTTGCCGAGCCTGAACTCGACCCAGCCCAGGCTGTCGGTGATGAAGGGGTCGCCCGGCATCAACTCCAGCGCCTTGACGATCAGCTCGCGCGCCTCCCGCAGGCGCACGCCCCGGTCGGCCAACGAGTAGCCCAGCGCGTTGTGGGCATGGGCATGATCGGGCTTGAGCTCGATGACGCGACGCAGCAGGCGTTCCATGTCCTGCATGCGGTTCGCCTTCTCGGCGACCATGGCCTGTTCGTACAGCAGGTCCAGGTCGCGCGGCCAGCGCTGGACGGCGCGCTCGTACGCCTCGTAGGCCTCGGCGTGGCGCTTCAGGTCGCGCAGCAACTGGGCCTCGGCCACGAGCTTGGCGCGGGCGTCGTCCTCTTCGCGTTCGGGCACCTTGCGGATCAGCTCGCGCGCCTCTTCCACCCGCCCCTGGCGGGCGAGCATGCCGGCACGGCGCGTCTGCACCTCCAGCAGGCGCTGCGGGTTGTCGATGCGCTGCAGGTAGGTCTCGGCCGCGGCATAGTCCTGCCGCAGTTCGGCCGCCTGCGCCAGCATCAGCCAGGCCTGGGCGGTGGCGCCGTCCATCCTTTTCGCATCGTCCTCGCCCTCGTCGTCATCCTGTTCAGGTGGCGCGGCCGGGGAGCTTGGGGCAGCGGCAGCCGGCGCGGCGGCCAGCTCCAGATAGCGCCGCAGCGCGCGTTCAGCGGGGTCGGCCTGCTTCAGCTCCAGGTGCAGCGCGCCCAGCATCAGCCAGGCCGGGGCGTTGTCGGGCTGCTGGGCGACCGCGGCCTGCATCTGCGCCAGCGCCTCGTCGTTGCGCTGCATCTGGCTGAGCGCGCGCGCGTAGGCCTGCCGCATCGGCACGGGCGGCGGCGCCGCCTGCAAGTGCCCTCTCACCACGGCCTCGGCGGCCGGCGCGCGCGGCATCAGCTCGATGGCCAGCAGCGCCGGGCCGGCGGCGTCGGGGGCGGCGGCATGGGCCCGGCGGACGAGATCGAGCGCCCGCCCCAGGTCGCCCGCCTGCAGCCAGACCCGGCCTTGCGCCGTCCACGAGGCGGCCCGCATGCCGCTGTCCGCGCCCGGAGGCGGGAGCACGGTCTCGAGCATGGTCGCCACGGCCCGCGGCTCGGTGCTACGCTGGAAGAAGCGGGGCAGGGAGGTGATCAGCGCGGCGCGCTCGCCCGCGGGCGTGCGCGCGATCAGCAGGCGCAGCGGCTCGGCGGCCTCGGCCGGCCGGTTCAGAGCCGACAGGATCTGCAACTGCAGACGCACCGGCTCCAGCGCCTCGGGGTGCGCGGTGCGCCATGCGCGCGCGGCCGTGAGCGCGCGGTCGGCAGCGCGGGCCTGCAGGGCCATGTCGACCGCGCGCTGGAACAGCTCGGGATGCCGGGTGCGCCGGGCCGCGTCCAGCACGACCTCGAAGGCGACGGCGGCACGCCCCTGGCGCCATTCGATCTCGGCGGCGAGCAGTTGGTAGAACAACTGGGCATCGAGCGCGGAGTTGGTGTTCGCGTCGGGTGCGGGTGCGGCCTGGTCTGCCGGGGCGGGGGCAGGCCGGGATTGCGACCAGGCGCCGACCGGCGCCGCGGCCACGCAGGCGGCGCCCAGCCAGGCCGCCCCGACGCGCCGCCAGCGGCGGCCTGATGCTGCGTGTGGCGACGAAGCTGCGGGGGCAACTGCGGGATGCCCAGGCGGGATCGGTGTCATCAGCGCAAGCATACGCTGCCCGCGAGGTCCCAGAGCCGCCAGTGGGCAGCGCAGTCGCCTGCGGCGGGCCGTGCGCCCTTCTCGATAATGGCTCATGCCCGAACTTCCCGAAGTCGAAGTCACCCGCCTGAGCATCGTCCGGCCCCTGGAGCAGGCGCGCGTGCTCGGCGTGCGCCTGGGCAAGCCGCTGCGCTGGCCCCTGGGCTGCGAGCCGCAGAGCCTGGTCGGGCGGCAACTCGGTACCGCCGCACGGCGCGGCAAGTACCTGTGGCTGCCCCTGGGCCCGCGGCCCGGGCAGGGTGAGGGCGACGCAGGCGGCCTGCTGCTGCACCTGGGCATGTCGGGCTCGCTGGCCTGGCGCCCTGACCCTGGAGATGAGGCCGCGCCCCTGGGGCCGCACGAGCACTTCGAACTCCTGACCGAGGGCGCGGCCGGGCGCGGCCGCCTGTGCCTGCGCGACCCGCGGCGTTTCGGCGCCGTGGTCTTCGCCCGGGGGCTGGACCAGCCGCCTGCGGCCACGCTGCTCGCGCGGCTGGGGCACGAGCCCTTCGACCCCGCTCTGACCCCGCAGGCCTTCCACGCGGCGCTGCACGGGCGCCGCGCCGCGATCAAGAGCGTGCTGCTGTCGGGCGACCCGGTCGTGGGCGCGGGCAACATCTACGCCTGCGAGGCGCTCTACGGCGCCGGCATCGACCCGCGCACGCGCGCGCACCGCATCAGCCGGCCGCGCGCGGCGCGCCTGCTGCAGGCGGTACGTGACACCCTGCAGCGCGCCCTCGGGCTGGGCGGCTCGACCTTGCGTGACTTCAGTGACGCCCACGGCATGGACGGCGCCTTCCAGGACCACGCCGCCGTCTACGGCCGGGAGGGCCTGCCGTGCCTGCGCTGCGCGCTGCCCGTGCGTCGCATCGTCCAGGGTCAGCGGGCCACCTATTTCTGCCCGCGATGCCAGACGCGCTGAGCTCGGACGCCGGCCCCGGCGCTCCAGGGGCCGTCGCGGCACCTGAAGGCCGCCTGCCGCCCGGGCTGGCCGACCGCGTCGTGCGCTGGCAGCGCAACCACGGGCGCCACGCCCTGCCCTGGCAGGGCACGCGCGACCCCTACCGGGTCTGGTTGTCCGAGGTCATGCTGCAACAGACCCAGGTCGCCACCGTGCTCGGCTACTACGGCCGCTTCCTGCAGCGCTTCCCCGACGTGCGCGCGCTGGCCGCCGCGCCGCTGGACGAGGTGCTGGCCTTGTGGAGCGGGCTGGGCTACTACAGCCGCGCGCGCAACCTGCACCGGTGCGCCCAGGTGGTGGTCGGCGCGCACGCGGGCGAGTTCCCGCGCAGCAGCGCGGCGCTGGCGGCCCTGCCCGGCATCGGCCGCTCCACGGCTGCGGCGATCGCCGCCTTCTGCTTCGGCGAGCGTGCGGCCATCCTGGACGGCAACGTCAAGCGCGTGCTGACCCGCGTGCTCGGCTTTGGCGGCGATCTGGCCACGGCGGCCCCGGAGCGGGAGCTCTGGGCGCTGGCGCAGGCCCTGCTGCCGCTGCAGGGCATCGAGGCCTACACCCAGGGCCTGATGGACCTCGGGGCCGAGGTCTGCACGGCTCGCCGCCCGGCCTGCCTGGCCTGCCCGCTCGAGCCGGACTGCGTGGCGCGGGCTCTGGGGCGGCCCGAGTCCTTCCCGGTCAAGACCCGGCGCACCCGGCGCGGGCGCCGCGCCCACGCCCTGCTGTGGCTGGTGCACGACGGGCGCGTGTGGCTGGAGCAACGCCCGGCGCGCGGCGTCTGGGCCGGGCTGTGGAGCCTGCCCGAGTGGCCCGACGCGCAGGCGCTGTGTGCGCTGACGCAGTCCTGGCCCGGCGCGGGCGAGGACCTGCCGGTCATCGAGCACGCGCTGACGCACTTCGACTGGGCCTTGCATCCCGTGCGCTGGGAGCTGCCGACCAACCTGTCGCCGTCCGGCCTGGACGCCGTCCAGGCGCAACTGCCCGCCGGCGGCCGCTGGCACACGCGGGCCCAGGCGCTCGAGGCCGGCCTGCCGGCGCCGGTGCGCAAGCTCTTGACGACCACGCCCGCGCAGGGCGCCGCGCGCCTGGACTTCAGCTCTTGACGACCTGCCGGTTGCGCAGGAACTCGTCGACCAGGCGCAGCCGCGCCACCGGGTCTTCCAGCTCCATCAGGCGCTGCTTGGCCGTGATCGCCACGGGCAGCAGTTCGCACCAGCGGTTGGCCACCCAGCCGGCGTCGCCCCAGCGCAGCGGCGGGTGGAAGGGCACCGTGCCCTGCGCCTGCAGCGTGGCCGCGGCCTCCTTCAGGGCTTCGATCACGGGCTGGAACTCCTCCCCGGCCGGCGCGGGCTCGTCGTCGGGAATGGGTTCGACCCCGCTGGCCACCCACAGCCCGTCGGCCCGCTGCACCGGAGCCTGCGTGAGCCTGAAGCGCGTGGTGCCGGTGCAGCGCAGCGTCAGGATGCCCACCTGCTCGGCATCGACCTCGTCGATGCGGGCCAACGTGCCCACGCCCTCGATGCGCATGCCCTCCGCATTGGACCCGGCCTCGGCGCCGCGCGTGATGCACACCACGCCGAAGGGCTCGCCGCTGCGCAGGCAATGGCTGACCAGGTCCAGGTAGCGGGCCTCGAAGATCTTCAGCGGCAGCGTGCCGCCGGGGAACAGCACCGTCTGCAGCGGGAACAGCGGCAGCGGGTCGGGCAGGGCTTTGGGTGGGCTCATTCGGCAGTGTCGAGCTCTCGGTGCCGCACCAGGGTGGGACGGCGGGCGGTGAAGCGGGCGGCCAACTGTTCGGCCGCATAGACGGAGCGGTGCTGGCCCCCGGTGCAGCCCAGGGCCACGATCAGGTGGTCGCGCTGGTCGGACTCGAAGCCAGGGATCCAGCGTTCCAGGAAGGCGGCGATCTGGGCCAGCAGCTCGGCCGCCTCGGGCTGGGCGTCGAGGTGGCGCCGCACGGGTTCGTCACGCCCGTTCAGCGGCCGCAGCTCGCGCACGTAGAAGGGATTGGGCAGGACGCGCAGGTCGAACACGAAGTCGGCGTCCAGCGGCACGCCGCGCTTGTAGGCGAAGGATTCGAACACCAGCGTGAGCGTGCCCGGGCCGGCGCCGACGAGGTCGCGCACCCAGGTGCGAAGCTGCGCCGGGCGCAGCAGGCTGGTGTCGAGCACCGTCGAGGCCTCGCGCAGGTCGGCCAGCAATTCGCGCTCCTGCGCGATCGCCTTCTCCAGCTCGTGGGCGGTGGTGCCGTCGGCGCCCCCGTGCGCCAGCGGATGCGGGCGTCTGGATTCGGCGTAGCGGCGCACCAGCGCCGGCGTGGCCGAGTCCAGGAAGATGGAACGCACGCGCACGCCGTCGGCCTCGAGCGCCTGGATCAGCGGCAGCAGCACCGGCAGCGAGCGCCCGGTGCGCACATCCACCGCCACGGCGATGCGCTGGGTGCGGCGCTCGCTCTCCAGGCGGACGAACTCGGGCAGCAGCTCCGGCGGCAGGTTGTCGACGCAGAAGAAGCCCGCGTCTTCCAGTGCGTGCAGCGCCACGGACTTGCCCGAGCCCGACATGCCGGTGACCAGCACGACCTTGGCGGTCTTCATCGCGCACCCCCTTCGAGCAGGGCCTGGGCGTGCGCCAGGCTGGTGCTGGCCAGGCGTTCGCCGCCGAGCATGCGTGCGACCTCGGCCACGCGCGCGGCGCCGGCCACCGGCTGGATACGGCTCACGACCTGCCCCTCGACGGCCCCCTTGCTGACGACGAAGTGGGCGTCGGCGCAGGCCGCCACCTGGGCGAGGTGGGTCACCGCCAGCACCTGGGTGTCGGCGCCGAGCTGCTTCAGCAGCCGGCCGACGCTGTCGCCGACGGCGCCGCCGACCCCGGCGTCGATCTCGTCGAAGATCAGCGTGGGCACCGCGCCCGCCGCCGCGCGCCCGCGCGCTGTCGTCACCGCGATGGCCAGCGCCAGGCGCGACAACTCGCCGCCCGAGGCCACCTTGGCCAGCGGCCGCGGGCTCGCGCCGGCATGGCCGGCGACCCGGAACTCCACCTGCTCCAGCCCGTGGGCCTGCGGCACCGGCAGCGGCTGCAGCGCGATTTCGAAGCGGCCCGCGGCCATGCCGAGCTGCTGCATCGCCTGCGTCACCGCGGCGGCCAGCCGGGGCGCGGCGGCGCGACGCGCGGCCGAGACCTCGCGGGCGTGGGCGCGGAAGGCGCGCTCGGCCTCGTCGCAGGTTTGCTGCAGCGCGTCCAGGTCGGCCGAGGCTTCGAGCGCGCGCAGCTCCTCGCGCCAGCCCTGCAGCAGCGCGGGCAGCTCGGCGGGCTGGCGCCGGTAACGCCGCGCGAGCTGCATCCAGGACGACAGGCGCGCGTCGAGCTCGGCCAGGCGCCCTGGGTCGGGCTCGCGGTGGCCCAGATAGGCGTGCAGCGTGCGCGCCGCGTCCTGCAACTGGGCCTGGGCCGACTGCAAGACCTCGGCCACGGCGGCCAGCTCGGCGTCATAGCGCCCGACGGCCGCCAGGGCGTCGGCGGCGCGCCCGGCCAGGCCGTCGGCCGAGGGCTCGGCCTCGGACACGGCATCCAACGCCAGGCGTGCCGCCTCGAGCAGGGCCTGGGCATGGGCCAGGCGCGTGTGTTCGGTGTTGATCTCCTCCCATTCGCCGGCCGAGGGCTCGAGCCGGGCGAGCTCGCCGATCTGCCACTGCAGGCGCTCACGCTCGCGCTCCAGGCCGTCGCGCGTCTGGCGCGCGCGCTCCAGCGCCTCCAGCGCCACGCGCCAGGCCGACCAGGCCGCGGTCAGCGGCGCCAGCTCCACCCCGGCCTGGGCGTCCAGCAGCATCCGCACCGCGGCGGGCCGCGTCAGGCTCTGCCACGCATGCTGGCCGTGGATCTCGACCAGGTGGTCGGCGACCTCGCGCAACTGCGCCACCGTGGCGGCGCAGCCGTTGACCCAGGCGCGGCTGCGCCCTTCGGTGTCGAGAGTGCGTCGCAGCAGCAGCGTCGCCCCGTCGTCGAAGCCGGCCTCGGCCAGCCAGGCCGACAGCGTGCGCGGGGTGTCGAACTCGGCCACGATCTCGGCCCGCGCGGCGCCCTCGCGCACCACGCCGGCGTCGCCGCGCGCGCCGAGCGCGAGCTGCAGCGCATCCACGAGGATGGACTTGCCGGCACCGGTCTCGCCGGTCAGCGCCGAGAAACCCGGGCCGGTCTCGAGCTCGAGCTCGCGCACGATGACGAAGTCACGCAAGGCGATGCGCCGCAGCATGGTCGTGCCCCGCGTGCTAGACGACGCCCTCGTACCAGCGCAGCTTGCGCCGCAGCGTGGCGTAGTAGTTCCACCCCGGCGGATGCAGGAAGCGCACCTTGTGCTGCGAGCGCCGCACGCGAACCTCGTCGCCGTGCAGCAGGCTGGTCAGCGATTGCATGTCGAAGTTGGCCGAGGCGTCGCGCCCGGCGACGATCTCGATGCGGATCTCGCCGTGGTCGGGCAGCACGATGGGGCGGTTGGACAACGTGTGCGAGGCGATGGGCACGAGCACCCAGCCCGCGATCCCCGGATGCAGGATGGGCCCGCCGGCCGACAGCGCGTAGGCGGTGGAGCCGGTGGGCGAGGCGACGATCAGGCCGTCGGCGCGCAGGTTGGCAACGAAGTCCTCACCGATCGTCACCCGCAGCTCGACCATGCTGGCCGTGGCGCCGCGGCTGACGACGACGTCGTTCATCGACAGGCCCTCGAAGATGCGCTCGCCGTCGCGCCAGACGCTGGCGTCCAGCATGGTGCGGCGCTCCTCCTCGAACTGCCCGGCCAGCATGGGCGCGAGGGCCTCGCGGAAGCGGTCCTGGGGCACGTCGGTGATGAAGCCGAGCCGGCCCTGGTTGATGCCCACCAGCGGGATGTCGTGGCGCGCGAGCTCGCGCGCGATCCCGAGCATCGTGCCGTCGCCACCGACGACCACGGCCAGGTCGCAGCGCGTGCCGAGCTGGGCCCGCGGCAGCACGTCGTACTGCGTCATGCCGGCGCCGACGGCGGTCTCGCTGTCGAAGGAGACGTCCAGCCCCTGCTCGCTCAGGAAATGCGCCAGGTCCTCGAGCACCGGATGGATGCCGCGGGCCTGGTACTTGCCGATGATGGCGGCGTGGCGGAAGCGAGCGGCCATGCGAGCGTGGGTGTTTCGATTCATTACACCATAGGGCTTCTGGAAATCCCTCGTCGCAGGCCGGGGGGCCGCGCCGCATCCCTAGAATCGCCCGGATGCTGGATCAGCGTGCCCGGACTCTGCTGAAGACCCTCGTCGAGCGTTACATCGCCGAGGGCCAGCCCGTGGGCTCGCGTACCCTGTCGCGCGCTTCGGGCCTGGATCTGTCGCCGGCGACGATCCGCAACGTCATGAGCGACCTGGAGGAGCTGGGCTTGATCGCCAGCCCCCACACCAGCGCGGGCCGCGTGCCCACGGCCCGCGGCTACCGGCTCTTCGTCGACACCATGCTGACGGCGCGCCCGGTGGACCTGGACCAGCCCCCGCCCGACCTGGCCATGGCGCGTGAGCACCTGCACCCCGACCAGCCGCAGCGCGTCATCGCGCAGGCGGCGCAGTTGCTGTCGAGCCTGTCCCACTTCGTCGGCGTGGTCACGGCGCCGCGCAAGGCGAACGTGTTCCACCACATCGAGTTCCTGCGCCTGGGCGAGCGGCGGGTGCTCTTGATCCTGGTCGCGCCCGACGGAGACGTGCAGAACCGGGTCATCATCACCCAGCGCGACCACACCCAGGCCGAGCTCGTCGAGGCCGCCAATCACCTGAACAGCCACTACGCCAACCTGTCGATCGAGGAGGTGCGTGAGCGCCTGAAGACCGAGGTCGAGGCCCTGCGCGCCGAGATCGCCGCCCTGATGCAGGCGGCGGTGCAGGCGGGCAGCCAGGCCATGGCCGAGTCCAGCGACCAGGTGGTCGTCAGCGGCGAGCGCAACCTGCTGGACGTGCAGGATTTCGGGCAGGACATGAACTCGCTGCGCCGGCTGTTCGGGGTGTTCGAGCAGAAGACCGAGCTGATGCGCCTGCTCGACGTCTCGAGCCGCGCCGAGGGCGTGCGCATCTTCATCGGCGGCGAGAGCCGGGTCGTGCCCTTCGAGGAGCTGTCCGTCGTGACCGCGCCCTACGAGGTCGACGGCCGCATCGTCGGCACGCTGGGCGTCATCGGCCCCACGCGCATGGCCTACGACCGCATGATCCAGATCGTCGACATCACCTCGCGCCTGGTCAGCCACGCGCTGTCGACCCGCTGAGGTTCCGCCTTCGAGCCCGGCAAGGCGCGCCGGCTGAATAGCATCAAGGGTTTTCCTCGTTGCGCCTGCGGAAATTCCGCTGCGCCGACACTCCATCTGCCGTCGAGTGACGGTGTCAACCCTCCACCGCCGCCATGATCCGTACCGCCTTCGCCGCCTGCGCCGTGCTGTCTGCCGCCTTCGCCCTGCCCGCTGCATCGTGGGCCCAGGGCTCCAAGGAGCTGAACATCCTGAACTGGGCCGACTACATCGCCCCGGACACTATCGCCAATTTCGAGAAGGAGACCGGCATCAAGGTCCGCTACGACACCTTCGACGCGAACGAGACGCTGCACGCCCGCCTGGTAGCCGGCAAGACGGGCTATGACATCGTCGTGCCGGGCGCCCACTTCGCGAAGATGCAGATCGACGGCAAGCTGCTGCTGGAACTGGACCGCTCCAAGTTGCCGAACTGGAAGAACCTCGACCCGGCGCTGCTGGAGAAGCTCGCGCTCTCCGACCCCGGCAACAAGCACCTCGTCACCTGGCTGTGGGGCTTCGTCACGGTGGGGATCAACCCCGACAAGGTGAAGAAGGCGCTGGGCGACCTGCCGATGCCGGCCAACCCGCTGGACCTGCTCTTCGACCCGAAGTACGTCTCCAAGCTCAAGAGCTGCGGCACGCACGTGCTGGACTCGGCTTCCGAGGTCGTGCCGGTGGCGATGCTCTACGCCGGCAAGCCGGGCTGGAGCCGTGTGGCGAAGGACTATGACGCCGCGCGCGACGTGCTGGCCAAGGCGCGCCCGCACATCACCCGCATCTCTTCGCCGGGACCGATCAACGAGCTGGCCAACGGCACGCTGTGCGTCTCGCTCGGCTACTCGGGCGACTTCCTCATCGCCAACAACCGCGCGGTCGAGAACAAGACCGGGCAGAAGATTGAGGCCCTGATCCCGCCGCGCGGGGCGACGATGTTCATGGACACCATGGCCATCCCGAAGGACGCCAGGAACGTCGAGAACGCGCACAGGTTCATCGACTACGTCATGCGTCCGCAGGTCCACGCTGCGCTGACCAACACGGTCTTCTACGGCAACCCGAACACCGGCTCCAAGCCCTTCGTCAAGCCCGAGATCGCCGCCAACCCGGTGGTCTTCCCGAGCAGCGGCGACATCGGCAAGCTCGCCGTGCCCGAGGCCCTGCCGCAGGACGCGCGCCGCGTGCAGACGCGCGTGTTCCAGTCCTTCAAGGGCGGGGCAGCGACGAAGAAGTGATCGCCGCCGCGCGGGCCTGTCGCCGTAGCCCACAGGGCGGAGCGCGGCAGCCGGCCCGTGACGGCGCCGCTACACTGCGGGCCGGGGGCCGTTAGCTCAGTCGGTCAGAGCAGAGGACTCATAATCCTTTGGTCGTTGGTTCGAGCCCAACACGGCCTACCACAGGCTGCCGCAGTCCATGAAGATCGAAGCCGTCGAGTTCTTCTACCTGTCGATGCCGCAGGTCACCACCGAGGCCGACGGGAGCCAGGACGCGCTGCTGGTGCGCGTCAGCGGCGGCGGGTTCAGCGGCTATGGCGAGTGCGAGGCGGCGCCGTTGCCGTCCATCGCCGCCTTCGTCTGCCCGATGTCGCACGGCGCCTGCCGCCCGGTGGCGGACTCGGTGCTCGGTCGGCGCGTGGACGGCCCGGCCGACATCTGGGCGATCGCGGCCGACGTGGCCTACCTCAGCATGGACCTGCTGCAGGCGCCCCACACCTGGTCCGGCATCGAGATGGCGCTGTGGGACCTGCTCGGTCGCGCGCGCGGCGAGCCGGTGTGGAAGCTGCTCGGGCAGGCGCACGCCCACCCCAAGACCCCCTATGCCTCGCTGCTGTTCGGCGACACGCCGCAGCAGACGCTGGAGCGCGGACGCGATGCGATGCAACGCGGTTTCCGGGCGGTGAAGTTCGGCTGGGGGCCGATCGGCCAGGGGACGGTGGCGCAGGACGCCGAGCACTTCCTCGCCGCGCGCGAGGCGCTGGGCGCTGACGGCATCCTGCTCGTGGATGTGGGCCAGGTCTTCGGCGAGGACGTGGCGCGCGCGGCCGAGCGCCTGGACGCGCTCGAGCAGGCGGGCGCCGTGTGGCTGGAGGAGCCCTTCCACGCCCATGCGCTGCAGGCCTACGGGCAGCTCGCGCGCCAGTGCCGGCGCGTGCGCCTGGCCGGGGGCGAGGGCGCGCACAACGCCGCGATGGCCCTGCACCTGCTCGACTACGGCGGCGTCGGCTACCTGCAGATCGACTGCGGGCGCGTCGGCGGCATCGGCCCGGCCCGGCGCCTGGCGGAGCTTGCCGCGGCGCGCGGCGTCACCTACGTCAACCACACCTTCACCTCGCACCTGGCGCTGAGCGCCTCGATCCAGCCCTATGCCGGGCTGGCCGACCACACCATCTGCGAGTACCCGGCGGCGCCCAAGGCGCTGGCCGTCGAGCTGACGCGCAACCACCTGCGGCCCGGTGCCGACGGGCTGGTGTGCCTGCCCGACAGCCCCGGCCTGGGCATGGAGATCGACCCCGAGGCCGTGCGGCGCTACCAGGTGGACCTGGAGATCCGCGTCGGCGGCCGCACCCTCCACGCCAGCCCGCGGTGGTGACACCCGGCCGCTGGCGCCGCTGGCTGAGCGCGCGGCTCGGCAGCGGGCCGGGCCGCGCGGCGCTGCCGCCCGAGGTCCGGCAGGCGCGTGAACTCGTGGCCGCCGTCGATGCCGGCGGGCTGCCGCTGAACCCGGCGCGCGTGAACGCGCTGGCGCGCGCCCTCGGCCTTGAGGTCTCCACTCGGGCGCCGGTGGAGCAGACGGTGGAGCGCATCCGGGCGGCGCTGGCGCGCCTCGACGAGGGCCGGCCGGGCTGAAAGGGTGTAGAGGACACCGACACCCTCAGAGGCAACACCTTTGCGGCGAGTCTGGCGCACAGCGTGGCGCCGGGGTCCGCTCATCGAAGCCCGCGCTGCGGAAAGTCTGTTGCGCGCCCGGGCCTTGGGAATTACGATGCTGCACCGCAGCATGAATTCCGCCCAGCTCCTGCACCTCGCCCTCGACGACCTCCTGGCCGAACTGCGCCATGCCCGGCGCAACGGCGACATGGGGCGCATGGCCCTGATCGTCTGGTGCGAGCTTCGGCCCTGGGCGCGGCGGGCGGGCGAGGCCGAGGTGGCCGAGCGCGTGGCCGCGATCATGGTGCACAGCCCGCACGCCAGCCGCGCCGACTTCCAGCGCGAGGTGGACGCGCTGATCGAGCTGCTGTCCCGCGTGCTGCAGCGCCGGCAGGGCAGCGGGCTCGGTCAGCCCACCGCGTCCGGACGTGCCACAGGCCCCGGTCCCACATAGAGGAGCGCCGCCGGCACCGGCCCCGGCCGTGCGCAGCCTCACTCCCGCGCGCCGGCGGCGCGCGCATGCTGCGGGCTCTGTCCCACCGATGCCAGGAGCCTGCCATGAAGGAAGCCGCCACCGCGGGTGATGTCTGCACCCGCAACGTCGTCGTCGCCCCCACCTCCCTGTCGGTCGACGAGGCCGCGCGCCTGATGCGCGAGCGCCACGTGGGCTGCGTCGTCGTCGTCGAGCAGGGCGACGGTGGGCGTCTGCCCGCCGGCATCCTGACCGACCGCGACATCGTCACCGCGGTCGTCGCCAAGGACGTCGACCCGAAGTCGCTGCGCGTCGGCGACATCATGAGCGCCAACGTCGCGGCGGTGCGCGAGCACGACACGCTCTACGACGTGCTCTCGACGATGCGCAGCCGCGGGGTGCGCCGGCTGCCCGTGCTCGGCGCCCACGGGGTCTTGGCCGGCATCCTGAGCCAGGACGACGTCCTCTCGGCGATCGCCGGCCAGTTGCAGGCCCTGGCCGCGGTGCAGGTGCGCGAGCGGCGCCAGGAGGCGGCGCTGCGATCCTGACGCGCCGCATGCGTCGGCCCGCGAGCCATCGGCGACGGGTTTCGGATCGGCTTCAGCCTAGATCCGGCAGTTGGGCGCGCCCGAGCGGGCCGTCATCGGCCGCGCCAGCAAGGCGCGCACCGCAGCCATGGCCTGTGCCATGGCGAGGATGCGCAACGCCGCTGGCGTGGTCGAGGGCGGCTCGATCGGGTGTGCAGCGGTCTCACCCTC
>Ga0169931_10001567_pt1 | contig 37648 bp, 65 predicted proteins | sample Kivu_15m_20L_FD_129675 | JGI IMG/M metagenome (GOLD analysis project Ga0169931, IMG submission 129675) | Freshwater microbial communities from Lake Kivu, Western Province, Rwanda to study Microbial Dark Matter (Phase II) - Kivu_15m_20L... | ecosystem: Environmental > Aquatic > Freshwater > Lake...
ACAGAGATTTGCATGGCATCACTTAGCCGGGGTATGCAGACAGTTGACCTCTGCAATGGGCTGGTTCCGTTGTACCTAGACCAGCCAGAAACTGGCTTGGCTCCAGAGGCCTCTGGGAAGCCCCAGGATGCGACAAAAACCCATACCCCTAGGGAGACAGCCCCCCAGGCTAAAGCACCCCTTAAAACGCTTCCTAATGCGTCTGGCACGGTGTTTGTACTGGCATACGTAAACGACCATGGGGTACTTGAATCATTCACCGGTTCAAGGGATCAAATCGTTAGGTTTGTCAACGCCTTGACGTAACCATCTGTGGGGGAGCCGGGGTCAAGAAGGAAGGAAAACCCCCCGGCTACAAACCCCCACAGGACCGCAGTTGTATTCCCGAAGGCCAGCTGCGGATTCGGGTGTATAACGACCCTTGGGATACATGATAGCACCACAAAGGAAAGGAAGCAACTATGGCAGGAAGCAAGTTTGGAGGACCGTTTATACCAGTCCCCAAGTGGGTAATGAACTACATCAAAGGCGATTCTGTATCGCTCCACGTTCTGGTTACAGCTCTCGAGTATCTAAACAATGAAACCCAAGAACTGACCACCTCGTATGAGCATCTGGCAGAAAAGACTGGGTACAGCCGACGCACAGTCATCAGGGCAATGGCAAGACTTCACGAGGTTGGGGTGATTGAGCTCAACCACCGGCACGGCAAAGGTGGTCGGCAGTTGACCAACAAGTACGTGATTGACTTCAATAATCCAATGGCTCGAATTAGGGGTGTCACACCAGACACCCTCCCCGAGAGCAGTGTCACGCCAGACACTCCCCCAGTGTCACGCCAGACACCCCTTGGGGGTGTCACCAGTGACACCCAATCAAGAAAGACTAATCTAAACCAAGACAAGCCCAGGGGGCGGAGGTCTAAGGGTGTACTAGATTTGTTCAACACTGATCCCAAGTGGAAGCGGCAATTGAAAGACATCCCGGAGGAATGATATGGATCCAACAGCTTGCGTTTTGTGTGAAACCCCGATTGAGGAAAATGACTTTTCATGGTACCCAGAAGAGGGTGACGGCCCGGTTTGCGAAAGTTGTTACAGTGCCGACCTAGACAATTGCGAAACAATTTTTATTGTTGATGGTGACGAAGTCTCAAAGTATTACATCGCCAACTTTGTTCAATTAGATGAGTACGGCGATTCTCCAATTATGTGGCGAAAGAAACCCCTCAAAGTAAGAGCACAATGGGTTTCTACCAGCATGTGGCGCGGGTACATGGACATCACACTTCTTGGATGGACGTGCGTATTAGATGGGTGGACAACCGGTGGATACGACGATGAAATTGGTAGACGCAAGAATGTGTTTAATCAATGGGCCACCGATCTACTTGAACATCGAGTGCAATACTCAACACCCATTGCGTTGGTAAATGCACACACTAGTAATCTTTTTTCAATGGCAATATCGATCATGGTTCAAGATGAGGACGTGGAAACATTTAAAGAAGAGCTCGCAGAAATGCATGAAGCACTCCATGAATCGTTGACATGATTTCTGATTCATGGGGTAAGGCGCTAGGTGAAGACGATGAAGAAAAAGTTGTTGTTCAACCAAAAAAGAAAACGTCGTTAAAGTCACTTGTTTATTATTTTAAAGACACCGTCATTACAACAACGATGACGCTGTCAGCCCCAGTAAACGGCGTGGCTTTAATGAAGGCATTTAAGAATTTACGACAACGTGGAATATCCAACGATGAAATTGTTTTGATGATTGATCAGTTTGCACATGACATCAAACAGGCTCCCCTACCAACTGCTATTCCGGCGTGGCGGGGCTTTGTTTCTCGATTGGATTCTTTGTATGAAAAGATAAAAATTGGATCGAATACCTACACCTACGAGTCGTATACTGTTGACAAGCGTTTCAAAAAAGGAAATAAAAATGGCTGAGCTTAAGAGTCAAAAATACTGGAGAAAGAGACCCCTAGAGGAACGACTCCATAACACAAAGATTCCTAAAAAATATCTGGCCGCAACCCTCGATAATTACGATGAAGAACACGGAAGTCAAGATGTTGTTTTATACGCACGGCACTGGGTAAACAACGTTGAACAGAACTTAAACGAAGGCACTGGGTTGTATTTGTTTGGCGGAACCGGGAGTGGTAAAACCCACATTGCTACGTCTATTTTAAAACGAGCAGTTGCCACAACAGAAACATGTGGTTACTTCATTACAGCAGAACAATATCTTGAGGTTTCCTATTCATCCCTAGATGACGAACGATACGACGATGAATCATCTGATGCAGATACGGTTCATTACATTGACAATGTTTATGATTTGCTAGTTCTTGATGGTCTAGGCACTGAACGAAGGCAAACAGAATATGCCAAGAAGTCGCTTACATCCATGTTGAGTAAACGCTATGAGAACCAGTTGTCAACAATTATTACAACAGACATCCCCATGAACAAGCTTGCTCAAATTTATGGGAACAGGCTTTCATCGATCATCACCGATTGTTGTTTGTTCATCCCATTTCTTGGTGGCGATTACCGACTATGGAGAGCCAGTGGAGAGGGGTGACATTTTTGCCTACTCCCCACCAGGACTCGCCGTAATCTTTGAGGGCGTACTGGCCTCACCACCCGATACACTGGGTAAAGTCATTGCGAACATCCGCCTACGAGCTAAAGATTATGACTCATACCTAACCTATTGGAAAGCACATGAAATTCCGTTAAAACATGTAATTGACACCATTAATCGAAAACAAATTGGCGTAGTTGTATACACACTTCTTCCGGTTGAAGTTGCCGAAGCAATTGACCGGTGGTTGATTAAGCGCAACATCTCCACTACTGTGGTCCCCTACGCTGACATAGACGACTTGGCAGAAACTTCAAAGTTTTTTCCAGAGATTAAAACCATCTACGTCGCAGACCAAGAATACGCAAGAAGGATCGGCATGAAGGCAACTGTAGTCACCCCTGAAACAAGTTGGAACTTGTAATGGCTAGTGCAGAACATCTTCTTATTAGCAAGGTCATTCAAGACCAAAACATTGCGCATCCACTGAAGCTTGGTGTCAAGAACATCCACTTCACTCAAACATGGGGACAGGTTTGGGAATGGGTTCTTATCTATTGGAGAGAACACAACTCTGTTCCAACTGCTCGAGCAGTCAAGCAACAGTTTGGTGACATAACACTTGTTGACGCGTCTAAAGAGCCATTTAGCGGGTTGATTGAAGAGGTTTACAAGTCGTATAAACACAGGAGTTTGTTAGAAGCAGTTGCAGAGGCAATGCCAGCGCTGGAGCAAAGTGCTGTTGATGCGGCCCTAACACTTCTGACTAGAGGCGTAAATAAAGCCACCACCGACACCACCAAGCTTCGAGATGTAAACCTTATTGAGACATGGGAACAACGTGTTGAAAAATACATTGAGTTGCAAAAAACACCCAATGGACTTCGTGGCATCCCTACCGGGTTACTTGGCCTTGACCGCATTACTTCTGGATTCCGACCACAGCAGTTGATTACTTTTGTCGGTGAAGCAAAGCGTGGTAAATCGCTTATGACGCTGTACATGGCAAACGCCGCCCACCTACACGGCAAGACACCACTGTTTGTTTCCTTTGAAATGTCAGCAGATGAACAAGCTGCCCGATACGACGCAATTGTTGCCGGTGTTCCCTACAGCAATATCTTGCGTGGATCCATGAGCGAACACGAACTTGAAAAAGTTTCAAATACCCTACGCATGCGCAAGAACATGCATCCATTCATCATTACTGAAGACACATCTTCTCTCACAACAGTTGGTGCACTAGCCGCAAAAATTAAAGAATACAAACCAGACATTTTGTTTGTTGACGGCGTGTACTTGATGGATGACGAAAATGGAGAGCCAAAGGGTTCACCACAAGCCCTGACTAACATCACTCGTTCACTAAAGCGTGTGGCACAAAACGAGGACATCCCCATTGTTGGAACCACCCAAGTTCTGTCATGGAAACTAAACAACAGAAAATCCAGGAAGATTACGTCTGACGCAATCGGCTACACGTCTTCGTTTGCCCAAGACTCAGACCTGGTGCTTGGCGTTGAAGCCGACCCAGATATTGAAGACCAAGCTATTATCCGCGTGGTGTTGGCTCGCTCGGCCCCCCTTGGAGAAATCAAGATTAACTGGGACTGGGCAAATATGAATTTTACCGAAGTAGGAGAAGATACCGATGATGGCAATGACACCGACAACTGGTACTACTGATCTCGCTGATGTTTTGCGTCGACTAGGCGTTGACGTTATTAGGGCAGGAGAAAAGGAAATATCTGCTCGATGCCCAGTCCATTTTAAACGCACTGGCAAGGAAGATAAATCTCCGTCGTGGTCGATGAACGGCAACACCGGTTTGTGGATCTGTTATTCATGTGGAGCACGGGGAACCCTTCCACAACTTGTTTCTGAAATTACCGGAGAAACAGATTCCATTGTTGCTATTCATAAGTTTTTGATTACCAACAGCCTTAATCGGATATCAACTCCAAAATTAGAAGAGAAAGCTGTACCCATTGATTGGTTTACGTTTAGCAAGTTTTCTGTACCATCCGATGCTCGGCTACAGGAAAAGAACATTGATAGAGAAGCAGTGCGTCGTTACGGCATCCGGTGGGACACGTCAACACAGTCATGGATCATTCCAATCGTTGCACCCACAGGAGAATTGATGGGGTGGCAATCTAAATCAAAGTCTCGAGTCCTTAATTATCCCACCGGAGTTTCTAAATCAAAAACCCTGTTCGGTCTGGATTCCATCAACGCAGGTACTTGTGTGTTGGTTGAGTCTCCCCTTGATGTGGTTAGGCTAAGCACAGTTATGGATGGGGTCTGTGGTCTTGCATCTTTTGGCGCACACATCAGCAAAAGCCAAATTGCCCTGCTTTCACTGTATGTAAACAAGTTAGTTGTGGCCCTAGATAACGACGAGGCTGGCATTAACGCGGCAAAGAAATTAAAGCTTTCTCTCCCATCCTTTAAAAACCCTGTTACATGGTTAAGGTATCGTCATACGTCTGCTAAGGATCTTGGTGACATGACAGACTCTGAGATATACGAAGCAGTTACCGGTGCGTCAGTATTACCATGGTGGATTCCAAGTGTTTAACGGAAAACTTTACCCATTCCAACAAGAGGCTGTCGATGTGATGGTCGAACGTGGGCAAATGCTTCTTGCCCTCGTCATGGGTGCTGGTAAGACGGTTACAACGCTGGCAGCCTTAGAACAACTACATGAGAGCAAAGAGATACAAAAAACTCTCATTGTTGTACCGGCAGCACTCAAATATCAATGGCAACGAGAAATACAGAAGTTTACAGATGCCCATTCAACCGTTATCGATGGGCCTCAGTCAGTACGCATTGACCAGTGGCGTAAATCAATTGGGTCTCGATATGTCATTGTTAACTCAGAGTCCTTGAAACGAGATCTTTCGTATTATTCAGAACAACGTTTTGAAGCAATGGTTATTGACGAAGCGACAATGATTAAAACCCCCAGGTCCCAACGCTCACGTATTCTGAAAAAGATTGGCAAGACCTACCACTATCGGTTTGCCCTCACTGGCCAACCCATTGAAAATCGCCCAGAAGAACTGTTTTCCATTATGCAGTTTGTTGATCCAAAACTATTAGGTGATTTTAAAACATTTGATCGAACATTTATTGTTAGAGACAAGATGTTTGGTAAGCCGTTGCGCTACAGAAACCTTGACGTATTACATGAAACATTGAAAACGGCAATGATTCGTAAACGACGTGAAGACATTGCAGATCAATTGCCCAAGATTATTCATTCAGTTATCCCAGTTCCTTTTGATAAAGACGGGGCAAAGGCATACAGAATCATTGCCAGGGAGTTACTTGACTCCATTCAAAAAGCCATCACTTCGTTTGGGCGTGGGTTTGATTTATGGACCCATTACTTTGGTCGACAAGATAAAACTGACCAGGGACGAATTATGTCGCAGATTACCGCACTACGTATGTTTTGCGACAACCCGGACCTAGTTCAGTTGTCATCCCATTTGTACGGAACCACCGAGAATCAAGGCAGTGAATACGCTTATGAACTTGTTAGTCGCGGTGTAGTTGCTACACGAATGAAGTCACCCAAACTCGAGGTGCTTATTGAATACCTTGAGACTGTTCTCGCTGAAGATCCAAAGAACAAAGTTGTATTGTTTTCGTTCTATACTTACAATTTGAAACTCATTCAAAAAGCAACAGCACATTTAACTAAAAGCGTTATTTTTGACGGAACAATGAATAACGCCCAACGAGATACAGCAAAACAGTTGTTTACCAATGATGAGTCTGTACGTTTGTTCTTATCCTCAGATGCCGGTGGTTATGGGTTGGATTTGCCCATTGCTAATTACCTAATTTCCTATGACTTGCCATGGAGCGCCGGTAAACTAGATCAGCGAGAATCTCGAATTATAAGGTTGTCATCCGAACACACCCACGTTAATATCGTGGCGTTGGTTATGGAAGGAAGCGTCGAAGAACGTCAGTATGAAATGCTTCAAGAGAAGCGTAACATCAACAAAGCGTTCATTGACGGTGGTTATGATTACAACAACAGTTATCAATTAACACTTGGAACACTCAGCGATTTTCTCAAAACAAGCGAGGTATGACATGTCAGAAATAGATAACGATTACATCAAGGGCCTTGTACGTGAGTACAAGAAGGCCAAAGAGATGATTGACTCTCTTGAAAAGCGCAACGCTGAGATGAAGGCCAAACTGACAGACGCTCTTGTTGCCAATGGGACCCCTGATAGTAACGGCCACGTATGGCTGACTCTTGATGACGTTGAGATCAAACGCGAGCGCCGCGTTAGCAAAGTATTTAATTCCGCTGCCGCTGAGGCATGGGCAAAACAAAACGGTCATTGGGATGTAGTAAAAGAAGTAATCGAAGTACTAAACGAGGATAAGATTCTTGGGTTAGCATGGCAAAATCCCGAACTGCAAGAACAGGTCAAATCTTTTTACATGGAGAAAGAATCTTGGGCACTGAAAGTCTAGACAACATTTTTGGAGATCTTCCCAACTATCCCGGTTCCAAAAAGCCGAAGAATAGAAAAGAGTATGAAACTCTGGGAGACCCCTCTGCTAATGTGAAACCAACGTTTTACACCATGAACGGTGTGCGTATAGAGTTCTACACCGTAGGGCAACTGGCAAAGCTTTTGGGCCGACGACCAGTTACTGTGCGGATGTGGGAAAGCCGGGGGCGAATTCCTCCCGCAACATACCGGAGCCCGATGCCGAAAGGAGAACAACTTCCTGGAAAAAAGACCCAGGGTCGTCGTCTTTACACTCGGGCGCAGGTAGAGTTGATCATCCAAGCAGTTGACAAATTCATTGGTAATGATCCAAGGCAGAGGTCAGCTAAATGGAATGAATTCAAGAAATACATCAAGCAACATTGGACAAAGTAACAAAGGACAAACATCATGCCAAACAAATACGATGAAGAGTTCGAGATTGACGACACCGTCAACATGGAACAAATCACCGACACAGCAACCACCACGATGACGAAAAAGAACCGGGTAGAAACTGCCCCAACTCCTGCCGCGTCAGCAGTGGCAATCATCCGACGTGGGTGGGGAGCCGCACAGAAATTGCAAGAGGCAACCACGCCTTACGCACAGCGCCTCAAGATCACCGAAGATGTTCAAATCATCAAGTTCATTGAGGATGAGCCATACGCATCGTTCCGCACACACTGGGTCGAGCGTGAAGGTCAAAAGTCATTCATCTGCCTCAGCAATCACCCTGAAGGATGCCCATTGTGCAAGGCCGGTCTCCGTGCCTCCAGCAAGTTCGCATTCAACGTGGCGCTGTTGGCCAGCAATGAAGACCCCGAAATCCGTTCATTGGAAGTCGGCGTTCGCCTCATTGACCAGCTTCGCAACTACCACAACGACCCCCGACAGGGACCGCTGTCCAAGCACTACTGGGCAATCTCACGCACCGGTAAGGGCGCTCAGACGCAGACCCTTTTGCAGCTCGTTCGTGAGCGTGACCTTGAAGAGTTCAACCTTGAGGGTCTGACCGATGACACCATGTCGGTTCTCCGCAACAAGGCGTACTCATCCGACATCATTCAGGTTCCGTCGCACACCGACCTCCTGGAAATTGCGTCAGAGATTGTCCAAGCGGACTAATTGATGGCCCTAACGGTTCACACCGTTTCCGAAATCAATGAGATTGTTTCCGAAATACAAAAGGTCGGATCATTCTCGTTTGATATCGAGTCACGTGGGGTTCTTGAGCGTCACCCTGATGTAATGGAGCATTTTGAAAAAGAATGTTCTGATCACGTCAAGACTCTTAAGAACCCCAGTGCTGACATTGTTGCGCGTTCTACCGAAGTTATACGCCAGCGGTACTTATCCCAGCTGGCACTTGACCCAAAGCGCAATGAGGTCTTTTGGATTGGTCTTGCAACCGCTGAGCAGTCATGGGCAATCCCCATGGGTCACAAGGTAGGAAAACTAATTACCCCAGAAGAGCGAGGCGACGGTTCCACTGTTCCACCGCCCGGGCATCGCAAGGTTTTAAAAGACGGATCTGAATCAGTTGCCAAAGCCAAATACCTAATCCAAGCCACGTTTGAGCCAGCACCACAGCAACTTGACCGTTTTGAAGTATTTGAAGCCCTTCGACCATTGTTTTTTAGTGAGTGTGTAAAGATCAACCACAACGTCAAGTTTGACGCACGATCTATTCAAAAGTATTACGGTTCTTTACCGTCAAAGCCTTATTGCGACACGATGGTGTTACAGCACATTTGTGACGAGAACATTAGTAGTTTCTCACTTGTTAGCCTTATTCAACATAATTTTGCCAATCACAATGCTTACCGCGAGGGAAAGATCGGTAAGAACATTGACAGTGTCCCCTTCGACGTGGCGGCCCGGTATGTTCATTTAGATGCACGGTGGGCATGGCTTACTTATAAAAAACTTATTGCCAAAATTAAGATTGACTGTTCCCTTATTCCAGTCTTAGAAAAGGACATGGAGTTGCTGTATGTGATTATGCATATGGAAGAAGAGGGTATTTCCGTTGATCACTATTCACTTAAGTCCTTGCGTAAAGAACTTGACAGCAAACTTAAAGACACGTTGTTGGCTATTTCAGAGATCGCTTACCCTGGGTTTAACCCAGACTCAAATAAGGAAAAACAACAGTTTCTTTTTAACAAAAAGAGACAGGGTGGTCTTGGTCTCAAGCCACCCAAGAGAACACCAAATAACGCACCATCTGTAGATAGTGAGTCTTTGGAAAAACTCCGGGGTAAGCACCCTATTGTCCCTCTCTTACTTGAGTGGCAAGAGTTGCAAAAACTTAAGTCCACTTACGTTGAGGGTCTTCTTCCAAAACTAAATAGGGGAAAACTCCACCCATCATTTCATTTGCATAGGACTGCAACAGGTCGACTGTCATCTTCAGACCCCAACCTTCAGAACATCCCGAGAGAGTCAACAGTAAGGAAACTTTTTGTACCACCGGAAGGGTACAGGATGTTAGTTGCCGACTATGACCAGATTGAGCTGCGAGTCATGGCCATGTTTAGTCAAGACAAAGAGTTACTCCGGATTTTTAACGAAGGTATAGACATTCACACCGCAACTGCCGCAGCTGTATTTAAGAAATCATTAGAACAAATAACTTCTGAGGAACGACAGATAGGCAAAGGAGTTAACTTTCTTACCGCCTACGGTGGTGGCTATGCCAAACTTGCTAGAACCACAGGTATCAGTGATGAGCATGCCCAAAACATCATGGCTGCATATAGACAAAGTTTTAAAGGTCTTACCCAGTGGAAAAACAAAGTGATTGCTGTGGCCCAAAAGAAAGGGTATGTAACCACCCTGAGTGGTCGTCGTAGAAGGCTTATTGATATTACATCGTCAGATCAAGAGAAGGTTTCAAGGGCAGAACGTCAAGCAATTAACGCGGTTATTCAAGGATCTGCCGCAGATATATGCAAAGACGCAATGATTGAAGTGTTTTCTGCATTTAAGGGCACAAAAGCAAAACTTGTTGTGCAAGTCCACGACGAACTTGTAGCAGTTTCTCCTGAAGATGAAGACGTTCAGGAACTTTTCATAAACGCCATGGGCCATAACCGATCTATCATGGGTGTGTCACTTAAAGTATCGTGTCATACGGCACGTAGTTGGTCGGAGGCTAAAGGCAAATGAATCACATCATTGATAAACGAAACTTTTACCTTATGCTCTCCATGTACCTTGGCCAGGACATTACAAAGAAGCATGGCTTTACCGGCACATCAATCGATGTTCAAGAAAAAGAACAAGAATGGATTTCTGAGCAATGGGAAATAATGTATGAACTTGGGGTCTTCAACGAAGTTGTTGAATCGGTAGAATGGTTTTCTGAGGTTCTTACCAAGGGCATGATCGACTCTGAAGACGAGATGCCACAAACTGAGGCATTGGTTGAGCAGACCAAAACAATAGTTCTTGCCTTTGGTGTTGCCCTAGTTCAAAAACTTCTTATGAACGAAAAGATTGCACTGTTAGGAGAAGTGGTGGTGGAATGAGTTCCTGGTGGGAAAAGAAATTAAGCGGTGATACTGAGCCGACTAGAATGTCGTTACCGCCCACAACGCATAGGCCGGTATTGCCTGTGTTCACTCAGCAAACAACTACACCGTCACACACCCCTGCTGTACAACAGGATCCAACAGGGCAGACTACGATGGGCACGGCAATTAGGACATGGAAAGGTGGGGAAGCCCACCGACGAGATGGTAACTTGACTTGCCCTAGTTGCGGGAGTAAGAATGTGTTTAGTAGGTCCAACGGCGGTGGTGGGACCAAAGCCCCAGCCCCACGTTGTTTTGAATGCGGGTGGAATGGGCTTTACACACAAGCGGATCAGTCATCATGGGTAGTATAAGGAGCACAAATGGACCAACAACAGTGGGCAAGTCTCAAGGACATCGTCGCCGGAGTTAACAAGAATTTAGGAGAATCCTGCGTCATTCTTGGCAGTGACATGCAACCGGCTTTGCCGCGTATCACCACCGGAATCTTGGCGTATGACCTCATGCTTGGTGGAGGATGGCCTACCAACCAGTGGAGCGAAATTGTTGGAGATGAGTCGTCTGGAAAGACAGCCATTGCTCTTCGCACTATTGCCGCCAATCAACAACTTGACCCCGAGTGGACTGCTGTGTGGGTTGCTGCTGAAGAGTTTGTCCCAAGCTACGCCGCAGCCATTGGTGTTGACTTGTCTAGGTTGTGGATAGTTGAAACCAACCTGATGGAACATGCCTACAACCTTGTGTTGGAAGTTATGGCCAATAGAGCCGCTGACTGTGTCGTCATTGACTCTCTTCCAGCTCTTGTTCCATCCACTGAGTCCGAGAAGTCGATGGATGAGTTCACCGTTGGTCTTGGTGCTCGAGTTACATCTAAGTTCTTTAGAAAGGCATCTGAGGCCCAGAAGCGTTCTATGGTCCACGAGGAGCGTTCCTGTGTTGGCATTATGATCAATCAGTGGCGTGACAAAATCGGTGTGATGTGGGGAGACCCACGCACTACTCCCGGTGGCAAAGCAAAGAACTTTCATTATTTTACGCGTGTTGAAGTAAAGCGTGATGAATGGATAAAAGAAAAAGATGAGGTTGTGGGCCAGAGCATTAAGGCCAGAACCTTAAAGAACAAGACCTATCGCCCATCGCAGGTCGCTGTTGTTGACTTTTACTTTACGGAGCATCAGGGTTTTTCCCTTGGGTCATTTGACGTAATCAAGGACATGATTAACATCGCCACAGTTGTAGAAATCATTACTCGTTCCGGTGCTTACTACTCATACGGAAAAGAACGTTGGCAAGGTAAAGACAAGATGATTGCCGCCTTCCGTGAAGATGTAACGATGCAAAAAGAGCTAAAAGCAGACGTTGAAAAGCATTTTGGCATTAAGCGATGATCTTAGGACGAGACCCAGATAAGACCAGAAAACTCTTGAAGAAGTCAAAGAAGCAGGAGATTAGAACGGCTGACACTTACAAAGGGTCTCGCAATGCCCGGTCGGGTGCTGGCTGGATGCGTAAAAACGACGTGCGTAGCCATAACTTTTTGATTGAGAATAAGTTGACTGCCAACCTTAAGGGGATAACCTTGAAATCCATGGATTTAGTTGAGCTTCGAGAACGTGCAATTTTAGAGGATCGCACCCCTGTACTACAGTTTGATTGTGGTGGGCGCAGGTACGTTGTTCTTGCCGAAGACGATTTTTTGGAGATGATTAGTGAGTAACAGTGAGTCCTACAAAAAGTTGTTGACAATGTCGGGGGATGTTCTTCCCGTCGTAGCAGTTCAGATGCTGCGTAATCAAGAAGTTCGAGATGCCAAACGAGACTTCATGCACTTACATCCAAGTGAGTTGTCTAAAAAAGATTGGTGTCCACGAGCGTCTTGGTACACCATCTCATCTGAGGAAAAGCCTCCAACAAAAATTATGTCTTATCAGCGCTTAAACATTTTTGCTGAGGGCCATGCCATCCATAGCAAATGGCAAAAATGGATGTGGGAAGCAGGGGTGTTGGAAGGTCAATGGGGCTGTCAAGACTGTCAGCATGAGTGGTGGGATATTTCCCCAAAGGCATGTACAAAGTGCTCCAGTCACAAAATTTACTATCGAGAAGTGCCACTTAAAGACGACAAGTACATGATCCTTGGACACGCCGATGGCATTTTTACTAGCGGTAAAAAGAGGGCACTCATTGAGATCAAATCAGTAGGTATGGGAACCATACGTATGGAGGCCCCAGATATCCATAAACAATACGCGGATGGAACACTCACTTACGATGGTGTGTGGAAGGCACTACGTCAGCCGTTTGCCACACATATTCGACAGGGCATGTTGTACATGCACGTTACCGGCATTCATAAATTGATTTTTATTTATGAGTGGAAGGCTTCCCAAGAAGTCAAAGAGTTTTCTATTGAGTTCATGCCGGAACTTATTAAACCCATACTTGACAATTGTTCCAAAGTAATGGATGCTTTGGAAGATGGCATACCGCCTGAGCGACCCGCCTGGGCAGAAGAGCCAACCCATACAACTTGTAAAAACTGTCATTACAAAGAAAGGTGCTGGAAAACATGAGTGTCATGTCAATTGAATCCCTTGAAGAAGAGTACGGAAATTTCCATCAACATTTTTCGTTGCCAACTAGGCCCGGCAATGAGGTTCCAGATATCCCATTCAACCTTGATGACTTAACCGATTCGGAGTTAATGAAGTATTACGCCCAATACACGGCATGGCTTAATTACGCAAAATCACAGCTTGTTCTTGCTGAGATTGCGGAAGAAAGTGCTGCCAACGATTTAGATTTTGCCAAAGCTTCGACCCTGATTAATCAGTGGGATGCCAAGATCAAAGGAGAACTGGTCACCATTGCTAAGGCAAAGAGCAGCGTTTCGGAAGTTGTGATGAATGCCCAAAAAACTTATACAAAAGCTCGTGCGTACCGAAAACTTGTTGATACAGTATTTGATCGATGTGAACGTGGCTCTCATCTCTTGTCAAGGGAACTGAGTCGTCGTATTAGTACTGCCCCGCATGAAAAGAAACTATATAAATACATACCATGATCAAAGTTAGGTGTTTAAAGTGCGACATTGTCGTTGAGCACAATCCCCGCCAAATAATGGGCTGCGGCTGCGACCCTGACGCACCGACCTGGGTGTACATTGAAACCGATGGTCGTATTCGTGGGTTTAGCCAAGCAGAATGGGAAAAGATTGATGGGTAACAAACATAAAGCCAAAGGCACGTCGTTTGAAACTGCCATACGTGAGTATCTCAACGCCAATGGCTTTGAGAAAGCCCACCGCACTGCATTGGAAGGCGGGCAAGATAAAGGAGATATCCACGGCATAGAACAAACCACGCATGCACTTGGTGGTATTACTATTGTCCGAAAAGCTTGCATCCAATGCAAAAATCAGAAAACGTTCAAGTTAAGTGAATGGCTCAATGACACCGTGGATCAGGCTTCCCGATTAGACGAGGTTCCCACCACGGTTTCGGATAAGGATTTTGTACGTTCTGCCCTGCCCCTATTGGTGGTTAAGCGCCCCGGCAAGGGAGAGAAGGCACTTGGGGACTCCTACGCGGTCATGCGTTTATCCGACATTATTACTATCTTAAAGGATTCTGGGTTCTGCTAAACTTGTCCTAGGTTCATTGTTAGGAGACAATATGGCTGAAGAACAAGTTTTGAAAATTGACGATGTCCTGAAAGTATCAGGAAGTAGCAATCCTCAAAGTGTAGGCTCAATCTTGGCCCGAGCCATTGTTGCTGGGCAGTTTCCTAAGATGCGGGCAATTGGAGCCAGCGCGGTTAATCAAGCAGCAAAATCTGCTGCTATTGCACGTGGTTTTGTTGCCCCCCGTGGTATTGACCTGACTTACATTATTGGCTTTGATGATATTATTGGAGAGAACGGAGAGAGCATTTCGGCAATCTCCTTTAAACCTGTAGTGAGGTAGTCATGCCGTTGTTTCGACACAAAGGTCACCATGGTGGGCGCTATGACGATCCGCATGGCGTGACCAAACCCCCGCCCGTACGCAACATAGATGATGTGCACCAGTCAGTAATGCGTGGGGATACAAAAAGGTATGCCAAGCCAGATGGCAGTGTTGGCTACAAAGTTCAAATCAATAGTGAGTCCACTGCTCCAGCTGTTCCGTTGTCTAAGAAAGAACAGCGCCGTAAAGACAAGGCGATGAAGGAAATCAACAAGCCCAAGAATCGTGACGAATCACAAAGGCGTGGTCGTGTTTATGACCGTGCCCGCGCAGACGAAGAGCGTCGACTTGACACTTTTGGCCAGAACACCTTTAAAGAAAAAAAGGATGGTCGTATTGAGTCGGTTGCCAAGGGTGGAGTTGCCGAAGCGTACGCTAAGGGCGGGTTCAAGGGTGTCGAGAAGTACGACAAAAAGACGTATGGTAGGAAGCCACGTGCTGAAGCAGCCAAGGCTCACGAAGAAAAGCAAGCTCACGAAGAAAAAATGAAACAGGGTGAATACCACAAAGACATTAGGCTCTAAATTTTAATATGGGTTTTATTCGAAAGCACGACCAGCCTAAAGGTTCGATCACCGATATCAATGAGTATCGTGGTCGCAAAGCTTCCGCAGCTCGAGATGCTGCCCATAGCGAATCACCTGATTACAAGGTTAAAGATATTCATCCACTAGAGGCGCATTACCAAAGCCAAGTTGATCTTCCAAAGTTAGGCATGAAACGCCCGGGAACTGTTGGCCGATTTACGTCGTATGCCATGCGCACCATGGACCACATTAGCAAGAAGATGGGTCTGATTGGTCAAGACGAAAGTCTGTACCAAGACGAACCATTGCGTAACCAAAATGATGATTATAACAAGTACCAACTACCAAAAGATTATAAACAAACTAGGTATCCAAAAAAGGTAAAAAAAACCGATACTGGTGGTAGCGGTAAAAAGCCGCCTAAAAAACCCCGAACTCAAAAAGATGGTTTCCCGGATGGTTACCCCGAAGATAGAAACAAAAACAAATATCCAAAACGGCCCAACAAAGATGACGATTGGTATGCCTAAGAAAAAGAAAACTACCAAAAAGAAAGCCAAGCCCAGGCCTATTTCATCCGCTGCCGGAGCCGGTGGCGGTTTTATGACATCCATGGGCGGTAGGGGATGAGCCAGCAGACGCAAGCATTTGCTAACTGGAATAACCCCAGCATGCCACCCGATGCTGGTTCGCAACCTCTTCTTGGACCCGCACCTGTTTTTCGCAGCGCAAAGGACTACCAACTAGCAGGGTACAGAACCTTGCAAGACACTACGTATCCAGACGGATACCTAGGGACAATGTCGGCCAACCGACGACAGGACAAGATCCTTGGCACGTTGAGTCGAATGAATGCTCGACAGTACTCTCGTGGTGTTCACAAAGGTGAACGCATCAATCAAGGTGATTACCTCTGGCCCGAAGAGTTCAATCTCTACACTGGTCTTCAATATCAACAGGCTGGTAAAAAGTTTGCACCTCCGGGCGCTGAACCTGTGCGCCTAACGAACGATGGCAAAGTTGGCCCGAAAGGTTTGCCCAGGACCACCGATCAAGAAGTAACTGTCGAAGTCAATGCTGAGCGAAGGGCGCAATTGCAGACTCTGCGCCCAACTTGGAGATAAGTATGGCCCGTAAAGGCACAAGCAACTCCTTAAAGCGTTTTGATGTTGCGCCCAAGTATCTGTATCCGGTCAGTCACACAGCAATGACTGCTGCGGCTAATAATTTAATGCACGTCGAACGATACAAACAAGATATAAAAGATTCTCAAAACTTTGAAGATGAGGATGCAAGTTGGTGGAGTCGCAACCATTTTGCAAATCCCAATCCCGGAGAACCTTGGGATATGACCCCGCATTATTACGAAGGAACAAGTCTTGATGACAACATGAGACACATTCCTAGTCTTGAAAAAGAAGCAAATGAGTATATGTCTGGGTTGAAGTTACCGGATACTTATGACATAAAAGAGGCAGCAACCGACAATTTTTACAACCTCTACCACAGAGAAAAAACTGGTGGATACCAATCAGGAAAATATTATTACCCCAAAAGACCCACTGGAGGAGGATCATTTACTAACGACGTGGCGAGATTTGGGTATGACGAACTAGATTTTATGACAAAAGATCAACTTCCCAAAAAGGGTGTTAAACGTAAAATAAGGTCAATAGATGATGCTGATCACAATCCATCGGACACCCTTTCCTGGAATGATAACGCCCACCATGTAGTTACTGGAAAATGGCTTACCAAAGGCGCGGCGGCTTTACCAGCTAAGGACTGGAAAACTGGTCATTATTACCCTGAGTATCAGGGATTTATACAAATGCGATATGACATGGTTCAAGCAGGTCAGCCTCCAATTACTATCGAGGAATACGTAACTAACCACGTTCCAAACCACGAAGCCCTACGACGCAAAGTAGAAGAACAGAATGCCCCTAAATCAAAAAAGAAGCCAAAGCCCAGCCCGACAAAAGCTGAAAAGCCAAAAGCTGAAAAACCAAAGGCCCCATCAAAACCCCTATCCAAGACCCAATTTGGCGGTGACTGGGGAGCAGAGCAATTAGAGCTCTTTTAATGATATTCTGGAGGATCTATGGCTAAACAAAAGAAATCATCTGCTGCTGACAATGTTAAGAACAGGCGTTTGCAAGCGCATATTCGTTTGCAAGAGGGACTCATCAACAACCCCGGTAAGTACTATGGTAGTGGTGACAGCTTGCATGGTGACAAAGCAGCAAAACATCAAGAATTGCTTAAAAAAGTTGTGTCAAATAGTCAAAGTGAGTTGAAGCGGCTTCTTGATCCAAAAACGGAAGAGTCATACAACCTAGAAGATAAAGAAGTTAAAGAGCGAAAAGCAAGTGAGCGAAAGGATCCCACTGTGGCAAAAAAGAAAGATAAGTCTTCTGAAATGAAGACTCCAGATACGCCTGCAAACGCACCAAAGGCCAAGGAAGAAAAGAAGCCTGCCTCTAAGGAAAAGCAGCCCGCTGCTGAGAAGCCCGCTGCTGAAAAAAAGCCCGCTGCCTCCAAGGAAAAGAAGCCGCGTGGTCGCCCAAAGAAGGTCGCCCCAGCAGTAGACGCTGCCGCTGAAAAGGCATCCGAATCGATGGCAAAGAAAGAAGAAACCCCAGCAAAGAAAGAAGATTCCTCATCAACTGGTCCTCGTAACTTTGGTGCAAAGAAAGAAAAGAGCACCATTTGGGATGATGCAAAGGCCGCAGGTGGCGGTATGTCATACGGAGAAGCTCCTGAAGACACCAAAAAGGGCGGTACTGGTAAGCCCAAGAACTTTGGTGCAAATAAAAAGGGTGATGGTGGTTATTGGGCAGAAGAGCGCGAAGCTTCAGCCCAACGTTCACGCAATGGTGCAATAGCCGATGCTGCTCAGAGGGCAGAAAAAATCTCTACAGACAGTAAGGATGATTTGTCCCCCCGACCCACGGTTACTCCTGTTGACCCTTCAGCGCCAGCTAAAGAAGATTCTCCCAAAAAGGGTGGAAGACTTCGAGGAACACTTGCTAAAGTTGGCAAGTGGCTTGGTGGATCTGAAGTAGATATACGAAAAAGAGGAGAGGCAGCAAGTGCAGGTGCTCCTCCGTCAACTCCGCCGACCCCACCATCAGGTGGTGGCGGTGGTGCAACCCCTCCAACTCCCCCAGCAGGCGGTGGTAAAGGAAGGCTTCGAGGAACTGCCACCGAGGGTGGCCCAACTCCCCCAGCAGGCGGCGGTGCTCCAGCAGGTGGTGGCGCTCCAGCAGGAGGTGCCCCAACAGGTGGTGGTCGTTCAGGTGCATTCCAGGGTGGTCATTCAGCGTTTAACAATGCTGGAGCGATCCAAGGAAACACCTTTCAAGGAGACATTACTGGCGGAGTTAACGCCGGTAGTCCGTTCTCTACCAACAACCAAACACTTAACTACGGTGGCGGTGCAGGCGGTGGCATGCCCTCAACGATCACCAATAGTGGCCGTGCAACTGGCGGTGGAAAAGGTGGGGCAGTGAGCAACAGTGGTGTTGCCACAAACCATCCTCGAGCCAAGAATGCCGCACGTGGTGGTCGACGCACTACCAAAAACAATGGCTAAATCTGCCGCTTGGCAACGCAAAGAGGGTAAGAACCCCGAAGGCGGTTTGAACGCAAAGGGTAGAGCATCGTATAAGCGAGAGACTGGTGGAACACTAAAACCACCAGTATCACGTGAGGAAGCTTCTAAATCAGATTCAAAGGCAAAGCGACGAAAGTCTTTTTGTGCCCGAATGGAAGGCATGAAAAAGAAAAACACGTCGTCTAAAACCGCACGTGATCCAGATAGCCGTATTAACAAATCATTGAGAAAGTGGGACTGCTAAATGTCGAAGAAAAAGGTATGGGATAAAAAGAATCCCAAGAAGAAGTCAGAGAAACTTGACCCGTCTGAGAAGGCTGAGGCTAAGGCCCGCGCTAAGAAAGCAGGACGCCCTTACCCGAATCTCGTGGACAACATGGCTGTTGCCAAAAAGAAAAAGTAATGGCTGTCGATAACTACCGATCTCGCCGTCCGTGGCAATCACGTGAAGAGATGCTGGTGGATATCGCCCTGCAGTCGGCAATTTCCGACCCGGATACCATCCGACAAACCCGCCCTGTTGTTCCCCAGCAATTGATGCCCCAGACTCGAGGCTTTGCCAAGAACGAATTAGGGGTAATTGATATTTTGTCAGTCGATAGGTACGCCCCTACTTACAGGTCATGGGTGTCTGGTGCACCAGTGATGCTCCAGAGGGCACAAATGACCGACGATCAATTCAGTGGTTCAGGTAGATACTCGATGCAAAGCCTGTGGGTATAATTAGATATGCCCGCAAACCGTTTTGGAGCTGTAAACACTCAGCCAATCTATAACGCCACTGGGCGTAACCCCAGGGACATGGAACAGGGTCCTACCGCCCAACCATTTCAAGCCCCTGCCGCTGGTGTAGCAAAAAACTTTGAAGGTGATCAGCGTCAACAGCCCCAGCCAGGGTATTTCGCACAGAATCTGATGGGGTGGAACCCATTGAACCCGTTGAGTCGGTTTAGTCAAAACATGATGTGGGGTCGTGGCGGTGGTGGTCGTAGGGGCGGCGGTGGAGGTGGAGGTGACGGAGATGGTAGCAGTGGCGGTGGAAACACATACAACATCACCTTTGCTGACCAAAAGGGCCACAGTGCCTATGAGAATGCCGGAGCAATCCAAGGAAATACTTTTCAAGGAAATGTTGAAGGTGGCGTAACCGCAGGTAGCCCATTCTCCACAAACAACCAAACTCTTACTAGTAGTCCAGCAGGAACCCCTGGGGCAACACCAGCCAAGCCTGCTCGCACTCGAAAGCCTGCTACTGATGAGCAGAAGGCAAAAAGAAACGAACAAGCTCGTGCTCGCAGGGCTGCTGCCAAGCAGTCCGGGGCTACGCCAAAGCCGCGTACCCCACGAACACCAAAAGGTAAAGCTCCTGCCCAAAATCCGGGACAAAGCCCCGCAACCCAAACATCAAACATGAGTTTTCCTGTTCAACAAAGCGGAGATGTTAATAACAGACAAAGCATTAATTTCCCCTGATAGGTGGTAAAATAGAACTATGGCAATCAATAACTCACGTTCAATGAACGAAGATATGCGTCAAGGCGCTCTTGATGGGGCGTATAAGAGCCTTACCCCAAGCCGGGGTGGGGATGTGGAACAGGCCTTCGTTAAGAAGCGCATGACTGTTCTTGAGCAAGGCACTTACCCAGCAATGCACGGCTTTACTGATCGCAACCCGCTTGCGGAAGTTGCCGAGCCCTACCTGCACTGAGGCCAACATGGCACGAGGAAAAGACGAGCGTCATAACCCAAAACGTAAGGTTGACTTAAATAGTTTTGAGGCTGGAGATCGAGTCCGCCATGTTTGGATGCAGGAACACGGTGAAGTGCATAATTATGGAACTTTTGCATCCCATGCCGAAGAAGACTCAGACGGTGCGTATGTGCAGTTTGATGACCCCAAAAAAGGCGCAGAAACATACGTCAGTAAGTCAGATTTAAAGCATTTTGGGGATTTTTAACAAAATGGCACGAGGTAACGACGAACGTCATAACGAAAACCGAAAGGTTGATCGTTCACGCCTGACCTTTATTATGCCCACGCACGGTGTGGTGTTGAACCAGACTCAGACTGATGATGAAAAGATGGAAGTTATCAAAAGAGTATTTCCCAATGCCGTCGACATTATGGACTCCGAAGCCATGGGTCGCATTGCTGAAGAACAAAAGCCTTACCTTGACGAACTTAGCGAATATCTTGGCGGAGATCCGGCTGACATTGCCGCGTCTGTTTCGGAAGAAGACGAAGAAAACTACAAATAAACACAACTGAATAGTTATTAGGAGCACAACATGATGGAGTTGAAGGAACAAGCGCACCGTCTTTTGGTGACGTGGCGTGAAGAGCCAAACGGCCAAAAAACTGGCGCTGTCATGTACAAAATGCGCCCCTATGACGGTGCTCCTGAGTACGACATGGAGCTCATTGACATTTTGGAACGTCATAAGGCAAAGAACCCCGACCACGAAAATTGGCGGGCGTTGATTTTCCGTACCGATAAAGAAACTGCCAGCAAACTCGATGCTGAAACGGCGATCAAGAATGAATTAAAGTCACATGACCTGTATATTCGAGATTTCCGTGACGAGCTAAAAGTTGACGCGTTGCAATGTTTTAGTAGGCATAACCGCCCAAGCACCGGATGCCTGGATTGGTGCGATGAATCAAAGACCATTGGTCGCAAAATCGGCGTTCCCAAAGACAAACGTCAATATCTATGTATGTACTGCCCGGCTTCCGAATGGTACGCCCGTAAGGAGCGAGAAGTGCTGGGTCTCTACGACCAGAAGTGATTATCTTTACGCTTGATGCGCTTGCGTATCCAGTAAAGGATGAACAAACATCGTTTGGGGCACGTCAACCTATTCCAGATACTCGTAGGCTTTGGCACTCGTTGTATCAGCAGTATCACGGCAAAATGATTCTTTTGGTGGCCGGGAAGACCACTAATGAGGTAATGATCGACTGGACAAAAATGGAGGGGTTCAAGTACGCCAGTATTGATCTCATCCCCAAGACCGAGCCAGAGGCTATACGAGACAGGGTCAGAGATTTGAACGCCGTTTTTGGCAAAATTGACTGGTTTGTCGATACCAACCCCAAAACGGTCAAATTGGTCATGGAAGATGCCATACCCTGTTTGATGCCCTGCCTACCGGAGTTCGTTCGCCCTGAGTGGCGTGATGGAAGAACAAAGGATCGCCCGGTGTGGGATGATTTAGTACGCGAAATAGAAGTGCAATCCCTATATAGAGCATCGAAAGAGCCACAATGAAGATCTATTTTTCTAATGCCGAAAAGTCCTCTTTTCGCTCCCTTTTGATTACCTCACGTATTACCAAATTTGCTATTAATTTGACCCATTTTCAAATCCCCAAAAAGAAGGCTGTCAACCTTGAAGAGATGTTCAAGGGTGGAGAAATCATCGTTTATACGTCAGAAAATGACGAAGATGTAGCCCGATACGATGCTTTTATCCGAGAACATATCGACCACATCCATGCTGTCATTGGCAGGCCGGACTATGACGGGTCATGGATGCAGGAAAAGTACATCCCAGTTTGGAATGACCCCGAAGACCTAGAACGCTTGTCATGGCTGTGCCAGAAGTATGGGCGTGTAGCCATAAGCGACAAAGCCGTTACAGGCAAGACTGTGACTCGGATCAGAAACGCCATGTCTCGATGGAACGCCAAGTTGGTGGCTCTGTCATCCAAGCCAGAAACCCTTGAAAACATCGAGTGGGATTCTGCCATTGTCGGGTCATGGACTAGCGCGGTTCGTTATGGGGAAACACAGGTTTGGGATGGTCACGGCCTGCGCCGATACCCCGCCCAGCAAAAGGAGTCCTCTCGAAAGAAGCACCGGGGAGACATTATCCGTCTAGGTATTGATATCCAGGCCATTGACGAAGACGATAACGCCGAGGTGGCACGTCTGGCAATTATGTCTTGGAAGGCGTGGGAGTCAAAGAATTTTGGGGACTATGACCCTCCAAAAGACGACTCAAACGAGTTTTTGGGTCTATCAGAAATTGAGACAAATAGTAACTATATCGACCAAACACCAACTGTGCCAAAAGTGGTTTCTACAGGTACAAGTATTGATATATCAATACCTGTACCGCGGCACGAAAACGACAAAGTATTGCTACCAGTTATGGGCGTTGAATACGTTACTCCACAACTTGCAGAAAACCTAATGGAATCAGGGGAAAGTGAAGAGCTTGGAGTTGAAAAAACACCTACAATTCGGTACGAATCCAACCTTTTGAGACAGTGTAATAGTTGCTATCTAAGCTCTCGATGTCCTATATTCAGAGAAAATTCAGAATGCGGTTTTAAATTGCCTGTCGAGATCCGCACTAAAGACCAGTTACAGTCCGCCCTCCGGGCAATGATTGAGATGCAGGTAAGCCGAGTGCTGTTCGCTCGTTTTGCCGAAGAGCTGGAAGGACAAGGTCTTGACCCCAACCTGTCTACCGAGGTGGAGAGGGTATTTTCCCTAGTCGAGAAGTTCAAAGACATTAGCGATAACCGGGACATGGTACGCCTAGAAGTAGAGGCCAGGGGGTCATCTGGGGTGCTTTCCCGAATCTTTGGATCACAGGTAGGTGAGTCGACCAAACAGCTCCCCAACGGGGGTTTTGACCGTAACCAGACTGACCGACTGTACACCGACGTTTTAGATTTGGGAGAGGTTACTTGACAAGTTTCGCTATATAGTGCTAAATTAGATAATAGTAACTATCGAAAGCGAGATCGGTATGGCAGTGGACATGGCAGTTGCTTATGAACACTCAGTAATCCGGGATTTACAGCTTTCTTTGGAATACGCGCATACTGACAAGCGTGAACTCCGAGAAACCGTAAATGCTCTGGTTTCCAAACTTGCCAACGCAGAAAAAGTTATTAAAGCGGCCAATGGTTACTGTAGGGCAATGGAAGATGAAATTGAAGATCCGTCAGGACACATGACTTCTTTACTCCAAGCCCTCAGTGAATGGCATCGTAACAACAAGTAATTTTTCACAATTTCAACACAATAAGGATCTGCAATGGTAACAAGTGACGGCACTCGTGGCAACGCCTTTATCTTTGAACACTCAAATTTCAGTGATGGTTCAGAGATTGTTGTTGAAGCGTTCAATCTCATCAATGGAAAACGTCAGGCTGATTACAGCCATCCGTTGGATGACTACACCAAAGTACGAGATCTTTTTGAAGCCACTACCGGGATTTCCATCACCGTCGAGCAGGCCATCCTGTTCATGGTGTGTGTAAAGTTGGCTCGACTTCGCACCAATTTAGAAAAAGACGTGCTACACCGTGATTCACTTGTCGATGCCATTGGCTATCTAGGTTGTTTATCAATGTCAATACAAAAGAAAACGGAACAACATGGAAACTCCTGAATGGGTACCTAAAGCCAAATGTCGAAGACTTCACGGAGACTTTTGGTTTCCACCCGAAGATGTTGAAGATCAACAACCCTACTATGACATTGCTCGAGCTGTTTGTGCATCATGCCCGGTATGGCAACAGTGTCTTGAAGCCGGGAAAAAAGAGATTTGGGGTATGTGGGGAGGATTGACCCCAAAAGAGCGTATTCCATTTAAAATCCCACAAAAAATAAAACATCTGGCTGAAACAGGAACGTTTGTTCGCTTTCGACAAAGTTCTACCAATAAAAAGTGTGCACAAGCCCACAAAGAGGCGTGTGACACACCATACGATCTTAGCCTTGTCCCGGGCTTAGGGCAAAGCTACAAACTTAAAAAAGTTCATTTCGCGTTGTTCAACTCACTTGGTACGGTAAAATAGATACAGGCTCAACACAGCATCTTGCTTTGTTTGAGCCTTTTTTATTAACCGAACAAAGGAGACAGAGTGTTCAAAGTTCCTGCGGTGCTCGCCCTGATGATCACCAACCTCGTGGTTGCGGTGGTCTATGGGGTGACCCAGCCAACAGAATCAGAACAAAGTGTAATACCAGCGGTTATCACTACTACAACTATTGCAGTAGAGCCCACCATCCCCCCTACCACCACCACCACCACCCTTCCAGAGGAAGAATACGTTGGGAACGAATCTGACCAGCGATGCCCTAGGTGGGAGCCTTACTTCAAAAAGTATGGTTTGCCCCCCAAAAAGTTCTCCTACATCTCATGGAGGGAATCCCGGTGCAGAATCAAGGCAATCAACGCCAAATGGGATGATAAAGGCAACATTGTGTGGACTCTCAACAAAAATGGGTCGTACGACTCCGGCCTGCTCCAAATCAACTCGTCGTGGAAGACCGTCACCAAGAACATCTGCGGTGGGGGCATCGAGCTACTGCTCACTCTGGACTGCAACCTTCGAGTTGCCAAGTACCTTTACGACAATGGGGGTCTTGGGCACTGGAAAGCAACCTCTGGCTCGTAAGTTCGACTAGACTGGCAGTTATGCCAGCCACGACCTACCACTGCGAACGATGTGGGGAAAAGATCATTCTGCACATCAAACCCTCTGAACCCCCCATGCACCCCTGTGGGGGAAGTTCGCACAAAGACAAGTGGCTACCACTGACTCCGGTTGTCAAAGGCGGAAAGAAGCCGTATGCTGACGACAAGGAGAACCAAGATGGAGAAACAGCCCCTAAAGCTTGATGACACATGGGTAGACACTGTGGTGTCCGAAGGGACACTGCGAACAGTCGACTTGATCGTTCGTTGCTCAGACGTGCTTTTGCACTCGAATGAGCGCAACAAGATCTACTACAACGATGTTGTTTTGTCTGAGTGGTCTGATGTGTTCAGCAAACTCAGCCTTGAAGATTTGACCGACGAAGATCTACAAGACCAGTACGACCTGGCTCAGTATCTTTTTGCGGTACTGGATGTGATTGCCCCGGATGGTTGTTCTTTTACTACAACAGACAGCGACGGAGCACTATTTGGATTTTGGAGGATTAATGAGTGACGATTACGTTTATGACGCTCTAACCCTTATCGAGCGTGATGACCCACAATGGAGACAACACGCCAAATGCAGGTCATCAAGTCCATCACTGTTTATTCTTGAACGCGGGGAAGATCACAAGTCAGCGATACAAGTGTGCAACTCATGTCCGGTCAAAGACCCATGTCTTAGATTTGCGCTTGACAATGACGAGGTTGGTATCTGGGGCGGTACATCACACAAACAACGCAGGCGTATGAAGCGTGTTGCAAAATCCAATAGTGAAATGGTAGCGTGACCAACATGGCAAAATGGAATGAAAACCCCAACCGAATAGAAGAAAATAACACGCAAATAATCACGTCTATCGTGAACTCATTGACCAATGGAGTAGATCCCCGGCTGTGTATTTCGTTCATGGCAAAAGATTTGCGGTATGAACTAACCCACAACGAGAACCTGTCCACTAAAGAGATGCGTAAGTGGTGGCTCGAGCGTTCAGACGCTGAGATCGAATCCATCGGATACTACGTTCTTGCCGGAGATGACATTTGGAGAGCATTTCTTCAAGAAGTGTCACACTCAATGGAGATCGTGCGTAAAGAGATTGAGGAGGGAAGGTGAAGACCAAACCGAAGTTTGTAACGCGCAAGTACGCCCGCGCTTTCATGGCCAAGTGGCGTACGGCTTACATAGAAGATTTGCTCAGGGACGGAGGCGAGTGGATTTGCGAGGACAACCACAAGACCGTTAAACAGGTGGACAAGTGTCCGTATTGCACAGAGTATTACCGTCGCATTGATGAGTTACTCACTTACCAAAGCAAGTTAATAAGATGACGTTGTTTTACTACTTCTTCGTCACTACGATGCTCACACTTATTTATTTCAACGTACAAGGAGATTGACATGGGTGCTGATTTCAACTTTTCCATCAACGAACTTCAGGTGACTGAGGTTCAGGCCAAGAAGAACGCACAAAAACTCGTCAATGATGACAACTTTGAAAAGACACTCAACACTTTGGCAAGTGAGTTCTATCTGTTTGATGACCCGGATCGAGAAATCTTGCCACGAGATGTTCTGTTTTTCCTCAACAGTTGTGTTGAAACCGTCTACGACGAAAAGCGTCGTGACTCCGGCAGATACAAGTTTGCGAATGGCATGACCATCGCACTTACCGGGGGAGAATCATGGGGAGATGATCCAACTGACTCATTTCAAGCTTTCACGGTGTGCGAACGCCTTAACATCACTTTAAAAGATCTTGGTAAAAAACTCAAGAAAAAGAAAGTCAAAAAGTAATGGGAGCAATGCAAATCTATTCCATGCTTGGTGAGTATTACGCCTGGCTGGAAAACGGTGAGTTGAACGAGCCCCCCATGACACTCGAAGACATTATGGAGTGGCATCTCACGGCCAATCACTATCCGCGTGTTGACCCAGTTTTTGTCAAGCCCTGCATTGACGCGATAACCCTTATCTCTAAAGGGAGCGACCCGGACACTACGCTTATCGAGCTACCAAATGAAACACTGTATGATGTTTTCCCTGCCCCGGTGACAGCCAGAACACTGTGTGATGCTTTCAACCTTGAGGCATTTTTGGAGTTTCATCACGACTGGCATAACGTGCCTAACGCACGAATCTCTGTCCGGCACCAAGATCCACAAGAATCGCATGGTATGACCCAAGTTCCACAATGCACGTCAAGACATCTCATCAACCTGATCGATGGCCGGATAATGACTATTACGCTTACAGACGAGGGCATTGTGTTCGATGTGTATGAGCGTGGTGATAACGATCCATTCACTCGAGCCATGACCTATGATGAATGGGCTGACTGGGTACAAGACACCGACCCTAAAAATGGAGGAGAACTATCTGTGAAGGATACGGAAGTATGATCACACCGACATTTGAGAACCTCGACCCAGAAACCTTTGATAAATACATTAACCGGGCAACTGATGAACTTGTTGCGTCTGTACGCCTTCCCCTGTCCGAAGAAGTCTGGGAAACCGACAAGTACGCTGACATGATCTACGACAAGGCCAAAGAACTGTACGAAGAGGAGCACAATGTCGACAGCCGGAAGTGACCTGACCTATGAAGAGTTTCTTGAAAAGGTGGATCGCAACCATCTGACACTGGGTTCTGAATGGCGGTATGGGCAAACCTATTTCAACACCCTGTCCTCGATGCGCCCCCGACTGGCCGAGGCGATTCGCGGCACTATCCACGATCCATTTCACCGCGATAGTGTGTCAACCACAACGCACGATTACGTCTATCGACTCTGGATGGAAGATAAAAAAGACTAACTACTCCTTGAGTTAGTCGCCCGGGGGCGTTGCCTGCTCTCTTTGGTTGGGAGGGAGTCAATGCCTCCGGGTTGTAAATGTCACACCCCCCTGCTATTGTGCGTAGTACCAGTAATCACACAACAAGGGAGACAACATGACACAGCAACCGTTATCCACCAGTTCAAGAAGAGAGACATTCAGATCGACCAGCAAAACTGGTGACGGTGTTGAACTCTCAGTGCACAGTCTCACGCCAGAGGACATTGGCGTTGACATTCAGAATCACGAAAACTTCAGCACGTTGGCAATCGACTTCGGAAACGTCACGGTGAGTTGCGTCATCAAAGGAGATCACCAGGCAACCACAGTTGATGGCCAACTATGCATTGCAAATCTCGAAGTGATTGACAAACTCATCAACAAGCTCGTTGACGTAGAACTTGACCTGCGCTTGAAACTGAAAAAACTTGAGCGTGACAAGTCTCGAAAACAATGGCAACTCGAAGCCCCGGAACTCGTCAGCATTGAGAGCCCACAATGATTGACGATGCCATCTCCATCGGTACTCACGTTGCCAAGATCTTCAAGCAACTGCTCGATGCCCAGAACTGCCATGACTGCGGGACATTCGTGCCGGAGGGACTGGGGCACTATCCCAACCCGGAACGGTACATTCGAGTCTGCTCGAAATGCCTGCCCAAATACGTCCCCACCAGTGTTGGTTCTGATTGACCAGCCCGATACAGTGAACACACCTACAAGGAGGGACAATGCCAGAAGCACATCAACTACCCGATGATCCAAACACTTTAGTGTGGGCATCATTCATCACGCGAGAAGCGGTTGAAAACTGGTCAGAAGGACAGATCAACGCATTACGCGAGGCTCTTGATCGCATGGTGCAAGTGACATTCGAAGACTTCGAAAACTTCCGCATCGTTCTGGAGGAAAAGTGATGAGGCCGATAGACACAGCGTTCGACCAGTGGGCAACTTACATCTCTGCCAGAGTCAGGTCAGAGATGAAACATGATGACAAACCACTCATCTTCTCTCACTGCCAACTGTGCGGTAGGGGATTGGGAGCAGTCAACGGCTCACGCATTGGTCGCTGTTCGGAGGCCGGGCAACCATGCAAGACCAACGAGGAGGGCAAATAATGCACACCGGGATTCTTCTGGCTGTTGAGGCCATCGACGTGGATGAAGCCCACGATCTACTCGAGGAGTTCAATAGAAACTACGCCGACTGGTCGGATTGGAACGAAGCATGGGGAAGATGGAAAGATGAGTTCCCCAACGGAGCACTGTGCTACCGGGACAACCCCGACAAGTTCATTGCCACTGTCGATCAGTATCGTGCGTACACCATGAACGCAATGTATGAAGATCTCCAGCGTGTCGGTTCTCTGACCGTGTGGGAACTGGTGATGATGAAAGCCAACCGATCCGGCGATGGATTCGATGACCCTGCAATGGTCAACGTCACCCGGAAGTTGAGCAAAGAAGGAACTGCCTCTAGTCAATCCGCCAACAGTGATGACTTTCTCAATGTCTACAGAACGAAAAGTCTGCTCGAACTTGTATCGGGGGATTTCGTCAACGAACAGCATTTCTTTGACGTGACCGCCCACACTCCGAACAAGGATGCGTTGCTGAAGCGTGTTGCGAAAAAACCGGAAGACCAGTGGCTCATCGTATGGGATTACCACTTCTAATGACCTGGCACATCATTCACTCAGAGCACTGGGCAGGAAGCACTCACTTGCTCGATACACGCATCGACGCAATGTACGCCTATGACGATCTACACGGTGCTCGACACATCACCAGCGATGATGATGCCGGGGAAGTGTGTTTCGAGTTGCCGGATGAACGCATTGTCTGGTTGACAAGCACCGATCTCGAGTTTGTCTGGCCTTTCGATGACGATTACCTTCGAACTGACAGCCCATCCCAGCGTGACTATTCGTGGTCACAGATTGCAGAACTGAACCACGAACGGCAAGTCAATACCTTCGGTTGGTGCAGTTGCGAATCGGATGAACCGCCGTACAATGATTGCCCTATCAAGGAGGAAAGCAATGCCTGAGTTAGTCCATGTCCACAAGTACGTCTACACACTCGATGAACTCGAGCCCGGTGCTCGACGCAAAGCGTTAGAAATCCTGACTCAACAGATGTGGGAAGCGTTCCCCAACGACCTGATTGACGAGATGATCTACGAAATGTTCTGTAAGAAAGCTGGTCGGTTAGACCTAGCAGACGGAGATCAAGTCAAGAACATCCATAAACTTGGACTTCGCATTGGCTGGTCGGTGTCCTACACGCAGAGTGATTGTGTCGAACTGACCGGGAAGATTCGCATTGAAGACTTCCCCGGCTTCAGCACCTATGGCCCGATCTCGTGGCCGCGAAATGTCCCCATGATTGAAGTCTCGAATGGTCGACTCACTGCACAGGAGTACGACCAAGAGGCCACAGATCGCATCGCTGAGGGTCTTGACAACTACTCGAGAGAGTGGACTCAGTCAATGGACTTCGTGAGGGGCATCCAGCACGATCTTTACTGGTATGCCCGGGAGTGTGTTGATGCAATGATGGCAGAATCTGAGGTTGTCGAGCAGTACCACACGCAGATGTACCCACGCAGATTCATTCAAGACGGAAGACTCGCCCCAGCAGACTTCTGGCAAGAGGCTGAGTATGTTGCACCAGTGGTCATCAAGTGGACTGAGCATGACATTGCGTCATTGCTGGGAAACGGTGATGAAACAGTGTACGACGAAGTCGACATTGAGAAAGCCAGGGACATTCTCGCCCGGGTCAGTAAGCACCTGAAAGACCGTTCTACCGAACTGGGCTGGGAAGTGCTCGAAACACTCGTTGCCGATGACCGGGTTGCGAACGACTGAAACGCCCCACTATGATGCTCTCGTGGCACATCAGTGTCACAGAACCAATGAGGAGACAACATGAAACAGCAACTAAGCAAGAACCGAAAGATTGTCGCACAGCGTCTGTGCGATGCTCGAATCAAGCAGAACAGGTCACAGGAGGAAGTGGCGCGAAAGGCTGGCGTAGATCGCAAGACCGTCAACCGCATCGAGAACAATCACTTCTCACCAACACTTGACACTCTGTTCCGGCTGTGCAGGGTGCTCAACATCAAGCCAGTATCGCTATTCACTTCAATCAAGTAATCAACCAACCAACAAGGAGAAACAACCATGACAACGAAGAAACCAATCATCGAAGTTGCCAAGCAACTCGAGGAAACAATCAACAGCGAGATCGGGTTCAGTGAGGTGAAAGCCATCCTCATGGGAATCAGCAACATTCACACCGAAATGTCCTGGCAAGTTGCCAGTCGACACGGCGATGTGTACGAGTTGCTCTCGTCACCGAACGCCATTGACACGGCTCGTCACAGCGATGCAGTTGCGGTCATCACTTGCGGTTGGGCTGCGCCAGTCAGTCACGATGAGGCCGATGAGATGCCACCTTCAATCCACCCGGCTCGTCGGCGTGTGCGTCTGTGCATCGTCGCTGACAACGCTTCCCGGCGAGTTTCTGTGTTGCGTTTCCAAGATGACCCAGACAACACCATCATCGAAGAGGGCACTGCGAAAGGCTCGCTCGCTGATGCAGTTGCTGACCTGTTCAAGCAGGCTCAGGGCGGAGGGTATCTCTAATGCCCAACCATTGCTCGAACTGCCTGCTCGTAGGAGCATCTGACGATCACCGGGGCGAACTCAATGCGTTTCACGCACTTGTTTCGACCCCGGTTGAGAAGACCCACACCAACATTCACGGTGAGACAACGACAGCACTCGTGGAGGGAATCGCAATGTGCGACAACATTCTTCCCTGCCCGAAAGAGCTTTCGGCTAACTCGACGCTGGATGAGCATCCTGAGAACATTGCCAAGTACGGCTTCAGTGGCTGGTATGACTGGTGCAACTTCAACTGGGGCACGAAGTGGGGTGACTACAACACCGACTGCATCCATGAGTGGGGAACACCGAACCTCCGGGCGTATCGCTACACCACCGCCTGGAGTCCGATGACCCGGGCACTCCATCAGTTCTCTGAGAAGTTTCCCAACCTCGTGTTCCTCAGCACATACGAGGAGGGTGGCAATGCGATCTTAGGGGCGGAGTGCTCCATCAACGGCGAGTCATTCGGGGCTGAGGGCGAGTATCCCGAAGTCAACTGGGATGAAGATGAACCCGGATTCGAGAAAGTCGGATTGGCTCAGGTGGTCTGCGTTCGCAATGTGCTCCACGATGCTCTTCAACTCACCGGCATCTCATTCGATGAAACCATCTTTGATGTATTCTTCCGGGAGATGGCATGAGTAAGAAGAAGAAAGCATCTAACGAGCGCGTGGTCATCAACATCAACGATGGCACAGTCACCGATCTGGAAGGCTGTCTCATCGTGGAGTTGACCGACATGGTGTCCGAAGACGAACGCTGGCTCGATTGGCTCGATTGTGGAGATGACAGTTCCGCAATCGAGGTTGCTGAGAAGTACGGCAAGCCCATCCGCATCATCGGCGGTGATTGGTCGGTGGAATGATGAGCCTTCTGGCATTCATCGTGGCAACTTCGTTGTTTATGCTTTGGCTCGCAACCAAGAACTAGACATAAGTTGTGACACCCCCTGTTTAGTCTGTAGCCTCAGAAACAACATCAACCGGGGGAAACCCCAGATCAAGGAGAAATGCAATGTCAGCAGAAACCAACAAGTGGCTCAACACCATGACGCTCATTGGCAACGTGCTCAAGCGTGGCAAGGCGTGGCACTGGCGTGAAGCAGAGCAGGGCGATGAGCCCAACCACTACGACGGATTCATCCCGATGGATGACGTTCGACGCAGGCTCTTCCACTGGACTGCGGAGGAAGCCCCGGTCTACATCAAGACCCCAGAGGGAACGTTCCGTCAGATCGAAGACCGCAAGGCCGTGATGCACTCCGAAACTGGCAAGGTCTTCAATGTGTTCAGTGACCGCTACAACGTTCACCAATACGAGCAGACTCTGTTGAAGAACCTCACTGAAATCATCGACTCACACGACCTCGGTATTGACAGTGCCGGACTTCTGCGTGAAGGTGGTAAAGCGTGGGTTCAGATCTCAGTGCCGGAGAACATCTCGAGCACTGCCGGATTCGAGTTTCGCCCGACGCTGTTGGCATCAACCGCACATGACGGTTCGATGGCAACGACCTATCGCCGGGTGATTCAGGCTGTGGTGTGCGATAACACGCTTCAGATGGCACTCAACGAGAAGACCGACAGCATGGTGAAGTTCCGTCACAACACCGACGCATCGCTCGATGGGTCGCTGGCTCGAATCCGCGAGGCTCTGGAGATCATCTACCAGACCGCCGAATCATTCCAGCACGAACTCGATGCACTCACAGCGTGGGCAGTCACCGACAACCAGTTCACGAAACTCGTTGAGCAGGTGTATCCCATCAGACTCACGGCTGACGGTGCTCACGACACGCACAGTGCCAGCAAGATGACACCGAAGCGTGACACTCTCGAGAGCCTCTGGAGGCACGACGAGCGTGTCACCCCCTGGAAGAACACCGCACTCGGCGTAGTGCAGGCGTTCACCACTGCCAACCAGCACGTCTTCGGAAAGCAGGAGACTCGAGCACAGCGCAACTACAACAAGTTGCTCAATGGCTCACAGTTCACTGAAGATGCCCTCGTGCTCGAGCGTTTGCGTGAGATCGCTGACGCAGAACCGGAGTTGGCAATGGCATAGCGTTCGGTGCTCGTGAAGGGTGTACCTCTTCATCTGGATGACCCTCCCACGAGTAATCGAGCCCCCACGTTGAGCACTTCCCGGTGAACGTCTGCGTGTAAGTAAGCACAGCGTCATCCTTCGATGCTCGGCGTGGGGGTTTCGCTTTGCTAGGATGCTCTCGTGAACATCAAGACAGCGATACCTCTACTCGCTCACCAAGTCGAAGCAGTCGAGTACGCACTCGAGAACCGTCGAGTCATCATCGGTGACGAGATGGGCGTTGGCAAGACCCCGACTGCCATTGGCATCGTGGCAACGGAAATCCGGCGTGAGAAGCGTGGTGGCTGGCAGGTCGACCCATTCCTCGTGGTCGTGCCACCGTCGATGCGTTTGCAATGGGAGCGTGAGTTTGCCCGGTTTGCCCCCGATCTCAGAGTCAAGACGCTTACAGGCCGTTCACCAGTCGATGACCGTCGACGTGCGTGGGATGTGCCAAAGGCGGATGTGCTCCTCATCGGCGACTCCTCGCTGGCTGGATACGCCAAGTATCTGAAGGGAAAGATTCACGGCATCATCGTCGATGAGTGCCAGCGTCTGAAGAACCGCAAGGCTCAACGCTCGCTGGGTGCAGTCAATGTTGTGTCGATGCTCCATCGAGATGCGATTCGAGTTGTCATGTCGGGCACACCCCTAATCAACAATCCCATTGAACTCGTGCCATCACTACAGGTGATCGACAGGCTCGAAGACTTCCGTGATGGTGCACAGTCCGGCTATGAGTCATTCCTGAATCGCTACGCACCACGCATTGACCGTTTCGGGACTCGAGGTACAGCCAACCTGCCAGAACTGCACCGCAGGCTGTGCGATGGATTCATGCTTCGACGCAGGCGTTCAGAAGTGCTCGAGTTACCAGCGAAAGGTCGCATCACCAGCGAGGTGACGCTCACGCAACGGAGCATCGAGCAGTACCAACGAGCAGAGCGTGACTTGTTTGCGTTCATCGAGGATGCGAAAGGGAAGCCCCAAGCAGAACGTGCCATGAGGGCAGAAGCCATAGTCCGGCTCAACACGCTTCGCTCGATACTTGGACAGGGCAAGATCGACGCTGTCGTTGACTACGCACTCAACATCATCGAGCAGGGCGAGCAGTTGTTCATCACCTGCACTCACACGCTGGTGCTCACTCAACTTGTCACCCGGCTGAATCGACACGCCAAGACCGTGAAGGTTGCTGGTGGCATGACAGACCGGGAGAAGATGAACGCAGTCGATGCGTTTCAGAATGGCAATGCGCGAGTGCTCGTTGGCAATGTCGTTGCTTCGGGTGTAGGACTCACGCTCACTGCTGGCAGGCATCACATCAGCGCAGAACTCCCCTGGACTTCTGCTGACCTACTGCAATGCGAAGACCGACTCTCTCGACATGGACAGAAGCGTGAAGTCGTTTCGCACATCTTGCTCGCTCAGCACATCGACGGACAGCCTTCACTCGACTGGCGTATGTTCGCACTGCTCGACCAGAAGCTTGGAATCGTGAGTCAGGTCATGGATGGCTCGACAGACGTGCTCGTCAACCATGACAGCGAGTCCGTCGCTTTCGGCGTTCTTCGCTCCTACGGCTGGAATGTCCTGCGAAACACCTCTCCAGATCGTTCCTAACGCACGAACCGATACCGGGTGGCGGTAGTAGCACCCCCCAGTTGTGGCACTCCGCTATGCTCGACTATGTCGAGCATCCGCCCGACCCAATCAAGGAGAAACACATGAAGCACTACGAAGTGAGAGTCACCATCGACGTGGGCGTGACGTTCGTCGTTCACGCACCCGACGAAGAGAGCGCACAACACTGGTACGACCTGCCCCAGCAGTCGGTGCTTGTGCAGGGATTCGAAGTCGACTGGAATCGAGCGTGGGATGTTGCTGAGTACGACAACCGAGCGTTCGTGGCACTCGATGAGAAAGACATTCGAGGAACGCTCGAGCACATCGTGACCGAGTTGCGAAGAACTGCGTTCTTGCCCGAGACACCGAACCGTGACACCGCAATCACCGTCGAGTTCACCGAGGTGAAGTGATGACCGGGGAGAAGACCTTTCCAGAACTGACCTGCTACATCTGTGGTCGGGTGACTGACATTGACAAGTGTGAAATCTTCGAGTGTGCCAGCGACGGTGAAGTGCACTCCGTCGAATGCCACGAGTGCACTCCACCAGATGCGTGGTTCGACGATGCCTGCTAAACACCTGCCCCTAGTCGATCCCAACCAAGAGGTCATCATCATCGGTGCGTGGGCTGACGTGCGCTGGAATGATTCCGGCGAAGTCATCCATCGCTACTTCTCGTTCGGTGATTACGACCACAAGACCGACCAAGACGAGTTCGGTATTCGAGACGAGCACATCTTCTTCTACACCGGGTCGAGTGACGAGTTCGAGGCTCTCACCGCCGAAGACAACGGCGAGGACTTCGTGGTGCTCGAGGAAACCATCGTCTGGGAGGTTCGCATCGCTTGACGGCCTGCCCCCAGCAACGCCCCCAGTGCCCTGAATACCGGGTGCTGGGGGTTCTTGCGTTGTGCCCCCCAGTGTGCCTAAACTCGACTCGTGCTCATCCGAGCACCTAATCAAGGAGACATACATGACCACTACCGCCCTACCCGATGACAGGCTCATTGCCTTGTCCCGAGAACTGCTCGAGGAGCAGACGTTGCTGACAGGACTCAGCGATGTGCACAAGCACATCAACGAGATTCGCTCGACGCTCGAGTCTCTTCAGCAGTCACTGATGGACTTCGAGAAGTCCATCGACATCCGCCCCAATGGCAAGCACGTCGTGAACATCGAACTTGTCGCGGCTCATTCAGCAGTGATGACATACGCAATGAAACTGCTGAAAGAACCAACCGACTCGCTCGACACGGTGCTCAACATCCTCGTCGAGCAGTGCGATGCCATCGAGTGTCGCTTCGACAGGACAGAGTGCCCCCGGTGCGGTCAGGTCATCCCAAGCGTCGAGCACCGAGGTGAATACATCGGTGCTATCTCGAGGCTCGACAACCGGACTGAAATCTGCTCGACGTGTGGCAATGAAGAAGCGTTCGGTGGCTTGATGGGAGCGTGGCACACGCTCATCTCGTCGGTCATCGAGGGCAAGTACCGCCACGCTCATCCAGAGCTTTCGACCCAGAAGGGAGCGTGACATGGGAGACAGGTGCACGTTCATCTTCGCTGACACGCTCGAAGCCCCCGAGGGAGTCGAGCACCACGATCCGATTGTGACGATGCTCTACTCACACTGGGGTGGAGAATCCCGGCATGAGGAACTCGCTCACGCCATCGCAAAGGCTCTGCCCCGGTGGACTGACCCGTCATACGCCACTCGAATCTGCGTGAGTCAAATCATTGGCAGTGACTGGGATAGTGAAACCGGGTTCGGGCTCTACTCGTGCAGACTCAGTGAGTGCTTCTCTGGCTGGAATGACCGTGAGCCTCTCATGGTGAACTGGCATGAGCAGACCGTCAGCATCCATGAGTCCGGCGAAATCATCACGCTCGATGCCTACGTTCGACGCTGGCTCGACTCTGACAGTCCGGTGCTCGAGCAGTACCGGGCGAACCAGCCCGATGACTTCTTGACCCGGCAAGAACTCATCTGGAATGGGATGAAGCCCAACAACAAGAGCACGAGCGCATGACCTGACACCTACATCGACCCCCACCCCCCACGTCGAGTCCCTCAGCACCATCCTCCCCCGGTGCTGGGGGACTCTTCTTTGCCCGAAATCGCCCTCGATGCCCGAATAACACCTCTCCA